>Ga0123336_10000531_pt1 | contig 38169 bp, 35 predicted proteins | sample SSSSmetaG_FD_96466 | JGI IMG/M metagenome (GOLD analysis project Ga0123336, IMG submission 96466) | Glacier valley bacterial and archeal communities from Borup Fiord, Nunavut, Canada, to study Microbial Dark Matter (Phase II) - ​SSSS metaG | ecosystem: Environmental > Aquatic > Freshwater > Ice...
ATCGAGCAAGCGCGCGATGCAGGAGTCGGCAACGGTCACCTGTTCGAAGGGGCCGCGCCGCGCTAGACCATGCCCATGCGGTGTAAACGCTGCGGCAAAAAAGACCAACGCAAAGGTCGGTTCTGCGCCGAATGCGAGCTCCAGTACGATACGTGGTCGCGCCAGTACGCGAGCGACATCATGTGGGTCGTGCTCGGCGGCGGGATCGTGCTCGCGGTATCGGTGATGCTCTTGCCGTTCCTCGGGTTCGAAGGGTTCATCGCCGCGGCTGGTGCACTCGCAGGCTGGGGCACGATCCTCGTCGGATCGAGGCTCAATTCGAAGCGGCGAAGAAGGCAGTTCTTGCGTGGAGCGACGCTCCCTCGTGCTTACCTGCCGTCGCCGAAGTGAGGTCGCGGCTCGTGTCCGACCGGCACCTTACAGGTTCGCTCGACGACGATCGCGCGTAGTACGATCGTTCGTGGCTCCCGCCTAGTGCCCGCTCTTACCCATGATCGTGACCTCGAACGCCTTGCCGCCAGTCGCATCGATCACGGGATCGGCCGTTCGTTCGGCGGTGCTACGTCCGGGCATGATGACCTGGATCTCGCCCGACGGTACGTTCGGTGCTGGCTCCGGAGCACGGTAGCCCTGCCACCACGCGAGCGCGCGCGCATTCGTCCACGCATGCTTCGCGGGAATCTCGATGTCACGCAGCATCGCGCCGAGCAGGCGCGCACTCGCCGGGCGCTCGTTCTCGTCCTTCGCAAGGCACGCGCGGATCACCGTCTCGAGCGCCGGCGGGAACCACATCGTCATCACGGATGCGAGAGGCGGGACTTCGTCGTAGATGTGGCGATGCAAGAGCTTCGCTTCGTCCACGTCGCGCGAGAACACTTCCCTGCCGGAGAGCAGCCACCACGCGACGCACCCGAGCGCGTAGAGGTCCGCGCGCCCGTCGAGGTGCATGCCCAGGATCTGTTCGGGCGCCATGAAGCCGGGCGTGCCGAGCATCGCGCCCAGCTGGGTCAGCTTCGGCGTCTCGATGATCGGCTTCGATGCACGAACGGGAGGCTCGATCGTCCTGGGCACGGTGGGCTCGTCGAACATCTGGACGATACCGAAATCGAGCAGCTTGCAGATATCGACTTCATCGGCGGCGCGACACGCGAACAAGTTCGGCGGCTTGATGTCGCGGTGAAACAGGTTGGCATCGTGCGCTTCGGCGAGCGAGGCACACGCCTGCGAGAGCAGCTGGATCACGCGCGCCGCGGGCAGCGGGCCAAACCGCACGACGAGTGACTCGAGATCGAGTCCGTCGAGCAGCTCCATCACGTAGTAGAAGACGCCCGCCTCGGTCACGCCGTAGTCGTAGATCTCGATCGTGTGGCGCGACTTCATCGAGGCGAGGACCTGTGCTTCGCGGCGAAACCGCTCGCGGATCTCGGGCGCGGACTCGGGGTTCTGCATCACCTCCACGCGGATCAACTTGATCGCGGCCTGGCGCGCCAGCAGGCGGTGCTCGGCGCGCCACACTTCGCCCATGCCGCCGGCACCGAGCCGCGCGACGAGCCGATAGCTCCCGAGGTCACGCGCGCGCGCTTCGGCACTGCGCGCTTCGGTCCGGGCGAGCTGTACTTGTTTGCGCATGCGCACCACGTTCCACGCGAGGATCAGCGCGAGCGAGACCGCGATCGCGAGCGCGCCACCACTCGCGTACACGCCGCCGCGCTCGAGGCGATGCGTGGGACCGAGCAACGTGCGGGCGGGCACCATTGTCGCGACGTACCAATCGAGCGGCACGCTGACGCCCGCGCGCTTGCCACCGATCGGCACAGCGGCGAGCAAGTACACGCCATCGGTGGTCTGCAGCTGGTGCAGCGTCGTCATTTCGCGAGCGGGATGTTCGAACAGGGCATCGAATGCCGGATCATGAAGGTCGCTGCCACGCACGAGCTTGTCGGTGATCGGCAGCTTGGCGGTGACCGGCGACGCGAGCACGGTGCCATCGTTCGTGAACACCACCGAGCTCGCTTGATCGAGCGCGGGCCGCGCGATGAAACCCGAGAGCGCACCGACATCGAAATCGACGGTGGTCACCGCGACGAGAGCGTGGTTCGCATCGTAGACCGGCTCGGCGCACGTGATGCCGGTCTCGTGGCTCTTGAAGAACAAGTACGGCTCGGTCCACGCGCGTGCACCGGTCTTGACCGCGAGCCGATAGAAGCTGCGCGTCCGCGGATCGTAGTTCGTGGTCTCGCTGCGCTCTACCGCGATCGTATCGTTCTTGATCGTGAACCAGGTCGCCCCGCCACCATCGGCGTGGCTCTCTTGAACCTGGATCTGGTGGTCCGGCATGCGCTGTGCGCCGCGGAACGTGCCGTCGGGGAAGCTGATCGAGAGGAACGCGATGCCCGGACGACCGGTCATCAGGTCGTGCAAGCGCACGAGCGTGTCCTCGATCGGGCGCGTGCGATCCGCGAGCACGCTCAAGCGCGCGAACAACGGATCGGCCTGATCGAGGGCGAACGCGACATCGTTGTCGACGCTCTTGGCCTGCTCGGCGAGCTGGTGGCGCGCCATCGTCTCCGAGGCCTCGCGCGTGGTGCTCCGGCCGAGCAGGATGATCACGAGGCCGACCGCGATCACGAGCATCGGCACCGTGATCAAGACGCCGAGCGGCGACGCGAGCGCAGCCGCGAACCTGATCGGGATGGGCCGCCGCGCGAGCGAACCGGCGATCGTGCGATGCGGTCTAGCCACGCGATTCGTACACGCGTTGCGCGGGGAGCTCGAACGCGGTCAGAAAGCCACCTTTACCGCACGCGGTGTCGAGCCCGACACACGCCGACCCGGCCCACAGATCCGTCGGGTCATCGGGCGTGTGGGTCGACAACTCGTTTGGCAACGTGCGCGTGGTGGTGTGGCCGAACACGACGAGCTTGCCGCGGTAGTTCTCGAAAAAGTCGCGGTCGCGCAGCCACAGGAGCGCGCGCGGCGGTTCGATCTCGAAGGGTGGGGAAAGTGATCGCCGCTGCGCTTGAGCCCCGCGTGAACATAAATTGCGTGCTCGTCCTCGTAGAACCACTCGAGCGACTTCATCCACTCGACGATCTCCGCGGGAAAAAACGAGCCATCGAGCATCGCGTCCATCTCTTCGGGCGTCGGCAGGTCGTCGTTCGTTGGCGCCGGCAGCTGCTTGAACGAGCGATACGATTCGAGGCACCCGTTACCGCGCGGTAACAAAAACTCGAGCCAGCCCTCTTCGATGATCTGGAGCCACGCATCTTCGTGGTTGCCGCGCAGAAAGACGACCTTCGCCGCGGTCGAGGCGGCGAAGTCGCGCAGCCATTTCACGACGCCGGCGGAATCGGGGCCTCGATCGATGTAGTCGCCGAGGAACACCACGGTGTCGCCGGCGGCAAGTTGTGGCACGCGCGCGAACAGCGCCTGCAAGGCCGCGAGATCACCGTGAATGTCGCCGACGGCGAAGGTGCGACCTGCCACCTCGCCAGTCTAGTGTAGGAAGCCGCCACGTTCTGTGGGTTCTGGCAACGATCACACACACGTTCGAGTTACGTCGTTTCGCTGGCTTGGCGTGGCACGAACCGTGGAAGAATGCTGTCCCATGCGCACGCTGCTCGCCACCGCCCTTGTTGTTGCTTCCGCCTCCGCTGCCGCCGCGCAGGCGCCCAGTGACTACTCCGGTGATGCCTCGAGCGCGCCGGGCATGATGCCGGTCCAGCAACCGCCGATGGACGTCACGCCGTGCAACCGCGATCGCGACGTCATGGCGGATCGCTGGGCGGTCGGCCTCTCGTTCGGCACGCTCGGCATCGCGCCCGATAGCTCGCCGAATTCGACCGCAAACTTCGACATCGGCGAGCTCTCGCTGCGCTTTCGCGTCACTCCACACCTCGAGCTCGAAGGCTCGGTGGGCGGCGGGCACCTCACGTACGGCGACTACACGCAGAGCACCACGAAGCTCCAGACCGCGGCACTCTCGCTGCGCTATCGCTTCGCGATCGAGCACAACTGGAACTGGTGGTTGATGGGCGGCTTCGGTGTCGCGTCGATCTCCGACGACCACGCGACACAGGACCAGACCGATCAAGCGACGCGCGCGCTTGGCCAGTTCGGTCTCGGCCTCGAGCATCGCTGGAACCACTTCGCGCTCCAGGCCGAGCTCAAGGGCGTCGCGATGGGGGAGACCAAGGCCGAGAAAGACGGCTCCGTCGTGTATCCCCAAGGTACGGTCGGTCGCACGAGCTCCGGTGACACCCTCTCGGGTGGCGTGTTCACCCTCGGCGGCAGCTACTACTTCTGATCGCGGACCGCTGCGGGGACACTTCGACGCAATCGAGATCGATATCGCGTTGGCCATCGCGTTGGCGTGAGCCGGAGCTCACAGCGAGTTGCACGCTGCGGCAGGTCGAGTAGCCGGCTAGACGTCAAACATTCCGCCGCCCAGCTCGATCACGTTTCCCGACACGTAGATTCCACGATCGGCCTCGACCCGGAGCCCGAGCTTCGACGCGCGCTTCACGGCGACGCCCTGGCTGAGCGATCGCGACAGCGGCAACGGTACGCCCGTCGTGAGGAAGTAGCCGCCGAGGTTCGCGCACGCCGAGCCGGTCGCCGGATCTTCGATCACCGCGCCGTGCTGCGTGAAGAAGAACCGCACCGTGAGCTCGTCGCCGGTGCCGGCCCAGATGTACGCGAGCGCTTCGTTGCCGCTGGGCTGCAACCCATAGGCTTGGATCTCGGCGGGCACCGGCGTCGCGCGCTCGACATCCTCGACGGTCGCGAGCGGGATCACGAACTGGTCGGACCCGGTGTCGATCCACAGCGGCTCGCCGGCGATCGCACTCTCGGGCAAGCCGATCATGCTCGCGATCTGCGCGCGGGTTGCCTCGGGCTTGCGAACGATCGGCGCCTTGGCCGCGCGCAGGGTCCACCGGTCGCCGTCGGCGATCACAGGCACGATGCCCGCGATCATCTCGAGCGTCAGCGCGTCGCCACCGAACAGCGATCTCACCACGTGCGCGGTGCCGAGCGTCGGATGACCCGCAAACGGCATCTCGAAGCCGGGCGTGAAGATCCGCACGCGCGCATCGGCGTGCACCGACGGGGTGATGAACGTGGTCTCCGAGAGGTTGAGCTGCCGCGCGAGCGCCTGCATCTGATCGGTGTCGAGGCCCGATCCATCCTCGAACACGCACAGCGGATTGCCAGAGAGCCGATCGCCAGCGACGGTGAATACGTTCAAGATCCGGTAGGGCAGGCGCATGCCGCGACTAGAGCGGATGTGGCGCGTCGTCGCAAGGCACACATCGGCGGCGAACACGCCAATACACCGCTCGTCGTCGCGGCCGATCTCCTCTGCGTGCGCGCAGGCTTGACCGTTGTTGTGGTTGTTGTTGTCGCCGCCTGTCATCCGTATCTCGGCGGCGGCGTCGAGATGTCGTCCAAGGTCAGTGGTCCCTTGGCCACCATGCATGGCCAGCCGGTCGCCTCCGCGCGTCCGGTGACCTCGCTCAGCGCCGGCGAGATCGCGCCGATCGATACGACGCCAACCACGCCGCGCACCTACTCGATCGCGATCGGATCGGCGCCCGTTCCCGATTTTCATATCGAGCTCGGCCTCCACGCGCACGACATCTCGAGCGACAGCCTGCAGGGCCAATCGAATGCCGCCGCGTACCTCGCGTCGCCGCGCTACCTGACCGGGACCGGCTCGCTCGACTTCTCCTGGATGTTCCTGCGGTTCGCGCACGTAGGCACGTATATCCACGTCGGCCCGGCGTTCGGCGTGATCGTCGACCGCGGCGACGGCTCGACGTCTTTCGGCCAGGCCGTGCGGTTTGGCGGCGGAATTCAGTTCGAATTGCCCCTGATCCGACTCTACGTAGATGCCTCTCAGACGGATTTAATGATGACCAGCGGACCTGCGGCTGGTGTAAATCAACTAACCGGAATCACGATGGGTATCGGCATTCACTGACGGCCACGGCCGGATGGCGTCTGTCACGAGTTGTTGACACCTCTCGGGTGGATCGACTATCTCAGTGGTGAATATGAAAATAGTTTTCATAATCACCGCAGCCGCTCTCGCGGGGTGTGGGGGTAACGATCAACTCGCGCAGCCCGATGGCACGCTGACCACGCTCACCAACGCGAAGGACGTCCCGATCGACGGCCTATCTTCAACCGACGTCGCGAAGTTTCGCAAGGGCGACGATCTGTTCGACGTCCCCTTCCGAGAAGTCGACGGGCTCGGCCCGCTGTTCATCCGGAGCTCGTGCGGCGCTTGCCACTCGAACGGCCTCCGCGGGCCCGGCCTCGTCCAGAAGATGTCAGTCGTGACGGCCGATGGGATCACGGCCTCGGCCGATCAATCCGAGCTGCCGTTCGGCCACACGCTGCGCCAAGGTCTCGCGGCTGGCGCGACCACGCCGATCACGGCGCTGATGGCGAGCGATGTCAAGGTCTCGATCCGCATCGGTCCGCCGGTGCTCGGTCGCGGCTACATCGAAGCGGTCGATGACTCCGAGATTTTGCGCGTCGCGGCCGAACAAGCGCAGCGCACCGATGCGATCCACGGCAAGGTCGCGAGGGTCACGTTCACCTCGGTGCCCAGTGGCGATGGCTTCTCGACATATCAGACGAACGACGCGGTGATCGGTCGATTCGCGCTCAAGGCGCGGATCGCCACACTCGACGATTTTTCCGCCGACGCTTTTCAGGGTGACATGGGCCTCACCACGCCGATGCGTCCGACCGAGCTGCTGAATCCCGATGGCCTTACCGACGATGCCGATCCGGGCGTCGACCTCGATCAGGAGCACATCGATCGCGTCACGTTCTACGTGCGCCGGATCGCGATCCCGCAGCGCGTCGGCATGACCGCAGCGGGCGCGAAGCTGTTCGATCAAGTGCAATGCAGTGGCTGTCACGTCGCGACGATGCACACGCGCAAGGATTTCCCGATCGCGCAGCTCGCCGATATCGACGCGCCGATCTACACGGACCTCTTGCTCCACGACATGGGCGATGGCCTCGCCGATGGCATGGTCGATGGCGGCGCGGATTCGCGCGCCTGGCGCACGGCTCCGCTGATCGGGTTGCGCTTCAACCTACTCTTTCTTCACGATGGCCGCGCCTCGTCGGTGACCGGCGCGATCACGGCGCATGCCGGCGAGGCCCAAGCCGCGGCGGAGGCATTCGCAGCTCTCTCGCAAACCGATCGCGACACGTTGGTCGCATTCGTCGAAGCACTCTGAGGAATTTCCAGATGAAGCAGACGCTCTTCTTCGTTCTCCTGACCACAGCGCTCGGTGCTTGTGGCGATGGCGGCACTGACGACGCACAGTACAAGACCGGTGTTGTCGACGGGATGCACGACTCGATCGCGGCCGAGCTCCAGACGCTGGTCGGCGCTGCGACGGAGCTCCAGGCCGCAGCGCCGACCGGGCACGGCTGGGACATGTCGACCGATGCCGCGGCGATCCAAGCCATGCTCGACGCGTGGAAGAAGGCTCGCGTCGCGTACGAGCATGTCGAGGGAGCCACCGCTCCAATCTTCGCCAATGAAGATTTCACGATGGATGCGCGCTACGACGACTTCATGGCGGCGCTCTCTCCGGCCGGCGATCAAGATCTGTTCGACGACCGAGGCGCGATCGGCATGCACTCGATCGAGCGCATTCTCTACGCGTCGACGATTCGCCAGGAAGTCAAAGAGTTCGAAGCGACGCTTCCGGGCTACAAGGCGGCCGCGTGGCCGGCCAATGCGACCGAAGCGGACGAGTTCAAGAACAAGTTGTGCGCTCGCCTGATCACCGATGCCCAGCAGCTCCACGACGAGTGGACGCCAGCGAACATCGATATCGGACTCGCATTCCAGGGCCTCGTCGGGCTCATGAACGAGCAGCGAGAGAAGGTCAACCTCGCGGCGACCGGCGAGGAAGAGTCTCGCTACTCGAACATCACGCTGTTCGATCTCCACAACAACCTCGCCGGCACGATGACGATCTACAACATGTTCAAGCCGTGGATCCTGTCGAAGAAGGGCGACCAGAACGAGATGATCGAGTCTGGCTTGAGCCACCTCGATGACCTCTACAGCGCCACCGCCGGCGACGCTCTCCCACCGGTCCCGACCACGTGGAGCTCCGATGCACCCTCCGCGACCGACCTCGCCACGCCGTTCGGCAAGATGTGGGACGGCGTGCACATCGCGGTCGATCCCACCACTAGTGGCTCGATCGTGTTCGAGATGAACGAAGTCGCGGACGTCCTCGGCTTCCCCGAGTTCAAGGAACAGTAGGCGCGATGAGCAAGGCTCTTGTCTTCGTGGCGCTCGCTGTGGCTCTCGTTGTGGCGCTCGCTGCATGCGGCGGTGCCAGCAGTTCGAATGTCGATGCGTCGAATTCGTTTCTCGCCTTCAATCCAGCGTTCGCACCGTTCCGGACCTGGACGAGCTTCCACTCCGACGGACCGGTCGATGACGGCACGCAGCCGGCGATCGTCCTGGGTCCGCGCACGCAGTACATCAACAAGATCCCACCCGCTGGCAGCACCGAGTTTTCGATCGGCACGATCATCGTCGAGGCGCGCGACAACGGAAAGATCTTCGCGATGGTCAAGCGCGGCGGCAACTTCAATGCCGCTGGCACGATCAACTGGGAGAACTTCGAGCTCACCGAAAATCCGGTGCAGTACGTGTGGCGCGGCCTCGGCCCGCCGCTCGGCGATACGTACGGCGGCGATCCGAATGGTTGCAACATGTGCCACGTGCAGTGCGTCGCGAACGATTACATCTGTTCGCCGAAGCTCCAGCTCACCGGGTTCTAAATGAAAACGCTGTTCCTCGCGCTCGTCGTCATGACGAGCACCTCGTACGCGAACCCGCGTGCGCTCCCGTTTACCTATACGACCGATACGCTCGCGCCGGGCGAAGCCGAGATCGAGCAGACGGTCGACCTGATTCCGCTGCGTGCGCAGAGCATCGATACGGGCAACGTGACGAGCTATCTCGCATCATCGTTTCAGACGGAGCTCGAGATCGGAATCTACGATCGGCTCGAATTGGCCTTGTATTTCGTGATGACGCCGGCGCAGCAAGCGCTGACCAACACCGCCAAGCTGCCCGAGTCGAATGGCATCAAGCAACGTCTGCGCTATATCCTCGCGAATCCCGGCGAGTGGCCGATCGATGTCGGCTTCTACGGCGAGCTCTCGGAGAGCGATCGCGAGATCGAGCTCGAAGGAAAGCTCTTGCTCCAGAAGCGCTTCGGCAAGCTGCGCGTCGCCGCAAATCTCTGGGCCGAGTACGAGCTTTACTTCGCGAAAGATCCAACGACCGGGAATCACCAGCGCGACGTGGTGATCAACCCGACCCTCGGCGCGACGTACGAGGTCACACCGAAATTCCACCTCGGGCTCGATAGCTGGCTGCGCGGAGAATATCCGGCGAACCCAGCACCCGCGACCCGGACGTTCGGCCTGGGGCCGGAGTACTACATCGGTCCGGCCGTGATGATGAACTTCAAGAAGGTGTGGTGGACCGTCGCGGCCTACGTCCGCGTCACCGACACCGACCACGACCTCCAGGTCGCCGAGCCGTTCGGAAAAATCTGGTTCCGCACGATGGTCGGATACGACCTATAATAGCGTCGTGCCGGCCACTGTCGTCGATGCCGTGAGATCTCCGTTCCCATGTGCATGCCGCTGCTTCGAGCGGCTGTCGCTCGAACAACGCACCGCTGGCATCGAAGCGCTCTATCGGTTCGATGATGCGATGCGCGGCTGGGGCCAGACTGTGATCTGGGATCTCGCCGCGCCGACGCTGTGGGCGCTGCAGAAAGAACTCGGCGATGTGAAGTGGGTCGCGGTGCGCGAGAGCGGCTGCATTCACGCGCGCCTGCTCGGGTTCTGCGTCCACGAATTGATCCACGCGCTCAATGGCGAGCCGACTCTGCCGAACTACGGAACACCGACCGGGTTGCCCTACGGTGTTCCGGAAGCGGTCGCGCCAGCGGACGAAGCGGCCTACCTCCATCCGTTCAACCAGTACGAAGCCCGCGCGTGGGTCGGACTCAACGCGGTCGCGTACACGCTGTTCCAGATCGAATGGGATCTGTTTCCCGCCCGCGATGTCGGCACGTATGGGTTGCCGGGTGGCAATGCGCTCGTGCCGGTGCCTCCGGGCTATCGCCAGGTGCCGCACTACGACAGCGAGCATCACGCGCGGCGCTATCAGGCGCTCGCGAACAACCTGCAAGAGGAAGCGCGTGGCTGGTTCACGCCGGAGAAGCTCGCCGAGCTCACGGAGCGGTTCAACGCCGCCGAGGTGATCGGGCGAGCCGCGCGTCCGATGCCGTTTCCGAGCGCGCGCGAGGTCGCGCGGATCAAGCCGAAGCAGCCCGGTCGCAACGACCTCTGCATCTGCGGGTCGATGCGCAAGTGGAAGCAGTGTTGCGGCGCGCAGGTCGTGCCGTAACGAGTTACCGTCGGCGCGATGAAGCGCGCGCTCTGGTTGCTCTGGCTGCTTGTCGTGGCGTGTACGTCGGCACAACCGCCACCACGGGTGGTGCCCACTGCGAAGCCGGCGCCGGTCGTCGCACCGGTGCAGGCCATCGTGCAGGTGCGGCCGGAACCCGGGGAGGCAATCCCGCCGCTGCGCTTGCAACGGTTGTTCATGCCGACCGGCTACACGGCGCGCCTCGCGATCGATCCAGCAAAGCCGACGTTCGAAGGCGACATCCAGATCGCCGGCACGATTGCCACGGCGACCTCGGTGATCTGGCTGCACGGTCACCGGCTCGCGGTGAAGAAGGCGACCGCGACCGGAAGTGCAGGTGTTGCCATCGAGCTTCGTGTCACGCCGCGTGGGTCGGAGCTGCTCGAGCTGCGTTCCGATGGCGCGATGCCTCCGGGCGCGTGGACGCTCGCGCTCTCGTATGCGGGCCACGTCGACCCGGTGAACACGACCGGCATGTTCGTCGAGAGCAGCGGTGGCGCGAAGTACATCTACAGCCAGTTCGAGGCGATCTACGCGCGCCGCGTGTTCCCGTGTCTCGACGAGCCCGATTCGAAGGTGCCGTGGCAGCTCACGCTCGATGTGCCGAGGGGGCTCGTCGCCGTCGCGAACACCCCGATCATGAAGGAGAGCGACGCGGCTGGCTATCATCGCGTCGAGTTCGCGGTCACCAAGCCCCTGCCTTCCTACTTGATCGCGTTCGGCGTCGGCCCGTTCGACATCGTGTCGGCCGGTGCCTCGAAGAGCGGCACGCCGATCCGGATCGTGACGTTCAAAGGGCGGGGCGGCGAGACCGCGTATGCGGTGAAGACCGCCGCGAAGCTCGTCGATCTCCTCGAGGACTGGTTCGGGATGCCGTATCCGTACCCGAAGCTCGATCTCCTCACGGTGCCGATCACGAGCGGATTCTCGGCGATGGAGAATCCTGGGCTGATCCTCTACGCCGAGAGCTACTACATGTTCGCCGGCAAGCCTTCGTGGCAACGCCGCAACGAGTGGATCCTCGGTGGCTCGCACGAGCTCGCGCACCAATGGTTCGGTGATTACGTCACGCCCGCATTCTGGGACGACATCTGGCTCAACGAAGGCTTCGCGACGTGGATGGAGAACAAGATCACGACGGCGTTCGAGCCGAGCTGGCACGGCGAGCTCGCGCAGGTCTCGATCCGCAACGGCGCGTTGCGCGCGGACTCGGTCGTCTCTGCGCGCCGCGTTCGCCAGCCGATCCTCACGACCGACGATATCCTCAACGCGTTCGACGGCATCAGCTACAGCAAAGGCGCCTCGATCCTCGCGATGTTCGAGAGCTACCTCGGCCGCGACGTGTTTCAGAAGGGCGTGCGCGCGTACATGGCCGCACGTGCATTCGGGACCGCGACGTCCGCCGATTTCATCGCCGCGATGAGCAAGGCCGCCGGCAAGGAGCTCGCTCCCGCGTTCGCGACGTTTCTCGATCAAGCAGGCGCGCCCGAGATCGAAGCGACGCTCGCGTGCAAGGGGGCGCCCGCGATCGAGCTCGTGCAGCGCCGGTTCTTGCTCGCCGGTGCACCACCCACGACCGAGGCCAAGCCGTGGATCATCCCGATCTGCGTGGCGTACGAGCAAGCTGGCACCCGCGCCGAGACGTGCACGCTGCTCGATGCACCGACCGGCACGCTCGCGTTGCCGGGGAAGAGCTGCCCGCGCTGGGTGATGCCGAATGTCGAGGGCCATGGCTACTACCGCGTCCACTACACGCAGAAGCAAGTGACCACGCTGCGCGACGAGGCGTGGCCGCTGCTCACGTTCAGCGAGCGCCACACGCTGTTCGGCGACTTGTTCAACGATATGAATGCACCGCGCCCGGGGTTCCACGCCACGGAACCGATCAAGACCCCGATCACGCTGGTGATGTCGTTCGTGCCGCTCATGCTCGCGACCGGCAATCGCACGCTCGTCGACGATGCGCTGTTGCCCGCCGATCAACTCGAACGGTTGGTCAACGACGATCAGCGTACCAAGTACGAGGCCTGGAATCGGATGACCTTCGGGCCCGGGGCGACGAAGATCGGCTTCACCGGTAAGGACAGCGACGACTTCGACACCGAATCGCTACGTGGACGGTTGGTCGATGCGGCGGCACGCACTGGTCGCGATCCGGAGCTCGTCAAACAAGCGGTCGAGCTCGCCGTGCGCTGGCGTGACGTGCCCGAGGGGATGCGGGGCTCGGTGCTCGCGATCGCGGTCGATGCGAATCAAGACGCGTTCGATCGCGCGCTCGCCGAGGTCCGGACCGAAAAGAATCAGGCGCTACGCAGCATGCTGATCCAGGCGCTTGGTGGTGTGCGCGACGCGAAGCGCTATACCGCGGCGCTCCAGCTCACGCTCGACCCAGCCATCGATCTGCGCGAGAGCGGCGGGATCTTGTTTGGTTCCACCAGCGAGGCGACGCGCGCGATCGCGGAGGCGTTCTATCGCGCGCACGCCGCGGAGATCGACAGGCGGATGCCGAAGGACGAAGTCACGGGAGGATTGTTCGAGCTGATGGGCGTGTTCACCAGCGCCTGCGATCCGGCGCGTCGTGATGCGATCGTCAAGGAGATCGAGACGCGCTTCAACGGCCAGCCCGGAGCGCCGCGCGTGATCGCGCAGATGACCGAACGCCTCGATCAATGCATCACCACCAAGCTCGCGCTCGCGTCGGAAGTCCGCGGCTGGCTCGGCGGCGTGAAAATTCCACGCCCAGCAGAGCATGTGAAACCAGCGGAGAAGCGGGCTTCCAAGCCGAAAGCGTCGCCAAGAAAGCCCACGCGCCCCTGAGCTCACGAGTGCTGTTTTCGCGCGCTGACCTACATTGAACCTTCGTCCTTTCGTGGCAATCGTCGGCACGCAGCGAGCGCTGCGACGAGATCCGTCGTCACTTGTCGATGCGTCTAATGTTGATCGCGTGGTGTCTCGGGGTGCCTCGCCTAACCGCGGCCGATGAACCGAAGCAGGTCGTGTACGCGGAGGTCCTCGGCAAGGCCGGCGAGTACGGTGTCGGCTACGAGCACTCGATCGCGCCGCGGCTATCGCTCGGTGTCGCCGGCTCGTACGCGCTGATTCGCGATCAACAGCTCGTGACGATCGCGCCGTATATCCACATCCGGATCGCGAGCCGCAACGAGCACTCGCTGTTCGCGGAAGTCGGCGCCGTATTCGTCCACTCGCATGTGCCCTCGCCGGTCGCGAACTGGGACGGGATGACCGATGACGGCGGTGGCGGCCTCCTCTCGCTCGGCTACCAGCATACGACGCCGCGGTTCGTGGTGCGGGCGACCGTGTCGGCGATGGTTGGCGAGGGCGGGGTCGGTCCGGCGATCGGCTTGACGATCGGCGTGCGCCCGTGAAGGCCGCGCTGCTTGGCTTGCTGGCTGGCTGCGTCGACATCGCGAATCAAGGCACCGACTGGCAGGCGCTCTCGGCGATCACCGGCGAGCTCGTGCCCGAGGTCGGACCCGATCCCGATCCGCTGCCAGCTCCGTGCTCGCTGCGGATCGCGACATTCAACGTGCACTTCGCCGATGACGTCGACAACCTCGTCGCGCAGATCCGGGCGTCGACGTTCCTCGCGCACGCCGACGTCTTGTTCGTGCAGGAGATCCGACGCTACATCTCGGAGCCCACGTCGCGGGTCTCGCGCCTCGCAACCGCACTCGGCATGACCTGGGCGTACGCGCCGGCGCACACCGTCGACAACGGCGGTGTTCACGGCGTCGCGATCCTCTCGAAGTATCCGCTGGCCGCGACCGCGATGCGCCAGCTGCCATACTTCGATCAGCTCAATGCCGAGCAGCGCATCGCGTTGCGCGCGGACGTGATGCTTGATGGCGATCCCCTGCATCTGGTCGACGTCCACCTCGATACCCGGTTGGTGCCGACCGATCGGATCCGCCAGCTCAATCCCGCGCTCACCGATGTCGGCGCGCGCATGGTGATCGGCGGTGATCTCAACACGCTGGAGTGGACGTGGGTCGCTGACGCGGTGCCGCTGACCGGCGAGCAAGCTGTCGTCGGCCAAGAGCAAGCCAAGATCGTCGATGACTTCTTCGCATACAACCAGTTCGAGCGCGCGGTCCCCGACGACGTGGTGACCACGCGTGCGCCGATCGTGTCGATGCGGCTCGACGATCTGTATTCACGCGGCTTGCCGGTGACCGAAGGCGCCGTCGAGCACGTCGACGGTTCGGATCACTGGCCGGTGTGGTTCGATCTGGATCGCTGCCAGATGTGATACACGAGCCGGCTGTGAAGGCCGGTTGGCTCGTGATCGCACTCTGCACCATTGCAGACGGTGCGCCGAAGCTCGAAATCGCCGCGCCCGCGACCTTCGACGAACCGTGTAACCAACCGGCGATGGCGGCTCCGGACCTACCGGCAGTGGCAACACCGCGCGCCTGCAAGCACCACGCGCTCGATGGTTTTCGCACCGCGCTCGCCGCGCAGCGCGCGCACACCGCGGCGCATCCGCTGCGCGTGTCGTGGTTCGGCGATTCGCTGACCGCCGATGATCAGATCACGAATGGCCTGCGCCATCGCCTTGCCGGCCTCGTCGGCGATGGTGGCCCGGGCTTCGTGTTCGGCGCGCCGCCGCATCCGTTCTGCCAGCATCGCGCGATCGCGCGCTCGGTCTCGGAGGAGTGGACCGTGCACGGCATCTCCGCCCCGATCGCGGCAGATCGCTTGCTCGGGCTTGGCGGTAGCACCGAGACCGAAGCGGGCGGCACGTTGCGGTTCGTACCGACCACCGCGGTCACCTCGATCGAGCTGCACTACCTCGCGCAACCGAGCGGTGGCTCGCTCGAGCTCGTGGCCGACGGTACGCAAGTCACCAAGCTCGACACCAGCGCGGCGATGAAGAAGAGCATGTTCCTCGAGGTCGAGCTGCCCGCCGGAACCAAGGCGATCGAGTTCCGCGCGCGCGGTCGGGTGCGCTTGTTCGGAGCCTCGTTCGAAGCAAGGTCTGGTGCGGTCGTCGACAACCTCGGCATCGTCAACGCGACCGTCAAGGCGATGCACGACCACAACATGAAGGAGCACTGGCACAATCAGCTCGCTCACCGCGCGCCGGATCTCGTCGTCATCATGTACGGCACGAACGAGGCGGAGTGGCTCGCGCCCGGCTCGAGCATGGAGCAGCACGAGAAGCTATTGGGCGAGCTCCTCGCGACCGCTCGTGCCGCGGTACCGGAGGCCGCATGCCTCGTGATCTCGCCGCTCGATCAGCTCGACTGGCATGACGAGAAGATGCCGCCACGCGCCTCGATCCCCGCGATGGTCGAAGCGCAGCATCGCGCCGCGACCGCGCACGGCTGCGCTTTCTGGGACACCTACGCGTGGATGGGAGGCAAGGGCTCTTCGTCCAGCTGGTACAAGTACGGCCTCATCGTCAAAGACTTCCAGCACCCGACGAGTGAAGGCGCTGATCGGATCGCCGAAGCCCTGTTCGCGGGTCTCACGAACTAACATCGCGACATCGCGACATCGAGGTCGGAGCTCAGCTCACTGCAGCGCGCCCTGCACCATCAGGTAGCCTTCAGAGCCCGTGACCGAGAGGTCCTTCATCTGGATGCCGGCCATCGCGGGGAGCGGGATGCCACCGAGCAGCGCGCCGATCGAGGTGATCTGGCTGTCGAGCGAGAGCCTGACCGCGGTCGAGAGGTCCTCCGGGGTGAACCGCGTCAGGTTCGCGACGTCGGGGAGGACGTCGACGTTGATGCTCGGCGCACCCAGGACGATGCCGACGCCGAAGCCACCGTTCGCCGGAGCGATCGAGAGGTCGACGCTCGCGTTGATGGCCGCCAGGCCGACCGGGGTACCGCCGAGCGTAAACGTCGCCATCATGTCGGGGAGGATGAGCTTCATCTGGCCGCTGGTCGGGTCCGCGCTGATCATCGGCGGCGAGGTCATCGCGATGGTCGAGCCATCGAACGTGCCGCCGTTGGCCGGCATCGCGAGGTTCAGCATGCCGAGCGCGACGAACTGCGAGAGCATCGAGTTCGCGAGGTCATCGGCGATGCCGAGCTGTATGCCGTTGCCCGGGTTCATGTCGGGCACGCCGTTGTCGGTGAAGATAAACTTGCTGCTCTCGGCGCCCGCGATCGCCATCTTCATGTCGAGGGTGATGAGTGCGTCGTTGTTCGTGAACGAGATGGCCGACGGGTCGACTTCGACCGTGATGCTCTTGCCGAGCACGGCGAGCGTCTTTGGACCGCTGAGCGCGCCAAGCGCCTGGTTCATCACCGGCTTCATGATCATGCCGGCGACCTTCGGGAGGATGAACTGGATCGCGCTGTCGAGCGGGACGATGTTGAGGATCGCGCCGGGGACGCCACCCGAAGTGATGTCGAGGCCGGTCAGGTTGATCTTCGGGTTGTCGAGCGTCGTCGCGAAGCCCTTGTTCCCGTCGGCGGTGACCACGAGCGTGCCGCTGATGATGACCTTGGTCGCCTTGATGTCGGTGTTGTCGGTGCCGCCGAGGCACGCGACCTTGTAGCTCATGTGACCGGGCACATCGAGACCGTCGATCTCGGCCGAGAAGTTCAGACCGCCGTTCGTCGGAACGAGCGAGAGCACGACGTTCGTCATCGTGACGTTGTCGATGAACAGCTGACCGTAGAGGCAGTCGGGACCGTTCTCGTCACCCGAGTGCACCATCGGCTGCATCGGCGCGAGCATCGGCCGCAGGTCGAGACCCTCGATGATCGGGCCCGCGGCGGCGCTGATCTTCGCGAACGCTTCCTTCGACAGCGCGGTCGTGACCGCGTCCTGGATGTTCGCGCCCTGCGGGCGAAGATCGCCCGCTTCGACCGAGCGCGTATCGGTCGCCTTGCCACCGTTCGCGTCAACCGCTTCGGTGTGGATCAGCATCGCGCCGGCCTTGACGTTGACGTCGACCGAGAACGAACCATCGGCCGCGACCGTTGCGGGGATGTTGTTGACCGAGACCGTCGCGATCGGCGTGCCCCCGGCGTTGGGCGTCACCGTACCGGTGACCGTGACCCTACCGGCGTGGTCCTGGATCAGGCTGCGGGCGGGCGACGTCACGGTGAGCGCGGGCGGATCCGCGAGCTCGGCCGGTCCGCTGCTGCACGCTGCTGAGAACAACAGGGAGGTCAAGAAGATGGTCCGCATGGCTGACGACCTATTCAGCAAGGGCCCTGCCAAGACGCACATCGTGTGCAACGCACGTAGATCGAGTCTGTTGGCGGCCAATGCAGGCGACGCGGCGCGTCGAAGTGCTGGAACCGCAACTGGATCTTCCAGACAGGCCCCAACTCGAGTCCCCATGGCTACTCCGCTAGCCGGAGACCGAGACCTTCCGGACGCCCAGTTTAGTGAGCAACTCCGGGAGTCGAGTCCGGAAGTCACCCTGCAGGACGATCATGTCGTCTTCGATCGTCCCGCCACAACCAAGTGTCTGCTTGAGCTGTTTGCACCAGCTCTCCAGCTCCGCGGGAGTGAGCCCGAGCTTGTCGACCACGGTCACTTCCTTGCCCCGGCGCTGCTTCTTTTCGAGCCTCACGACCGCGCGGGCCGGGCCCTTCTTCTCCTTGGGTGTAGGTGCAGGTTTGGGAGCTTCGCCTACCGGAAATCGATCGCGAAGTTTATCGAGTGCCGCAAATGGAGAGTCGCGCTTCGTCGTCATGGTCAGCGCCGAAAAGCATACATCGTCGTCGGAAAACCACATCTGGAATCCTGGAGGGATTCCTTGTGTTGGCAAGTACCGATCCGCACCATGCCAAGAATGGGCAGCTCTTCGACTCGCGAAACCGTGGTGAAGACTGGTGACATCGTGGAGGGGCGGTATCGGATCATCCGAACGCTGGGCGAGGGCGGGATGGGCACGGTGTTCCTCGCGGAACACGCACTGATCAAGCGCCGCGTGGCGATCAAGATTCTTCACCCGGAGCTCGCCACCGACGCGAACGTCATCGAGCGCTTCATGAATGAAGCGCGCGCCGCAGGTACCCTCGGCCATCCCAACATCGTCGAGTCGACCGACATGGGATTCACGCACAATCACGTGCCGTACATCGTCTTCGAGTTTCTCGAGGGCGCGCTGCTCACCGACGAGATCTATCGCGTCGGCGGGCTGCCGGTCCGTCGCACGGTTCGCATCGCCTCGCAGATCGCCTCGGCGCTCACGGCCGCGCACAACGCGGGCATCGTTCATCGCGATCTCAAATCCGACAATGTCTTCCTCACCGACAAGGACGACGCGTTCGATCACGTGAAGGTGCTCGATTTCGGCATCTCGCGGTTCCTGATGCTCGACGACAAGCAAAAGGGTTTGGTGATGGGGACGCCAGAGTTCATGGCCCCCGAGCAGATCACCGACCCCGAGAGCGTCGATCGGCGCGCTGATGTCTACGCCCTCGGCGTCATCCTTTACGAGATGCTGACCGCGCGTCGCCCGTTCGCGAGCGAGGACGATCCCCGCCAGCTCATGCACCGCATCGTGCACGAGGAAGTGCCGCCGCTGATGCGCCCTGAAGTGCCCCACGCGCTCCAGGAAGCGATCATCACGAAGATGCTCGCGAAGAACCCCGACCGGCGCTATCAGACGATGGCGGACGTCGAGGCTGCGCTCGAGTCATTCATCACGCGCAGCGATGGCACGCCGCTACCGACGCGTCGCAGCCAGCCGATCGCCGTGATCGACATGGAAGGCGAGACGTCGACGGAGATCAGCGACGTCGCGCGCTACTCGTCGACGATTCCGCGCCCGGCGCGAATGACGAACACGCCGTATCCGGGCAGCGCTGCACAGCAGGACACGTTGATCCCTGCCGCGATGAAACAAGTGATGCTGCCGCCACCGGGCGCGAGGAAGCCGTATGCGCTGTACGCGATCGCCGGCGTCGGCCTCGCGGTCGGTGCGCTCGGCATCTCGTTCGGCATGAAGGCGAAGAAGTCCGACGAGGTCGCGCAAGCGCCTGCACCCGCGCCGCTCCCGGCGGCCGCGATGCCGGTGCCGAAAGAGAACCAGAAGATCGCGGTGCAGCTCGATTCCGATGCACCGGGTGCGAAGGTCACGTTCCGTCGTCACCTCGCGACCGCGCCGTCGACGATCCAGATCAACTCGATGGATGTTGTCGAGATGGTCGAAGTCTCGGCGCCCGGTTACAAGACCGCACGGTTCTGGCTGACCTTCGATCGTCCGACCCACCTCAAGGCGCACCTCGTGAAGGGCGCTGGTATCGCGGAAGCGACCGAGGAGGAGACGCTCGTCGCCCTCGGCGAGATCACGAACCAGCCGGCTGCCAATGCGGCGGCGGCCGCGCCGACCGCGCCGACCGCGCCGACCGCGCCGACCGCGCCGACCGCGCCGACCGCGCCGACCGCAACGACCGCAACGACCGCAACGACCGCAACGACCGCAACGACCGCAACGACCGCAACGACCGCAACGACCGCGCCGACCGCGCCGACCGCGCCGACCGCAACGATCGTCGCGCGCACCGTCGAGAGGCGTGCGCCGTTGCCGTCGATCGCGGAGCGCCTCGCGATGGTGCCACGCAAGATCGGCAAGGCGGCGATCGACGACGTCGTGCGGCTCGATGAGCCCACGCCGATGGCCCCCGACACGGTCGTCTCGATGGAGCCGACCAAGGCCGAGCCGACGTCAGAAAACAAGCCGAAGGCGGAGATGCCGCAAGCGATGCCGGAGCCGCTCAAAGAGGAGCCGAAGGTCGAAGTCGCGAAGGTCGAGCTGGCGCCGATGACGCCGGCGGTCGCCGAGACCGCGCAAATCGCCCAGACATCGATGATCGACACCGCGACGGTGACGTCGGTCGTCGGCACGCATCGCCCCGAGGTGATGAAGTGCTTCGCCGAAGGCAAGAAGAAGGATCACAACCTCAGGGGCACGATCAACCTGTCCCTGCAGGTCGAACCGAGCGGCAAGGTCCATCGCGTTCAGGTCGCTTCGACGCTGACCAGCCCGCTGGTTGCCGCGTGCGTCGTGAAGTCGGCGAACCTGTGGAAGTTCCCGGCGCGCACGAGTAACGACCCGGCGACCGTCACGTATCCATTCACGATCAATTGACTGGCGCAGCGCATCGCCGAGCGTGGGCGACACGCGTACTACGAATCGCCTTGGCGCTTGACCAGCGGGATCGCTAGATCGCCGAGACCCATAAGCGCGTTGAACAACATGATGAAGCCGAGCGCCTCGGCATGGCGCAGGCCATAGAACGCGAGGATGCCGAGAGCGGGCGGAGAGGCGAGCATGAGGTTGGCTTCGCATGTCAGGCGAAGGTCTCCAGTGACCGGCCACGCCAAACGAGTGACGCACGGTGTAGGGTGGCGCCATGCAGGTCCTTTATCTGCCTGGATTCGCATCAGGCCCGTCATCGACAAAGGCGGTCGCGTACGCGGATCATTTCGCGAAGCGCGGCATCACGGTCGAGCGCCTCGATCTGCGGAAACCCTCTTTCGAGCACCTGCGGCTCTCGGCGATGATCGCGCACGTCCGCGAGCAGTTGACCGGACCCGCGGTACTGATCGGCTCGAGCCTCGGTGGGCTCACGGCAGCGCGCGTTGCCGACGAGGACGATCGGATCAAGGCGATCGTGCTGCTGGCGCCTGCGTTCCGGCTCGCGAATCGCTGGCAGCAGCAGCTCGGCCCCGAGTGGGACGAGTGGCAACGCACCGGCTGGCGCGAGGTCTACGACTACACGACCGGAGGATCGGCGAGGGTCGATTTCGGGTTTATCGAGGACATCCTCACGTTTGGTCGTGAGCTGCCGAAGGTCACGGTGCCTGCGCTCGTGATGCACGGCACTCAGGACGAGACCGTGCCGGTCGAATATTCGCGCGAGCTCGCGGCGTCGCATCCGAATGTGGAGTTGATCGAGCTCGTGGATGGCCATCAGCTGACCGAGTCGATTCCGAGGCTTCTCGTCGAGAGCGACCGGTTCCTTGCCCCCTATTTCTAATAGTGTCACACTAACACTATGAAACTCGAGCGCGCGCGCCTGGCTCTGGAAGGTCTCTCGGTTGCCGACGCGTTTGGCGAGCAGCAGCTGCACTCGGGGCCTGCGACGCGCGAGCTCGCCCTCGGTACGCGGACGATGCCGAGGGGCACGAATTGGAAGTGGAGCGACGACACCGCGATGGCGGTCTCGATCGTAGAGACGCTCGCGCTCCACGACGGGATCGATCCCCAGGAGCTGGCCACGCGGTTCGCGCGGCGCTACATCGCGCAACCCGCGCGCGGCTACGGTCGCGGCGCACACACCGTGCTCGCCGAGATCGCCCAAGGTACGCCCCACGAGATCGCCGCTGCGCAGATCTTTCACGGCCAGGGCTCGTGTGGCAACGGTGGTGGCATGCGCTCGGCGCCGATCGGCGCGTACTTCTGTGACGACCTCGCAGCGGTGGTCGAGCACGCGGCGCGGTCCGCGGCTCCCACGCACGCGCACGCCGATGGCATCGCGGGTGCGATCGCGATCGCGGTCGCCGCGGCGCGCGTGTTCGCGGGAGAGCGCGATCCGCGCGGGCTGCTCGAGGCGGTCGTCAAGCACACGCCGCGGGGCCCGACGTGCGATGGCGTGCGGCGGTCGATCGCGATGCTGCGCGCGGAGCCGATCACGGTCGCCGCCGAGCTCGGCAACGGGAGCCGCGTGCTCGCATCCGATACGATTCCCTTCGCGATCTGGTGCGCCGCGACGAACCTCGCGGACTATGCCGGGGCGCTCTGGGCGTGCGCGTCGGTCGGCGGCGATATCGATACGACCTGCGCGATGGCGGGAGGCATCATCGTCGGTGCGGTCGGTCTGAAAGGGATTCCAGCCGAGTGGCACGCAGCGCGAGAACCGCTTCCGTAGTAAGACCCCAGCGTCGTGGATAACGAGGATCTCAAGTTCGCGGTGGTCGCATTGTCCGCGATCTTCTTCGTGATCGATCCGCTCGCGAACGTGCCGGTGTTTCTCTCGATCACCGGCGAGCTCACGGCACCGCAGCGCCGCAGCGTCGCTTTGCGCGCCGCGTTCGCGACGTGGGTGATCCTGTGCTTCTTCGCGATCGCCGGTGGCCTCGTGTTCAAGGCGTTCGGCATCTCGCTCGGCGCGTTCAAGGTCGCGGGCGGGCTCATGCTGTTGTTGATGTCGATCGACATGATGCGCGCGCAACCTTCGCCGACGCGCAGTACAAAGGAAGAGCGCGACGAGAGCCGTGCGCGCGAAGACATCGCGATCTTTCCGATGGCGATTCCGATGCTCGCAGGGCCCGGTGCGATAGCGACGGTGATGGTGCTGATGTCGCGCGCCTCGTGGAGCCCGATCCGCGTGCCCGCGGTATTCCTCGCGATCACGCTGACGTGCTTGTGCGCGTGGCTGATGATGCGCAGTGCCGCGAACGCCGAGCGGCTCCTGCCAAAGACGTTGTTGCGCGCTTTCGAGCGCGTGATGGGGCTCTTGCTCGCTGCCGTGGGGGTGGAATTTATCGCCGGCGGTGTTCGCGACCTGGTCCATTTGGCTCAGTGAAGACCGTCGTGTCATGCTCGCGTGATGCAACGCCTGTCGTGTGTTTTATTGATCGCGCTCGGCGCCGCGCTCGCCGCATGTAGTCGCAGTTCGAAGTCGCAAATGATGCCCGCTGGCGCATCGAGTGGTGGTGGTGATGGGCCGACCTGCGCGGCCGCCGCGGATCACACGACGGACATGTTGTCGAAGGATGCGGGCGGTGCATCTCCGGATCTCGTGAAGAAGGTGCGTGACACCCTCGCTTCGCACTGCGAAAAAGATCAGTGGAGCGCGGCGACGCGGACGTGCCTCGCGAACATCAAGACCAAGGACGATGCGCCGAAGTGCGAAGACACGCTGACCGCAGCGCAGCGCAGCTCGCTCGATAAAGAGAAGGTCGGCGGCGAAGCAGGCGGCGTTGGCGAAGGCGCGGCCTCGGCCCCGGCCCCGGCCCCGGCCCTGGCCCCAAACCCGGTTATGTCGCCGTCTCCGCCACTTGGCAATAGCCGCAGCCCGACCACCAAGAACCCTCCGAAAAAGGGCGGCGACCCCGAAGACGGGGGCGACTAGCCCGTTTGCAGGCCCCCAAAGGCCCTTTGCAAAACTCTCTGGGGTGACGGCGGCGGGTGTGGTAACCGATGACCCCGTGACGGCAGTTCCGCGTCCTCTGTTCTCGTACCGGCCCTACTGGGCACATCGGTTCGGGATTGCTCCCTACCTGCCGACCACGCGCGCGGAGATGGACGAGCTGGGCTGGGATAGCTGCGACATCATCATGGTGACGGGTGACGCGTACATCGATCACCCGAGCTTCGGCATGGCGCTGATCGGCCGCCTGCTCGAGTCGCACGGCTTTCGCGTCGGCATCCTCGATCAACCGAACTGGAAGAGCGTCGAGGCGTTCAAAGAGCTCGGCCGCCCGAACATCATGTGGGGCGTCACCGCCGGCAACATGGATTCGATGGTCAATCGCTACACCTCCGACAAAAAGGTGCGCAGCGACGACGCGTACTCGCCAGATGGCGTCGCTGGGTTGCGTCCCGATCGTTCGGTGACCGTGTACGCGCAGCGCTGCCGCGAAGCGTTCGGCGACGTGCCGCTGATCATCGGTGGCATCGAAGCGAGCCTTCGCCGGATCGCGCACTACGATTACTGGAGCGACAAGGTCCGTCGCTCGGTACTCGCCGATACGCGCGCGGACCTGTTGCTGTACGGCAACGCCGAGCGCTCGATCGTCGAGGTCGCGCATCGGCTCGCGAACGGCGAGACCCCGCAGCAGGTTCGCGACGTCCGCGGCACCGCGTTCTTCGTCGAAGGCATCCCTTCGGACTACTCGCAGATCGATTCGACCACGCTCGACAAGCCCGGCAAGCTCGCACCGCCGATCGATCCGTACGCGATGGAAGAGCGCGCCCAGGCCGAGGGTGCCGCGTGCGCGACGGGCGAGGGTGCGGCACCGGAGCCGTTGATCCAGCTCAAATCGAAGAAGCCGAACCGCGACAAGCAGGTGATCCGGATGCCGAGCTTCGAGACCGTCTCGGCGGATCCGGTGCTCTACGCGCATGCATCGCGCATCCTCCATCTCGAGCAGAATCCTGGCAACGCGCGCGCGCTCGTGCAGCGCCATGGCACGAGCGAGATCTGGATCAACCCGCCGCCGATTCCGCTGACCACGCCCGAGATGGACGCGCTCTACGAGCTGCCGTTCACGCGCTTGCCGCATCCGCGCCACCAGCAAGCCAAGCTGCCGGCGTACGAGATGATCAAGTTCTCCGTCACGATCCTGCGCGGCTGCTTCGGTGGTTGCAGCTTCTGCTCGATCACCGAGCACGAAGGCCGGATCATCCAGAGCCGCAGCGAAGCTTCGATCCTCCGCGAGATCGAGCACATCCGCGATGTCACGCCGGGCTTCACCGGCAACATCTCCGATCTCGGCGGCCCGACGGCGAACATGTATCGGCTCGCGTGCAAGAGCCGCGAGATCGAAGCGGCGTGTCGCAAGCCTTCGTGCGTGTATCCCGATATCTGCGACAACCTCGGCACCGATCACGCGCCGCTCGTGAAGCTCTACAAGAAGGCGCGCGCGATCAAAGGCGTGAAGCGGATCTTCATCGCTTCGGGCGTTCGCTACGACCTCGCGGTGCGTTCGCCCGAGTGGATCAAAGAGCTCGCGCAGCACCACACCGGCGGCTACTTGAAGATCGCGCCCGAGCACACCGAAGATGGTCCGCTCACGCACATGATGAAGCCGGGCATCGGCGCGTACGATCGCTTCAAAGAGCTGTTCGATCGCTATTCGCTGGAGGCGGGCAAGGAGCAGTACTTGATCCCCTACTTCATCGCGGCCCACCCGGGCACCACCGATGAAGACATGCTGAACCTCGCGATGTGGCTCAAGAAGAATGGCTTCCGCCCCGATCAGGTCCAGGCGTTCTTGCCGTCACCGATGGCGACCGCGACCGCGATGTATCACACGGGCTATTCGCCGCTGCGCTCGCTCGTCGCGAGGCAGCGCGTGCACATCGTGAAGGGTTACGATCGGCGCAAGCTCCACAAGGCGTTCCTGCGCTATCACGATCCGAAAAACTGGCCGATCTTGCGCGAGGCGCTCCATCGGATGGGTCGGAGCGACCTCATCGGCGGTGGCAAGAGCTGCCTCGTGCCGTCGTGGCAGCCTGGCATCGCGCAGCACGGTCGACCGGGTGGACCTCGTCGGATACGCCCGGGAGTCGCGCTCACGCAGCACACCGGGTTGCCGCCGATGCCGCATGAGAAGAAACCGTCGCGTTAGGCCGACATCGGCACCTTTGTGCAGGGGCTATGGCGGGGTAAGCTAGAGGCGCCCTCGATGAGTCTTTCTCCAGACGATTCGGGCATCGTCCCGATCGGGGCGATGCTCGATGGTCGCTACCTCGTCAAAGATCTGCTCGGGAAGGGCGGCATGGGGCGCGTCTATCGCGCCGAGCACACCGGCATCGGTCGCACGGTTGCGATCAAGGTGCTCCATCCGGATCTCGGCAAGAGCAAAGAAGCCTCGCAGCGGTTCCAGCGCGAAGCGCTCGCGTCGGGTCGGCTCGATCATCCGAACATCGTCGGCGTCAGCGATTCGGGCGTGCTCGAAGATGGTTGCCCGTACCTCGTCATGGAGGTGCTCGAAGGTGAAGAGCTCGGCAAGCGACTCGAGCGCGACAAGCGTATCCCATGGCCCGAGGCGATCGAGATCCTGCGCGGCGTGCTTGCCGGCCTGCGCCACGCGCACGAGAAGAGCGTCGTCCATCGCGACATCAAGCCCGATAATATCTTCCTCGCGCGCAAGGACGGCGAGGTCGTCGTCAAGATCCTCGACTTTGGCATCGCGAAGCTCGTCGCCGGTGGCGACGGCGATGATCCCGCGACGACCCGTGCCGGGCTCACCGTCGGCACGCCCGCGTATCTATCACCCGAGCAAGCGGTCGGCGGCGAGATCAAACCCGCGACCGATCTCTATTCGACGAGCGTCGTGTTCTACGAGATGCTGGCCGGTCGGCCGCCCTTCGAAGATACCGATCCGCTCGCGATCATGACCGCTCACGTCTCGCGCGAACCACCGACCTTCGCCGAGGTCGTCCCGGATCTCCAGCTGCCACATGGCCTCGAGCGGGTCGTGCGCGACGGTATGGCGAAGATGTCTGCCGAGCGCACGCAGACCGCGAACGACTACCTCGCGAAGCTCGACGACGTGTTGCGCGGCGCCGGCTATGCCGTGCCTGCGCGCGGCACACAATCCGGCATTATCTCGCCTCCAACGCCACCGCCCGGCATGTTGGCGATGCCGGTCCATGCCGGCACACCGGGTCTCCCGTTCCCGGCGCACGCAATGGCACCGACCTCGGCGGTGCTGCGCGCGCACGAGCTGCACGAGCCCATTCCGCGCAAGTGGCTCGTGATCGCTGGCATCGTGTTTCTCGCGGCCGTGATCATCGCGATCGCGTTGAAGGTCACCGGGGGCAAGGCCCCGGACCCGAAAGACCCGAAAGACTTGAAAGACCCGAAATCTGATCCGCAGCCGAAGGGAAAGAAAGATAAGCACGCCGAGGCCGAGACTCCTTCACCCGTGCAAGCGCGCGAGGCTGCCGCGCCCGTCGCTGTACCTGTCGCCGCGACGGTCGATCGCGACAGCCAACTCAAGGCCGCGATCCTCGAACTCCAGAGCTCCGCGACCTGCACCGATCGCAAGGAGGCGATTCCAACGCTCGTCGCGCTCGGCGATCCACGCGCGATCCAGCCGCTCAAGTCCGCGCGCTATCGCATGCGCGGCGGTGTGCTCGGCTTCGGCGATAGCAACTCGAACTCGTGTCTCAAGCCCGATGCGGATGCCGCCATCAAGGCGCTCGGCGGCTCGCTCAAGTAAGGGCGCCCGCCGTAGCTACGCTTTCGCTTTCCAGTCCTTCGGCGTGATCGCATCGCAATCGATCACCAAGCAGATCGGCTTGTCGGTCGCATCGATCGCCCAGTAGGCAGTGACCCCGGACGTGCCGGTCGGAATCGCGAGCGCGCGGCGCCCATCGGTAAGAGCCACTTCGATCGGTTGCGTACCCGCCGCCGGCGGCAGCGCGAGCGCGCCCGGCCAACCACCCGCGCCGTCGGTCAGCGCGATCCACCCATCGCTCGAGGTCAAGCTCGGCATATCGTCGGCGGACTTCGGCTTCTTCTGGCCCTTGTAGTGCGCGACGACCCAGCGCGCGATCGGCGGCCGACCGGTGTGGATCACGAGCCCGGCGAGCCGATCCTTTTTCTGATCCATCATGTCATGCGGCTTCACGGTCGAGACCATGATCCGGAACTGGCCGGTGCCCGACGGACGATCGAAGAGCCGCCACGATTTCTTGTCGGCCGGATCGAAGATCGCGAGCGAGCCACTCGTGACCGGCAGCTGCGCCGGTACGGTGGTGTTCGGCGCACTCCACATTCGCACGTCGATCTTGTTCGGGCCGAAGCGCTCGCCGTAACGAATCAACCGCCCGACATCGCGAGGTGCGGCGAGCTCGTCGCGCTGCGGGGGTGGCGCGGGCGGCAACACGACCGGAAGTGCGGGACGCGTGACGCGCGTCGACGTCGGTTTGGAAGGTTTTGTTTCGTGCTTCGCTGATTGCTTCGAAGCCGCAGGTTTCTTCGTCTTGCTCACCTCGCGCGACCCTAGCATTAGATCGCGACGCGCCGGCGTGCGTTACGAGCACGCATGACGAGACCAGGTTTGACACTGCTGTTGCTCGTGGCCTTGGGTTCGATCGTACGCGCCGACAAGATCGGGCGTCCGATGAGCGGGTCAGAAGATCTGAACCTGACCACTGGCACGGTTCGCTCCGTCGCACAGGATTATCTCGTCGCACCCGAGGGCGGCGAGCTCACGGGCCAGATGAAGTTCCTGATGTCGGATCCATCGCTGGGCGGGCAGAAGCTGAAATTCACCGACCTCGGCTTGTTCGCGATCGCCGGTCGCTACCCGCTCGCGAAACGGATCGAAGTCGGTGGCAGCCTGGAGTTTCTGCCGAAGCAGCCGTCGTTCACCGACGAGAATCCTTTGCAGAGCGGCTCGGGTCTCGTGCGCGTCGCGCTCGATGGTCACCATGCGCTCACCCTCTCGGGTGGCGGTGGTCACCTGCTCGGTCACAGCGGTGCCTGGAGCCGCGAGTCCTTGGCGTTGGAGTACAAGAAGCCGATCGAGCGAGAGTTCCTCGTGTTCGACATGCAAGTGGGCGTCGAAGAAGTGACGCTCGGCGCGCCGCACTCGCGCGGCGCCTACCTGACCGAAGCCTCGGTCGCATTCACGGTGCTCGCTCACGATCCACACAACATCTTCGCGGGGTGGCTCGGCGTGGCGTACGCGCTGCCGGTGACCTCGAGCGGCCTCGACCCGACAACCGCGATGCCGCTCGATCCCCAACCGAGGCTCGACTTTCACGCGGGTACCGGCGTCGCTATCAACAAGAGCTGGGACCTTTACGCCGACGTCGCGGTCGTCGATCGCGGCGATCTGGCTGACCCCACGACACGCTTGCCCATCCTCGATGGTGGGTTCGATCAGATGCAGGTCATGTTCGGGGTAACTCGTCATCTCCATGAGGCGGCCGAGCGCGGCCCTCTTCAGGTGGAGTATTAAATTACCCGGGTGAGTTAAACTGAACCCACACAATCCTGCCTAACCATCTAGATCTACTTGGATAAAGAGTTGGATCCGATCGTGTAGATAGGCTCGTTCGTGCAGAACTTCGCCGGACACAATCAACCCGCCCGCGACCGCCTTATCAAGGACCACGCGGATGCCGCCCGACGCATCGCGCTCCGGATGGCGCGGCGGTGTCCCGATTGGATCGCCCGCGAAGACATCGTCTCGGCCGGCATGCTCGGCCTGATCGAAGCGGCCGAACGCTACGACGACACCCGCCAGGAGCCGTTCCTCGCGTTCGCCGAACATCGGATTCGTGGCGCCGTCCTCGACGAGCTGCGCCGTGGCGACATCATGCCGCGCCGGGTTCGCCAGCTCGCTCGCAAGATCGCTGCGGTGATGCGCGAGCTCGAAAAAGACGGCTCGGCCCCGAGCGAAGTCCGCATCGCGGAAGCGCTCGGCGTCACGGTCGATGCGTATCGTGCCGGCCTCTCGGAGCTCGTCCATGTCGAGGTCGGTCCGATCGATGGCGAAGCACAACGCCTCGCTTCGGACTCGGTCGCCCCGGATATCGAGGCAGGTCAGCGCCTGATGCTCGCGCGCGTTCGCGATGCGCTCGCGTTCCTCGAGCAGCGCGATGTCACGATCCTCGGCTTGCACTACGTCGAGGACCTCACCTACCAGGAGATAGCCGAGACGCTTCGCATCACGCCGTCGCGCGTCTGCCAGCTGCTGTGGCGCGCCGTCGAGCGGCTGCGCGATCACCTCGGTGCCGAGTACGTCGAGACCATCAAGAGGGCCGCATGAGCATCCGCGTCCTGATTGCCGACGACGACGCGTTGGTTCGCCGCACGCTGTCCTCCGCGCTCGCGCGCGTCGGCTTCGATGTGTGCACCTCGCCCGACGGTCACGCCGCGCTCCGACTCGCTGAAATCGCGCCTCCGGACATCGCGCTGGTCGATGTCAACATGCCTGCTGGCGGGGTCGAGCTCGTCCAGAAGTTGAAGGCCCTGCACGGCGGATCCGTGTGGGTTGCCGTGCTCTCCGGTGAAGACATCGACGACATTCGCGAGCAGTTCATGGGCTCCGGTGCCGACGATGTCATCGTCAAGCCGATCTCGCCGATCGAGCTGCGCAAGCGCCTCTTGGCGGCTGCGCCAGCGGGCAAGACCCTGCCCGTCGCGATGACCGGTTCGTGAACCAATGGCTTTCTGAGCCTACCCGGCATAGCCTCATTTCTCGCGTATGGGGGATGAAGCGACACCTTTCAAGGTGATGGTCGTCGAGGACGACGAGGACGTGGCGCGAGCGATCGCGCGCAAGCTCGGCGCGGATGGTCACGAGGTCGAGGTCGCGCGCGAGCCGCAGAGCGTGATGGCGCGGCTCGATAACGACCTCGCCGATTGGGATGTCGTGATCCTCGATGTCGGCTTGCCCGGCATGAGTGGCATCGACGTGCTGAAACATTTTCGCGAGGTCGATTCGCTCGCCTCGGTGATCATGCTGACCGGCGATCGCACGGCCGCGACCGCGACCACGTGCATGCGCGCCGGCGCGTTCTATTACATCACCAAGCCGTTCGAGCCGATCGAGCTCTCGGCGATCGTGACCTCGGCCGCGCGCCACTCGTCACTCCGCAAAGAGCTCAGAGGTGTCCGCAGCGTGACGGGCAAGAGCGACGATCCGATCGAGACGATCCTCGTCGGGATCTCGGGCGCGATGCGCAAGCTCAAGGCCGCGCTCGATCGGCTCGCCGAGCAAGATGTCTCGATTCTGATCCAGGGCGAGAGCGGCACCGGCAAGGAGCTGGTCGCGCGCGCACTGCACGAGCGCGGTGCGCGGCGGCGCAAGCGGTTCGTGCCGCTCAACTGCGGCGCGATTCCAGAATCGCTGATCGATAGCGAGCTGTTCGGTCACGTCAAAGGTTCGTTCACCGGTGCGACCACGGATCGCGCGGGCGTGTTCGTCGAAGCCGATGGCGGCACCCTGTTCCTCGACGAGATCGGCGACATGCCGGTCGCTGTGCAGGCGCGCTTACTGCGCGTGCTGCAGGAGAGCGAAGTCCGGCCGCTCGGCGGCAGCGGCACGCGCAAGGTCGACGTTCGCGTGATCGCTGCATCGCACGTCGATCTCGTCGGTGCGGTCGAGCACCAGAAGTTCCGTCAGGACTTATTCTATCGCCTCAACGTCGTCGCGCTGCGCGTGCCTCCGTTGCGCGAGCGGCTCGACGACATCCCGATCCTCGCGGCGCACTTTCTGAAGAAGCACGCAGGCCCAAAGCCACCGGCGCTGTCACCCGAGACCCTCGAAGTGATGAGCGAGTACGGCTGGCCGGGCAACGTGCGCGAGCTCGAGAACTCGATCCTCCACGCGCTCGCCTTGCATCGCGGCGAGACCATCAGCCCCGATGCGCTACCGCCTGCGATCAGCGGGCGCGGCAAAGGTGCGGGCTCGGCTGTCGCGACGAACGACGACGAAGACGAGCTCACGCCGCTGACCGAAGCGAAGCGCCGCGCGAGCGGCGCCTTCGAGAAGCGCTATCTCGTGCGCGTGATGGAGAAGGCCCACGGGTCGGTCTCCGAGGCGGCCCGGCTAGCGGGCCTCGATCGCACGAACTTCCGCCGCCTATTGCAGCGCCACGGCATCGATGCCGTGGCGTTCAAGTAGCGCGGCGCCGGCGCAGCACGAGCAACACGCTCGCGGCCAGCACGATGGCGCTATTGGCTGGCGTCGACCGGCATCCGCAGCCATCCGCTGAGATCCCCGCAACGGTGTAGATGTGACTCGTTATCACGATCGGCTGGTCGTACTGATCGAGCTGGATGCGCCAGCGCTCGCTGCCGTGCGGATCTTCGTCAAACACCGTCGTGAAGTCGTCGCTTGTCACCTCGCGCGACTCGATGCTAGCTCCATCTCGCCACAGCTCGACCTTGGTGCCGTTCCCACCGACGACGTGGACCGGGAACGCGTAGTGATTCAGGCCATCGACCTCGTCCCCGATCTCGGCGGTGGTCGTTCCGTTCGCGAGGGTGAAGTCGAGCGTCGGCGCATCCGGGCCTTGCAGGTCGACGATCGTGCGGCCGTGCTTGAGCGCATCGACGATCGCGCCCTCGCTTAGATTGTCCGCGAGCACCAGGGTCGTCGGGCTGCCGATCGGCGAACCGGTCGAGGTCTCGTTCATGCCGGCGGTGTGATCGTCGCTGCCGCCGATCGCCGCGAGGCGATGGCCCGCATCGAGCTCCATGTCCCACAGCGCGAGCGCGCGCGGGACGAACGCGAAGATGCTGATATTGTAGTTCCCCGTGATGATCTCGAGGCCGGTGACCTTGTCCCACGGCGTATCTGCGACGTGATTCCACATGCAGCCGATGCACGCGGTGCCGAGATCGAGCACGGGGTGATTGACGATGAAGACGCCGCCCTGCGCGGCGACGTCGTCGATGATGTTCGTGACCGTGCGGCCGTTGTTGCCCAGCCGATGATCCACATAGTCGTGGATGCCGACCGCATTGCCGTGACCGCTATACGTCGTGATCTCGGCGCCGCGCAGGAAGAGAAAATCAGGATGATCGGGCTGGATCGCCGCGAGCAGCGCGTGCTGCGCGACGGTGTTGTGATCGCTGATGTTTGCGAAGTCGAGACCGCGGCTGCGCGCGAGCGTGATGATCTGATCGAACGTCGCGGTCGCATCGCCACTCTGGATCGAGTGGACGTGAAAATCGCCCTTGTACCAGCGCCGCGTCTGCTCGAGCACCGGCGCGACGTAGCTCGCGTGCGGCAGCACCGGCAGCGTCCCAGCGTCGCGGCAGGTCACGTCGATCGCGTAGTGCCCGCCGGCGGTCTCGAGGTTCGCTTTGCCGATCTCGATCGTCCACGTTCCGGTGGGGATCGCGCCTGGCAAGTAGCACCGCGAGGATTGCGCGACGCCGATGATCGCGTTGTCGGTAAGGCCACCACCCCAGCCGCGAAAGCCATCCGGTCCCCACGCGCCCCAATCGAGGATCGTGACGTCGGAGCCATCGCTGTGCGCGATCTCGATCTCGACGGTACCCTGGGGCACGACGACATCGACGCTCTGGTAATCGCCACCCGCGGCACCGACATCACCTTCGTAGTGCATCGTCGAGAGCACGACGGCGGCGACGATACCGATCACGCGGCCACCCATTCGGCGGTGCGGCGCCACAGCTCTTGCGCGAGCGCGACATTGGTCGCGAGAGCGGATGGCTGATGCTCGTTGCCGCTCGCGCCGTAGTAGCGACCGGTCTCGTGCGCGATCGCTGGATCCGCCGCGCAGCGGAGCGAGGCGCGCGAGCCCTCGAGCGGCGTGAGCATGCGGCGGAGGTAGAACCAGCGCAGCGGTTGCGGCAGCTTGCGATAGACGTCGGTCGCGACCCCACCGGGATGCAGCGAGTACGTCGTGACGCCGGTGCCCGCGAGCTGGCGCGCGAGCTCGTTGCTGAACAAGATGTTCGCGAGCTTCGAGATGCCGTACTCGCTCACGCCCGTGAGCGAGCGGCTTGGCTGGCGCACCGCGGTCCAGTCGATGCCACGGGCGCGCTCGTGGAGCTTGCTCGCGACCGTCACGATGCGAGCGGTCTTCGCCGCTTTGATCCGATCGAGGAGCAGCGTCGTCAACAGGAAGTGGCCGACGTGATTCGTGCCGAACGCGAGCTCGAAGCCGCTCTTGGTGATGCCGCGCTGGCCGCCAAGGCCCGCGTTATTGACGAGGATGTGGATCGGAAGATCTTTCGCGAGGATCTCCGACGCCGCGCGACGTACCGAATCGAGATCGCCGAGATCGAGGCGAACCACATCGGGGGCGGTGCCGGTGGCGCTCAGGATCTCGGCGACGACCGGCGCGGTTTTTTCTAATGAACGATTCGCGAGGATCAAGCGCGCGCCGCGCTTCGCGAGCTCGCCGGCCGTGACTCGCCCGATGCCCGAGGTCGCGCCGGTGATCACGACGTTCCTGCCTGCGAGATCCTGAGTCATGTTCCTTGGCGTGTTACCACAGCCCTGAAAAGGAGATTCACATGGGTATCAAGCAAGCAGTGGTGATCGGTCTCGCGATGGCGAGTCTGGTCGCATGCGGCGGCGCGAAGAAGGACAACGGCGGCGGTGCTCCCACGGGTGACACGCTGTACGCGCGCCTCGGCGGCGAAGCCGGCGTGAAGGGCGTGGTCAAAGATTTCGTCGAGAACAACGTCGCGAAGGACGCGCGGATCAACACGTTCTTCGCGAACGCGGATATCCCGGGCTTCGAGAAGAAGCTCTACGAGCAGATCTGCTCGGCCTCAGGTGGCGGTTGCACGTACTCGGGCAAGGACATGAAGACCGCGCACGCCGGCATGAAGATCAAGCAGGCGGACTTCGACGCGCTCGTCGAGGATCTCGTCAAGGCGCTCGACAGCGCGAAGGTCGCCGACGCCGACAAGCAGACCCTCCTCGGGGTGCTCGGTCCGATGAAGGCCGACATCGTTACCGAGCGGTAGTCACAGTTGACGCGCTTCTTCACACGGAGTACTCCCGTCGCGAGAGGTAGTTTCCGAAGCAGTTAACAAACGACAGCTCCGACGTATGCAGGGAAGCCAGTGAGATACTGGCACAGCCCCCGCTACTGTGACCGGGGACGACGCGGCAGGGCATCTGCCAGCCACTGGGAAACTGGGAAGGCGCCGCGAAGGACGAACCGGAAGTCAGGACACCTCGTACGTCGCTTCCTCGGGTGGAGGGATTCGCGTCGTTTCGGCGTCGAGTTCGTCACCCCGTTACGTGGGGTGACATGTCTCGATTTTCGCTTTTCCTGTTGTTCGCGTCGTCGGCCGCTCGTGCCGATTCGGCGGCGACGTCCGGAAGTGAGACGATCATCATCATCGATTCGGCACCCGATGCCGACCAGGCGCGTGATCGCGCGCGCGCGCTCGGTGATGCGCCGTTCGTCACGGTGATCCATCCCGACGAGCATCCCGCGACCGCGTCGGTCGCAGATGCGGTCGGGGTCACGGTCGGCGCGCAGGTCCGCGCTTCCGGTGGCTCTGGCGGCTACGAATCGTTGATCGTGCGCGGCGCTGCGCCCGGCCACACCGCGGTGTTGATCGATGGCGTGCCGCTGTCGCGGATCGCGGCCGTGACCACGGATCTCGGCAGGTTCGCGTTGGCTTCGTTCGGCGAGGTCGATCTGTATCGCGGTGCGGTGCCGGTCGAGCTCGGTGGCGCGGGCCTCGGCGGCGCCTTGAATCTCGTGACGCGCCTCGGCCGCGGCGAGCATGGCGAACGCTTCACGGTCTCGCTCGGCATGGGCTCGTTCGGTGCGCGGCATCTGCGTGCGCACTACGGCGATGCCCACGGCGATTGGCTATCGTCGACGACAGTCGGCTATCAAGGCGCGACCGGCGACTTCACCTACTTCTCGGACAACGGCACGCAGCTCGATCCGAACGATGACAGCTACAAGAAGCGAACGAACAACCAGTTCGATCAATTTGATCTGGCATCGCGGATCGGGCGCCAGAGCTCCGAGAACGCTGGCGGCGTGCGGATCGCGTACAAAGATCAAGGGCTCCCCGGTAGCGCGTACACGCCGACGTACGACGCGACGCTCTCGACGCTAGATACGATCGGCGATGTTCGGTTCGACACGAACGTCGGGCCGGCCCTCGCGAAGCAACTCGGGTATCTCCTCGTCGAGCGCCAGCACCTGCGCGATCCGATGGGCGAGCTCGGGCTCGGATCGCAGGCGCGCGATTACCTCACCTTCGCGGGCGGCGCTTCGTCGACGTGGGTCCTGCCGCTCGATCGCCATCGCGCGACCGTCGGGCTCGAGCTTCGTGGCGATCGGTTTCGCGATGCCGATGCCGATGCTGCACGTGCGGCGCTGATCGGCACGCGCATCGGTGGAGCCTTCCTCGCGGCGATGGATCTCGTCGTCGATCCGGATGCGCAGATCATCGTGACGCCCTCGTTTCGCGTCGATGCGGTGCGGACCGCGCCGACCGATCGTTCGGAGCCGGCGCGAAGCGAGCTCATCTCGAGTCCGCGGATCTCGACGCGGGCGGCCCTCACCTCGATCGCTTCATTCAAGGCGAGCGCGGGGTACTACGTGCGCCTTCCAACCTTGATCGAGCTGTTCGGTGATCGAGGCGGCCTGCTCGGCAACGGCGAGCTCGTGCCCGAGACAGGCCCGTCGACCGATGCCGGCTTCGTCGTCGCGCCAGAGCACGCACTGCGAATTCCGAACGGCAACCTGCCAGAGATCGTGATCGATCGCGTGTTCGTCGAGGTCGCCGGCTTCGCGACGCGGCCGAGCAACACGATCGTGTTCATACCGACCGCGGGTTCCTCGGTGTATCGCCCGATCAACGCGGGCGACGCATTAACGTACGGCAGCGAGCTCGTCGGTTCGGCGCGACTCGCGCGCATGATCTCGATCACCGCGAATTACACGCACCTGATCACTGCACAGCTCTCGACCGATCCGGCGTACGCGAACAAGCAGCTGCCGAGTCAGCCGGCCGAGACGGTCTACGGCCGGATCGATCTCGAGCACCGCGCGTTCGCTCGCGCCACGTCGCTGTGGTGCGACGCGACCTGGCAGGGCAACACGTTCCTCGATCGCGGGAACACCCAGCCGCTGCCCGATCGCTTGTTGCTCGGTGCGGGCGCACGCATCGAGCTGATGCCGCACCTCGGTTTGTCGTTCTCCGTCACGAACCTCGCGAACGAACGCACCGAGCAACTCACGCTAACCCCACCACCGCGTCCCGATCTCGCGATGGTGCCGACACCGCTCTCTGACTATTTCGGTTTTCCGCTTCCTGGTCGCAGCTACTACCTCGCCCTCGATTGGAGTCTCAAATGAAGTCCCTGCTACTCGTTGTTCCGTTCCTGTTCTCGGTCGCCTGCGGCGACAATGGCGCTACATCGACCACCGACGCTCGTGTCGATACGGCGGCCACCACGGATGCTTCGGCCGCCGTGCCGCGTGCGGTCGCCGTCGCAGGTGACTTCTCCGCGCCACCGGGCACGATCGGAGCGCTGAAGCTTGATTCGCTCACGGTGCAACAGGGTTTGATCGCCGGCGTCGTCACCGATGATCCGCAGCTCCGCAAGATCGGCAACACGCTCTACGTGGTCAACCGCGACACGAACAACGTGACCGGCATCGACGCGACGACGTTCGCGCTCCGGGGCCAGCTCGGCACCGGCGCCGGTTCGAACCCGCAAGATGTCGCCGTCGTCGGCTCGACCCTGTACGTGCCCGTGCTCGGCGGCACTGGCGTGGTCTACGGCAAGCTCGGCGACAGCACGTTCACCGCGATCGATCTCGCGGCGACCGTCAATGATCCCGATGGCAAGCCGGATTGCACGTCCGCGATCGCGGTCGGCACCGATGTCTACGTCGGCTGTGCGGATCTCAGTGGCTTCAGCCCGCGCGGTAACGGCGTGCTCGTCGTGATCGATTCAATGACGAACACGGTCCGCACGCACATCTCGCTGCCGGTGGCGAACCCGCAAGCGCTCTCCAAGATGATGGGCACGAACATCATCATGACGACGTACGACTCGCCGGCCGGCTGCACGGTCAAGATCACGCCGGGCACCACGCCGACCGCGGAGTGCTTGACGATGAATGCCGCGCTCGGTGGCCAGCCGATCGCGTTCGACGTCGCGGGCACCACGCTGTGGTTTGCGTACTCGGCCGCGGACTTCTCGCACAATTGGGCGCGCTCGTACGACACGACCACTTCGACGTACGCCGCGAATAAGCTGACGCCGGATACGCAATCGATCACCGACATCGCGGCCTGCGCCGATGGCAAGGTCGTCGTGATGGACGCGCCGGCCGGCTCCACCAACCCCGGTGGGTTCCGCGTCTATCAGGGCACGACCGAGCTCACGACCACCGCATTGCCGCTCGGCATCAAGCCGGTCTACGGCGACGCCACCGTCTGCTACTAGCAACGGTCGTTGCGGCTAGCTAGTCCCTGAGCGGCTAGTCCCTGAGCGGCTAG
>Ga0123336_10000545_pt1 | contig 37547 bp, 19 predicted proteins | sample SSSSmetaG_FD_96466 | JGI IMG/M metagenome (GOLD analysis project Ga0123336, IMG submission 96466) | Glacier valley bacterial and archeal communities from Borup Fiord, Nunavut, Canada, to study Microbial Dark Matter (Phase II) - ​SSSS metaG | ecosystem: Environmental > Aquatic > Freshwater > Ice...
ACACCGAGTTGCACGGAGAGTTACATAGCCCTCACTTTTGAAATTCCCGCAGACCGTGAAGACGGCGATGAGTAAGCCGGTGCAGTGACTGCAATACGAGTGAAAGACGAAAGATTTTGTACTAACCACAAAAAGAAAGGTCATCGAACTCGTCGATGACCCTGCTTTTCCTACAAATTCAAATTTAATTTAAACAATAGCTTACATTTCCCTTTGACGAATTATTTTTCTTTTCCATTATCAACGTGTTTAAGTTTTATAATCGATATACACGTATGAAGGCACAATCACCGTACCGCCTGAAGGAGAGGAGTATAGCGTGATTAAAAACTCGATGTATATGTGAATTGAGGAAGATATTTCGCACATGGCTTGACACGTGAAGAAAGATACCCGGTTTAGTTGAAAGATATTCCCCTGTTTTAGGGAACGCATAAGATCCGTAAAATCGGAAGGGCGTTTCTCTCGACAATAAATTAACCGCAGAGGCGCATGAGAGAAGACGCAAAGCTCGCTGAGAGATGCCTGCCAGCCCGGTATCCTTCCTCACCCTCATCGTGTACAAATGGGCCGACTTGGTTGTAAAAACCAGCGACGGCAAAGAATCCAGAAAAATACTGGAAGGCACCTCCGATCACTTTGAGTATTTTGAAATGCACGCGACTACTCAATTCAAAGGAGCAAAGACTCCTGACTACAACACAACTTCCGCAGCTCCCTCATTCATCGGATGATCAAACGCTCTCACCTTGATCACCGTTCCCTTCAGAGTTTCATTCGCCACGGTTGCTATGTATTTAAAGATCTGTGGCTTGTTGTGATACGCACGTGTTGCATCACCTATCTCTATGATTTTGCCTTTTGAATTTTCGATCCTCACCATCACGCGGGTCACTTTGAAATCGTCCGTAGCTTTGATAATAATTATGTCACCGATGGCACCTTTGTATGCCTCCGTTTTAATGTAATGGACAGTAGGGGAGTTCATCTTGTCGCTGACGGCTACCAGGTAAGTGCTGAACTTCGAGGTCGTTGTACGCTTCCCGTATGCCTTTTCCAGTTCCGGATGTTTTTTAACGTATTTCCAATACATCGCGGCATCTTTTAGCTTGATGGACATAACCTCCTGTGATACAGAGAGTTTATCACTCTTCGTGGGAATGTTTATCATCTGCATTTGACCGCGGACCTTTCGGTAGACATGAGTGTCGCCGAACTTGCCGCTGACTCCCTGAAGCAGAGGATTGTTGTTGATCTTTGACATTTAAACAATTTAGGAATTCCAAAGGAAATGTCCCAGCTATTCCTCGTTTTTTGGACGCATACATAACGCGCGAGGGTTGGCTATAAGGAATCTGTTTTGGAACTATTCGGGCGCGACGGCAGCACGCCCCTTTAACCCCCCTTTAACTCCCCTTTTTCGAACGGGTAATTATTGCGATTTGATTGTAATTTTGAGGTATTTTATCCAAAAAAATGCAATTTGATCGCAATTTAGCCATTTTTAAAGCGAGGAACCTGGACAGATGGCAGGTTGTGAATTTGGAATTTGACTTAAGAACGATGGTCAGCGCTTATAGGTTTAGCGAAGTTAACGCGACTTAAAGGATTTGGTTCCTCAAACTTTAATAAAATTTTAAAGGTTCTTCCACCACCCTTGCAACCGCGTAATCACCCATGCTACGTATCAATCAACCTTTAGACAATAACACGAGGTTAGCCCGTTTATGATCAATAATGGTGGAAGGACACACGAGACTTCAATCAGCCTGTATTCGATCTTCTTTAGTTATATAATTTATATTATGTTAATTAGGCTTACTCCCTGGTATGCCATACAAGAGCCGAATATGCGTAATGATCAGTGAAAGTCCGCGGGACTCGCCGCAAAGGGAACTCCTGGATTGGTTGTATAAATAAATAAATGATCTGTTTAATGCTCCGTATCTAGTTTTTGCTTCCGTAGTGTACTTTCACGTTTTGGCAATCGCTTCTTTAGTAAAAGGATTTGCCCTAAGTGACTCGATTGATGCTCCATGATATGAAACCAGGAATAGTAATTACTCAGCCGACCGGGAGCAGCTTGAAGTAACCATTCATCATCCCGCTTCTGCAATTCTTCTATTGTTTTTTGCCTCACCTGTTTGTAGATATTCAGATAATACTCCACTGGATGACCAACAAACTCTTTTCGAGCCTCACTACCCAAGTCAAGCGCTACTTTCCATTTCTTATTTTCCTCATCATTAAAATCTCTGCCCTCAAAAGTATACACTTGATAATAAGCTTCTGCCGCGGCCAAATGCATGACCAATGCTCCTATCCTATTCGCTTTGTCATCCATTAAATGATCCACTTCCTTTTGGTTCAACATATTTACCCTGCTCTCAACTCTCGAACTCAGATTATTTAGCATTGATACCAGTGTTCCAACGTGAGCACTGAAGCCCTTGTACGGCCCGATATAAGAAGAAGAATCTTTTTGTATGCTTTTTCCCTCAATCAGTAATGAATAGTTGCCCGTAAGATTTTCTGGGCTTGAAGAGAAAGAAAATCCTTTAACGTGAACAGGTCCATCCCAAAAAATGCCTTGCACCCAGTGAGGAATTTCATCGTCACTCATTACTACTTCAAATCCAGGATTTTCTATCGTTGCTTTCTCCATGCTCCCCGTGTCATTTTGAATCATCAGTACAAAGTCATCGAAATAAAACATACCGTTACCCATACAAATTCCGCCAAAATTAATCTTATCAGAATTTCCATCCATCTCTCCCTCAATAGCATACGTTCGCCATTCATTGCTTTTTATGAGACGGTCTCTCATATTATCAAAAAAACCTACCCCCCCTTCTTTGTTATCAACCCTCACCCACAATCCAGCCCATGCCGTTGTATCTACTGAATTGACCTTTGACGATGCGGTGAGTTTAAACTTTACTTTCTTCTTTAGAAAGGAAGCATCTTTCACTTGCACAAAAGAAGTCCATTCCCGTTTTATTTCTGTCTGCGCCAATGCCGAAAGATTGGCGCAGAGGAGCGCTGAAATTACAAGCTTAGTGAATGAGTTTTTAGTGGCCATTGATATGCTAATTTGTTGGATACTCAGAGGAATCATTATCATTTTGGTCTTTAATAAATTAGAACTAGGGCTGGCAGAGGAAAACATGTTTGTAATAAAATAAATACCGCTGAATGAATGTAATCAGTACAGACATAGAAATTATTTTGCCCAACGTATCAGAAAGGTTCTCTTCATGCTTGCAGGAATAGGAAAGAGCCAATAGGAATAAGAAGGGAATAATGTTTTTCATTAGATATTATTTTTTTACTCAGTGGTTATTGGCACCCTTCCATATCCGAATGACGTCATCATAATCTGCGACAGAGGTGGTATTTCCAAGTTTGAAATAACTGAAGAATATGAATGATTCTATATCAACGTCCTCTATTGAATGGGTATGATTGGAACGGGTAAGATCAACTCCTGCACAGTAGTCTTGTGCTAGTGCAAAGGGCGTATTGTTGAAAAGATTCACATTTTTACCGCACGTTAAGGCCAACACTGGCTCTGGATAACATTCTGATACGATCAAATCTGCAACAGAAAGGCCATAGGAGGTCTGCGCACTTCGATCTGCATAAGTATATTCAATACGTACACCTTCGGCCACATCAGCACGGGCATAGAGCTTGCACCTATTTTGATCATTGGGAAGATAAATCTTCAATGCTCCATTGCCTTTATCAAAGACTACAAAATCTGTCAAAGCCTTCGGCAAAAACTCAAAGGAAAGTGTACCAGACACTGCTAACTCTGTTGCCAAAAAATGTTGCACATGGGGTAGATAGCCCACCTTAGTTGCTTTAAAGGTATAATGCCCGTAGCGAGCAGGCACATGTATCGTTCCGGCACCTGCCATGGCAAATTGATGTGTCCACTTCACTGTACCGAGGGCAGAATTTTTGGCAATCACCTCCAGGGTATAATCAATCAGTCCATGCGGGTTGTTATCTGCAATAGTAATAGTTGTTTCAAAATCAAATTTCGCTTCCACTATTTCAAAACTAAAACTGGCTAGCCCGAAACTCTCTGGAGTATCCTCGCTTGAAACAGCTAATACCTGAGGGATGACTTGTGTGCTTTGGTTTTCAGAGATAGTAAAGTTCATTGGTAATGGGTCGGTCACATACTTGGCCAGATCGGATCCTTCCAGCGGTGTGGCGTAGATGATTTTGTTAGCCGCATCCAGCACTGCAAATTGTGTGAGCTGGTATATGCCTGGCACGGCTGGGAGACTTTCGGTTAGATAGCTTTGCCCAAAGGGAAACAAAGGGAGCTTCACATTCTCCTGAACAGAACCATTGTTACCTTTGATGGCGAGCAAAACAAAGGCTGGCGTGGCTGTTTCACTTACTCGGCCATTGCCCCTTGTCTTTTTCGAAAGCGAAAAGATGGCCTTGCCCATCGTAGGCGAAAGATTTTCTTCATGCTGGCAGGAAATAGAAAAAAACAATAAAAAGAAAATAAGAAGTACTGATACGATTTGTCTTTTCATTTTTATAATTTATTTTTTTAATAGTAAGTGATATCCAATTTGTAGCGTAGGGTTTCATCAGATTTTAAAGCCCTCACTTGAGTGACTCGACTCTGATTGTCTTTCTCATATCCAATAATGATTCGATTGTGGACAGGGTTAACGCAATAAGTTTTGTCATTGGTTTTTTGGTTTTTGATTCGCGATCACACAGCTTTTTATGCATCTCAACGTTACCACCGAACACTACTGTCAATACGGAACATTTAGTGATTCACTTAACTTTGTTTTAACATTTGTTTCAAGTACCAGTTGGAGTTTATACGAATAGGTATTATTTGGCAGTACCTGCTTATCTGTAAACTCTTTGAGTGGACCATCAAGAACTTGGTATAGGCCAAAAGGTTCATTATCTCTTCTTCTGTATAACATACACTTGATGGCAATCATATTGTATTCCCATTTTAATGTAATCGTTTTCATCTCTCTGTCAATAATTGCTTTCATGTCAGTAACATCCTCACGAATGCCTGATTCAACTATCATTTTTTTTGAAGTGACTGAGCTGATATTTCCGGCGCTATCAGAAGACTCTATTACATACTGGTATTCCCTACCTCTCCTGACGGAGTTATCAATATAAGATGTCAACGGATTATCTGTTCCCCAATGCGTCATACCCGCTTTTATAATAGTAGCTTTTGTACTGTCGGTTGAAATGCGGTAGAGTGTGGAGATTGCCACGTCAGTGCTTATGCTGTTGATCCACTTCAGATTGATGGCACCATTCTTTTTTTCTGTTTTGATAAATATGGGCGCTACCGGAGGGATCACATCAGGTCGCACAACTTTGCAAGGTGTTGAATAATCCGAAGCGTTATAATTCCGGTCAACTCCAACAACTGCATAATACATATTCTTATTGAGGACTTTTATATTGATTGTATCGGAATACGAACTGATCGGTATGATATCCTTTGTCACTTCTACAAACTCATGCTTCAGATCATTGGAAGAAAATACCCTGTATCCCATAAGATCGTCTTCCGTATTAGTTGACCATTTCAAAGTAACAACTCCCTTCGTATCAGCAAGTCCGGATAGTTCTTTGGGTGCAGCAGGCGGCACATTATCTTCGACATGAAGAAAGTAAGGTTGAGAATGAGTGATTTCAACCCCTATTGCGTCTACTGCTTTGACACGGTAGTAAGCACTTGTTTTTAAATTCAAGTCATTGATCTCTCTCACGCTGACGGGCAATACGTATGTCGTAATATCAGTGTAAGATCCTTCTGACGTGGGTGCGCGGCTCACTATAAATCCTTTGATCATTGATTCTCTTTCAGCAGGAAAATCCCAACGAACAGTTACCGTATTTTCTTTACCATTCCTATTCACATCGCGGAGAATTACCATTCCCGATAGGTTAGCTTTTCCAATGCCACTAACGATATTAGAAGGAGGACCTTTCTCACCAAACGGTGTAATTCCCCTAACCTGGTAGTAGTACTGTTTATCGTTGACAGAAAGTGAGTCTACAAAATGGGATTCTTCAGTTTCCTCTTCCTCGCTCATTGATGTATAAGGAAGATCAGTAACAGGTTTAAAATATTTCCCATCTTCTGATCTCTCGATACTATAGGCGGAGTACACTCCAGTATGAGTGAATGTTGGCCAGCTTATGGTAACTTTTTTATCAGCAAAAGTAGCGCTCACATCATTGAATGGCTGCAATGGTTTATCTTCTTTTACTTCTACAACTATTACAGCCGGTTCTACCGATTGGGTGGAGGGATGGTCACTCACCGTAATTTTATAAATGTAGCGTGCACCTGTCACGGCTGTTGTATCATTCCAAAACAAACCTGCCGCCTCTGCTGCTTGTAAAGAGAGATCGCATACTAAAAGAGCCATACCGAACCGATTCTCCAGTTGCTCGTTCTGTTCCAATAAGGCTGCTGGATTTTCTACAGAAGTTGGGGACGCATCATTATTGTAGATTAAGTCCTGAAGTGCAATTGCCTCTTTAAAAGACTTTGAAAGCTCAATAAGTTGCTGCTTTGTAAGTGGCTTTATGACGTCAGGATTAATTTGCTCAGGTATTTTATTTGCCAACGTCCCGTCTTCGAGCAATGTATACCTTTGAATACTATATCCGTATTTATTACCGAGCTGCCATGTAATAAAATCGATAGGTGCCCACCGCAACCATACTCCCTCCTGCCCCACTTTTGACAAAATTCGTATGGATTCTTTTTGAGATTTTGTTTGAAGATCAATTTTAGATATGGTTTGTGCCATGCTAACTATGGACCATAAAAAAACAACGAGGGTGATTGCCCCTCTTAATTTTTGCATACGTATTAAAATTGAATTGCTATTTGCTTTTGACTGGTTACCTGGCCCGTGCCCGGCAGGGTATAATTAAAGTAAACCAGGTAAGTACCCGCTGTAAGATCTGTATAACCTACTGCACGAAGTAAGTGAGTAACACCCGGCGAAGTATTCCCTCTCGACAATAATAACGCCGCCTTGTCCCTGAGTTCTTTAAAATCTCTAAAGGCTATGTAGGATAAATAATAGAGTGTTCTTACTTCTCCTGACTTAGCCATTGCTGTACCCGATGAAATATTTGCATCTTCCAGTATATAATTTCCCTGTCCATTGTAAAGCCGGACAGCACGCAATGGTTTCACTCCAAGTGAATCGACACTTCTGTGTGTAATAGTTATTGCCGGATCAATAGGATAAGCATTGTATAAAAGAGGCGCCATGGTATTTGCCATCCAGCTACTTTCTGGTGATGCACTCAACTGGATCAAGGGCTTGTGATGATTGGCAAAACCATTTAATTCAAAGTTATCAAACGTTTCTGTCAATGTCATGCCCTTCCCTATCACGGCAATATTACCCACTGCTATATCAAAAAAGTCCTGAGGAACAGCGATAGCATTCCACTTTTCACTGAATGTAGCGAACTGACTGGTTCGAAAAGCACTGTTATATATTTCTTTGTCAATACGTTGAGTAAGATTTCCTTTCAATGTATTAGACGCTACACTTACTTCATTACCTTCTGCACCACCATTGACTGAAACCTCTTTTCGTTCAACATTGGCATCTATTGTTCCTGTTGCCTCTGGTTTTTTTATAAAAGTGAGTTTGTATACCGATTGCTTGACCAGTTCTGCGGGAATAGTAAAATTTACAGTTGACTGCCCGCTGTTATAGCTTACAGGTACTTCCAACATATTACCGGATGGTTGCTCAAACTTTGCAAGGTAAGTCCACTTTACATTGTCGCTGGAAGATTCAAACAAGTAGGATTGCCCGATGTTAAGTTTTACATACCCTTGACCCGACTCACGTGGTAAAAAATTATATTGATATTTTACAGGATAACTATAGGCAACGTTTTCATCAGGAATAAAGTTGGGGGCCTCCCCCGTCGTGAAAGTAGTTTCTTTCGTTTCATAGGACACTGCGTGTGTCTTATTATCCAGTAGCTCTTGCCACCTTCCATTTTCAAGTTTCTCCCAATGCAATTTCACAAATGCTTTCAGTGTAACCTTGGGAGGCAGTATTTCTATCAGCCGAAGTGCGAGCACATCTTTTTTTCCATTCCATTCCTGGTTCGCCTGGATAGATTGGTTGTTGGATGTATTGATTACACTAAACTCATCCAGTTTTACACGATACGAATTCGTTTCATCTTTTATGTTCAGCATTGAAAACTCGGTATCAATAGCTGTATTGAATGATACTTGCGGAGAACTGAAAACGTTCACTTCTGTGCCTCCCGGTGTGATGTCTGAGATCACTAAAATAGTACCGAGTTCTGTACCAGGTGTAACAATCTCACACTCCTGACCGATGATCAATTTTAAATTGAACTTGCCTTTGATCAATCCACCCATCACCGAATACCTTCCCGCCAGTTGTCCTTTTAACCATGTGGGGCTGGGAAGTTTTGCCTGCAATAGTGCGGCAGCCCCCAACCTGACAATATCAAATCCCGCCACACTCACTTTCCCATCCATAAATACATACGCTTGTCCGGAAGCATACCATCCATCAAAACCAATACGCCCGGTGGATCCTTCGCAAGTAGCATCGCCAAAATCGCGTATCATCACATCCATACCAGCACCTATCATAAGTGATATGTGAAATGGTTTGAGTTTATCTTTTGAATCATAACCGACTTGAAAATGTGCGCCCAGGGCAAAGCCTTTTCCTCCCACCAGCGCATTAACATCATTTACCAGTGACATATCTCTCTCACCGGCAATGTCTCGCAGCTCCGGTGGCAATGGTGGCGGATTTTCCAAATTAGTACCTGCCATAAAATAGCTTTGTGCAACCGCCAGGCTGGCGATATCCATTCCCAGCATCTGAGTCGGATGGCCCACCCATATGTAATAATCTCCCTGACCAAAATGGATGACAACCTCACCCATCATATTGTCAGGGCCTGTTCCGCGAACCTCATTCTTAAGGTTCAAATATGCTTTCATATTCGCATGAAATGTTCCATTGGCATGATCATACATTGCGTTAAGCTCAGCATATAGGGGTGCTTTTACAGGCTCTGTACCTGTAGATCTTCCTCTTGATTCTACAGAGATCATAAAATAAGCAGCGCCCTTAAACTGTACATAGCTCAATCCTCCATGCTCATTGAGGGCAACTTCAAGCACAGCGTCTGAGTTGAAGGCAGTTGCATTTGCCGTCGTGACCAATGTTACTCCTGCCAGAAAAGAATAGCTGGCTTTGCTATCAGGAATAAAATCAATACCGGAGCCTTTGGATGTATCCACAGGTGGTTTGGTACCTTTCACATCAGAACCAAGTTTGGTAAAGTCAGGAGGAGCAGGATTCTTGCGCGCCATTTTATAAGAAGCTCCGCCAATAATTCCCTTAATAGATAATGCTGGTGTAATCGGTATGCCTGTTGGCCCCATCGGTACATAGGCATCTAAGTGCCAGTAGCGAAAACCATCTTTACCATCCTTTTCGGTACGACCAAAATATCCATTTACCTGGACGCCATCCAATACGTTCTTTATCGACATGTTTAACACACCATGAAAACCATTTCCAAATGTGGGATCACTATCAAAAACAGTAAGTCTCCCCTTGAGGCTGAATGCGGTTGTACTACAATTAAGTGCGATGTCCTTAATCTTAATACCCTTATAACTCCATTTCTCCCGAACTTCAGATGCATTTCCTGTAGAATCTTTTTCAACTTTTGCAGAAATGGTGACACGTGTGCGGGCAGAGAATCCCTTATCATCAGAGTCCATAAAATTTAATCCAAATGCAAGACTGAGATCGAATTGACCATTTACAATTTTTAAACCCACACTATCTATTCTGACTGGAAATCCTACGCTCTTCGATTGGGAATCCCCTACGGTCGAGAATACACCACTTGTTACATAAGGACTTTGAGTAGTAAGGCCAAGATTCTCAAATTTCAATCCTGTCTCCATCTTACCTTCTTTAACCGTTATGCTTCCGGTCAATGAAGCGGATGGCGTGAGCTTGCCGTTTTTTCTTTCAATTGTTATAATGCCTTGTGTGAGCTTGACCTTAGCGTTGAAAGGAGCGGAATATTCTTTTTTGCCATCAATGCCTACCGTGAATTTATAATTTATATGATCTTCAACTTGTTCAAGCTGAGCTGTGTAGGCCAGCGAATCTTTTCCCAGGAAAGGTATCATAAGATTACCTCCCATAGAGCCACCCTCAAGACTGTTTTTCAATAGCGTTACAGATAATGAAGTGACAGATAACGGCCATCCGTCTGCCGAACCTTCATGAAGAGATAAAAGATTAGAGGCCGTAAAAGAGCCGGATACTCCCGTATCATCAATCAACAGGTTCTTTGCTTGTACTGAAACTGGTTTCTTAGCATTGTGCGATATGCCGTTGATCGTAACATCAATCTCTTCCAGGTAGAAACCTCTCCATAAAGTTGGTGAATCACCATACGGCTGGTTGTAACCTGGAGGGAAAGAAAAGTTAACGAGATTCGCATAGTCACTATAATCCACAGCAGCCTTTTTTACCTGGAAGGAAACATCGTTTAAGCCATTGATCTTAAAGGGCGTGATGTTAACTGTGGTGATTAAATTACTTATATCGGTTGCATTGACTTCAAAGCTGGCGACTACATCTTTATCAGTGCTGTTCACAGGAATTATACGATCACTGGTGAAATGGAAATTTCCTTTTAAGTTGATGGACTGAAATCCGTTACAATCAAAGACAATCGAATTTGTGCCGTCGGCAGGTAATTCTAAGATAATACCATCGCTGAGTGTGATACGCTGAAGAGCAGCCAGTACCAGCTTGGTTTTAGATAATGAAGCAAGACCACTCTTATTAAATCCAACATCTTTCGCTGCAAAGGCAATAGGCCGCGATGATCCGGGAAATTTTATGGAAGCATACGCACTGAAATACCAACCTGTACCATTCCAATAGGCACTATCGATGGCAATTACATATTGGTTGTTACCTATTTGCCTAACGATACCAATCGGTAGATCGGCAAGATCCTTTTCACTCAGCTTATCTGTTGTTTTATGATCCTCTACTACTTTCTGGGTTACTGCGTGAATATATTTTTCAAGCGGCGTCATGGCGATGCCAGAATTTTCAACAGGACTGGCATTTTGCGAAAAAGAAAAAGATGGTAGTAATATAATAAAGCACAGCCGGAATAGACCAAAAGACTTAGACCAAATATTCATACGTAAGCTTAGAACAATACATTTTTTGTAGGGCTTAAAAGTATACTGAGATCATTCTAATCAGTGGTACGTATGTTATAATCTCTGGCAATTATTGACCATGACCGGTGCCAGACCTATTTAAATACTAATGTTTGGTCGAAAAATATCATTGCAAGCAAGTGTACCAACTTATTTTTGAATGTCTGTATTTAAGGAATTAATCTTTATGGTCTGGACTCTTGTGTATCGTAGACTGTAACCTTTTTTAACAGATTAATAATTAGAGTAAAGAATGCCAAGTATAAAAAATACAGTATTACATAGTCTTCTTAGAATAGCAGTCTTAGTTCTATCCAGTTTCCCCTTTATTACATTAGGACAAGTGGATGCCCCAGGCAGCATAAGGGTGCAGTTATTTGAAGTAACCAGGCTCACTGCCAGTCAAACTTTCCATGGTGGGGTTAACCATTTTGTCTGGACCTATTGGTACGATGGCTTGGGAAATTTAAGCTTTGATACGAGGATATGTCAACAATTTGCCAGCCCAACGCCAGTTGTCTTTGGCATAAACAATCAACTTATAGGCCCTCGTTTAAGTTCGATGGCACGAAGCGAATACATCGCAGACCCATTCAATCATACTTCTTCCTTTGGACTTCAGGCATGGGAAACTGGAAACTCTGATCCATGTGTGGACCATCTTAATAATATTTTTTGGTGTAATAGAGATGCTGAACTTAAACAATTTCGCTACATCGATCGTCCTCCAGGCATTACTAACGTTATTCGATTTGCCAGATGTATCGATTTCGATTTAGAGTATAAGTTTAAGTACTCGGTGCCCAAGCCAATTATCAAGACCCAGTTCTCTGACATTGAATGCGGTTCAGGTCCGCTAACGCTCACAGCAGAGACCGCCATTAATGGTCTTGTTGCCTTTGACAGCAGATATAAATTTGAGACGGTTTGGGAGTACAGGACGGCATCAACCCCCTGGCTATCCATAGGTGTTTCAGGCATTTACAATGCTCCTACCACACCTTTTAGTGATATCAGTTTCCCCATTCGCGATCTGGTTGGCCAAATCACTATAGCCACAGATGTTTTTTATCGGGTGAAAAACAGAATGACCCTTTTGCAAGGAAACGGGATCGAATCTGCTGGCGATATTTTTGAAAGTGAGCCTACGGAAATAGATGCGGCAAATATTACATCCACTATAAGTCTCAGCCCCGTGCCCCCTGCGATCAATAGCTTTTCTTCAACTCCTTCGTGTTCGACTCCTGGCTCCCTCACCGGTATCATCACAGTAAACGTAACAGGCATTGGCCAGGGAGAATATTTATATGTTTTAAGAGCAGGAACAAACCAAACAGCCCTTTGTGATCCAGAGAAAAATGTAACGGCCTGTTTTGGAATTCAATCTGGCCGCATACACACCGATGGTTCCAATAACGTTGATCTCCTTTTACCGGTCGCAAAAGGTAGTTATACATTGCTTGTGGCCAATAAAGGTGGTCTTACCGGTGTCTGTTCGAATTTTGTTAACATAGAAGTGGGGGAAGTTCCTCCCTTACAATTGCTATCACCAACGATCATCAACGTTACTTGCAATGGAGGATCAGATGGTGCAGTAACTCTCGTTGCCAAAGATGGAAAATCACCCTGGAGTTATAGCCTTGCACGTGCAGGTTTCAATACGGTTACGAATGATACGGGGGTGTTCACATCACTGAAAGCAGGTGTATACACAGGCTCCGTTACGGATGTTTGCGGTCAACCTGTAATCAAGAATGTCGTAGTCAATGAACCATTGAAAATAATCGCTACCATTAATCCCCTTTCGCTGCAATGTCACTCTCCTTCCAATGGCACTCTGGAAGTGACCATCACACAAGGTGAAGGAGTGTATGCTTACAAGCTATTGAAGAATAATGTGTCAATCGCAACATCGGATAATATGACCGCCAGCACGTGGACAATCAATAATCTCGAAAGTGGCGACTACACTATGGAAATAAAAGATGCAGCACGCCTGCAGTGCGATGGTTCCACATCCACCTTCACATTGGCAGAGCCTCCATCATTTCAAATCGACCCGGCTCCTACTGCATTGGTCAAACAAAATATCAGTTGCTTTGGAAAAAATGATGGAAGTATACGATTGATTACTCCTAACAGCACGCAGTTCAACTATATCCTTACCAATACCATTAGTGGACAATCCTCACAGTCTACTACACCCAATTTTTCCGGACTATTTCCTGCTTCGTATTCATTGTCAATGAAGAGAAATATTCCTGGCTGCAATGATATCAACACGTATCCAACACGCATTGAAATTATTCAGCCAGATGAAATAGTAGTTTCACTGACTATAAAAAATGTCAGTTGCTTTGGTACAGGAGACGGAAGCATTGTAGCGAGTGTGCAAGGTGCTATCGGTCTTGTACAATACGTATGGGAAGTTAATATCAACGGAGGATGGTCAACGTTGGCCAATACTACGTCATCATTGACAAATCTTTCAGGAGGAACATTCCGTTTGAAATTAACAAATGCAAATGGTTGTTCATCTGAATTAAAAGAAGCAGTGGTACTGGAGCCAGCACTACTTTCTTTCAGCAACGTTATTGTCCATGATATCAAATGCATTGGCGATCAGGGACAAGTAGATATCGAAATGACGGGAGGCATAGGTCCTTATTCTTATACCTATTCATCTGCTGCTGACATAATTCAATCAGCGACATTCACAACGGCAGTCACGGAGGGGATTTATTCTCTCGTTGCTACAGATAAAAATAGTTGCCAGGCAACTTACGGAAATACAGTCTCCATCACGGCACCACCCGTGTCCTTACAGTTTGATTATACTTTATCTGATTTTAGCGGCTATAACATTCGTTGCACTGGCGCTAATAATGCGTTCGCTCAACTTGTCGCAATTGGCGGGAACGGTGGCAATTACACAGGCTACACGTATGCATTGGATGGAAACTTTCAGGCGAATTCAAAAATAGAAAACATTACTCCCGGAGCGCACACGCTTTCTGTTAAAGATAGCAGAGGCTGCTCGGCTTCTAAGAGTATTTCGATTACGGAACCATCCAGTGAACTGAAATCTATATTGCTGAAAAAAACCGATGTAACGTGTTTTGGAGATGCTACGGGTCAACTTTCTATCAGTGCCCTGGGTGGCCTCACGCCTTATACATTTCAACTCAAGGATAATACGCAACAAGGGAAAGAAGGGATATTCACTAACCTGACACCGGGTCCCTATACCATTTTAATTAAAGACAAGAATGGTTGTACTTCTGAATATACAGATGAAGTTCTTCTTCTGATCAAACCTATTGTGATAACAAGTCACATTAACAACGAGAATTGTAATGGCGGAAAGAGCGGCAGTATTCAGCTTGAATTAGAGGGCGGCGATCAGCCACTCATCCTTCAATGGGGAAACGGACTTGGACAATTGTCCACTGTTAGTGATTTGCCCGCAGGTGACTATACATTCAAAGCAATCGACCAGCAAGGATGTACAATAAATAAAATATTTACTATCACAGAACCAGATGTTTTAACACTACGTGTCACTCCTACTCCTGTTTGTGTTGGAAAAGCTACGGGTAAATTAACAGTTCAAGCTAAAGGAGGAACAACACCTTTCAATTATTCAATTAATCAAGGGGCAACGTATGGCGCGAATGCTGTTTTCGCAGACCTGGGACCTGGTACCTATGCCGTAATGGTACAAGATGAAAAAAAATGCCAGGTTACTGCCTCAGCCGAAATAATAGTACGTAACGATTTACCTGAACCCAACTTCATTGTTGCCAGTGCGCAAAATGCGTTGGACTCTTTAGTAATTAACGAAATAAGTTTTCCCAAGCCGGATAGTATTGAGTGGAAATTTGATCCGGGCATTACAGTGACAAACGATGATGTGTGGGCTCCTGAGATCATCATAAAAGAATCTGGTGATTATACCATTGCAATGAAAGGATATTTTGGAGGTTGCGATTATACTAAAACTGTGACGCTAACTATTAAGCCGTATGATCCTGAAAGCAGAAGACCCATCAATCTGTCCATCGAATCCATTCGGCAAGTTGATGTAAGCCCCAATCCAAATGAAGGTGAATTCAAGGTACGTGTTGATTTGAATCTGAAGCAATACGTATCGATCAGAGTTGTGGATGTATTGGGTATCACTCACTTTAATAAAAAATGGGACAGGACGCAGCAAGTAGATGAAAATATTAAACTGGACAACGCAACCTCCGGTATTTATATCCTTCAGGTCATTACGGATACAGGTGCAGTTGAAAAGAGAATAATAATCAACCACTAAGAGGGAATGAAGAACATTCGCGCATGCCTTCACACGGTAGTGGCAGTAGCCATCTTAATTTTTATTGGATTGATCAATGTGCAGGCGCAATTCCATCCTGTACAGGTTACTACTCAATTAGTACCGCCTTATTCAGTATACCTGACTGACTATGCTACACCGGGTAACGATAAGCTGCGCTTAGTCATGCTGCAGCGCGACCTTACTAAGCCATCGTATCAGATCCGATTACAGTTTTCACTGGAATTGAACGGGACCACTGTACTACGTACTTCGAGATCATTTAATCCTGCTCCGATCAATCTTGATGCAGGTGCACCAACAGTCATTACAGGCAGTGATCTTCAACCGTACCTGGATAGCCGCAATCTTGATTTTATTGGAATAAGTCGCGATGAGTATGAGCGTACAAAGGCTCTACCAGAGGGAAGCTACCAGATCTGCTTTGCTGCGTATGATTATAAGCGTCAGGATATTGCTGTAAGCGCCTCTGCTTGCAGCTTTTTTTGGCTGGCAAAAGACGAGCCGCCACTGATCAACTTTCCGGCGTGTGGCACAGCGTTACCTGTGAAAAATCCGCAACAGGTAATTTTTTCGTGGTTACCCAGAAATGTTTCTTCGCCTAATTCAGTAAATCAAACAGAGTATGAATTTTCGCTTTATGAAATTCGTCCTGCCGGCAGAAATCCCAATGATGCAGTGCTTGCCTCTAATCCTATTTATCAAACCACTACATCCACTACACAACTTGTTTATGGCATGGCCGAGCCACTACTCTTTGAAAAAATGACGTATGTATGGCGTGTAAGAGCTATTGATAAAACAGGAAGAGACCAATTCACAAATAATGGATACTCGGAAGCATGTACATTCATTAACGGCGGAACCACAAGTGATATTCAGCTGGAAACTATAAAAGATTTGAAAGCAGTAGGTGAAGCTCCGAGAAAAGGAAAGGCAACGTGGACGGCACAACAACAAGTAGACGGATACAAACTTTTTTATAAAAAGAAAGGGGATTCCTTTCAATGGTTCTCACAGGATACAAAAGAAGCGAACGTAGAACTCTTTGACCTGGATAGCAATACCGATTACGAAGTGCGTGCACAGTCATATTCAGGTGCAGTTATAGGTCCCTATAGCGATATCGTAAAGTTCAAAACGTCTAAAATTATACCTCCTGCTTGTGGCGATCCGGTACTACCTGTCAATGCTTCGCCAAAGCCATTGGCATTTGCACTGAAAGGTATGACGATCGATGTGCAGGGTATCGAAATGACATTGAATGAAGTTGAATCTATAGGAAAAGGTGTCTATGCTGGCAAAGGTGAAGTAAGCATACCCTACTTTGGCGGTGCAACCTTTCACGTCACGTTCAAAAATCTATTTATAGATGAAAATCATACGGCCGCGATGGGACGTGTTGATTTTGTAACCAAAAAAATGGACGCGTGGGTGGATGAAGAATTAGCAGCACAAAAGAAGAAACACCAGGAAGAGAACAGGGACACCTGGAAAGGAACGGATTTCTACGAAAAAGAAATTTCGTATGATTTTCCCATCACCGGAGTGGCGACAGATACCGATGGCAATTTGATCATAACGGGCAGTGATGGTAAAACCTATATAAATAAAGATATTCCTGCCATTTTGATAAATGCTCCCGGAAAAGCAATCATCATTGAAGATAAAAATGGCGACCAGTGGGTAGTGCAAAAAGATAAAAATACAGGTGAAACCAAGATAACCAAAGTGAATGATGGTGGACTATCTCCTACGATGGATGTGGTGGTGAGTGATGAAGCCAAAGATTTTGTCAAGCGCGCGCTAATAGCGTTAGGTACTGAATATAATGACGCAGCATTGGCAAGACTTGAGAATGAACTGCAAGACAGCCGGAATGCAACACAGAAACTAATCGATGATGAATTCAAAAAAAGTGAAACGGTCGTTACAGAAGGTGATGATGCGAAAGATATTGATTTGAAACTCACACCATTGTATTACACGGAAGGAACAAAGGTTGATCTCGAAACAGGAATAAAAATAAGCCAGGATTCAAAAGATAAAATCGTGGCCAACGGAAAGATAGAACAGGAACGAAACAGGGCAAGGATATTAAATAAGCTTGGAGTAAAAGAAGTAACAGATCAGACTATCGACCTGATGAGTCATGAATTAAAATCCCATGATAAAAATATATCAGAATATATTACTCAACGCAAAAAAGAAAATGCTGCTGATAGCAATATCCTTGACGATGTAAAGGAAGCTATCACATTACTGATCGATAAAGTGATCGAAGATCTTCCATCCGAAACTAAAAAGAAATAGACAGCTCTTATGAGACTTATTAAACCATTAATATGCTTCGTTTTCATATGCATGTCTTTGTTAGCAGTAAGAGCGTCAGCAATGACATTTGGAGATATCCTGAATAAAGAAGACAGCGTATCGCATAAAGAAGATAGTATACGAAGAAACAATTCAGGATCAGCAGGACTGCAAGAAGCTTTTAACAGTGAAGACAAATGGATACTCGATGAAAATCTGGTGTATGCCGGTAATTTCGCTATCAATCCTTCTGTTGCAGAGGTGCTGAATAAGCAGCTTGATTTTTTCAATTCGAACAGGAAAGATAATCTTCGATTTTATCTGTTGATCAACTATGTAACCCTAGTTTTGGCAACCAATGTTGAGGCCAGCAATGTGCCAATGGGGGTCCTTCAAGCAAAAGATTACGTAAAGCTGATTGATCCCGAATCGGTTGGAGATTTGATTGGTCAGAGCGACCGGTCTATGAAAGCGGCGCGTTTGCTGGCCGCTCAAATCATTTCGAAAGATCAGGAACCACTAATCTATGTTATTAATGTAAAAGAGTTCATTGATTCTCAAGGAAATTTCAGTCACGTCTTCGGCGATGGGTTGGCAAAGGGACTTAAGTTGCAAGCTAACAAAGCGCTGATGCTTCGCTTTGATAAGCAGGCACAGGACCGAAAAGGGTTTTATCTCAACAATAAGAACAATGATATGGGTGCATCGGTGTCTTCCACCATTAAAGAAATCATCGGAGCTATTGAAATTGAATATGACCACAGCAAAGAAGTTGATAAAGGTATTGATTTAAGCTGCGCCCAAACAGAAGATTTTCTTGGCACATGGCCCACAACGGAAAATACATATAACGCTGCGGTAGAAATAGCTGTAAAATACCTGCCACTCGCAGACAACAGCTATCATCCGGGATCAAAATTCATAACAATAGATGAACGACTGAAAACATTGATGGCCATTTCCACGGCAGCTTCACCAGGCAATAGCGGTTCGATGATAGGGTTTCTCGGCAAGTCATTTTCTGAAGCATTGCCCTCTGTATTAAATCTATTACCAGGCAAATGTGACTATAATGTCAAGATACTATTCAGTGAAGTTGATTTTTATATTCCTGAAGGTGAAGAGCGATTTAAATTTGCAAAAACAATTGGTGACAAGCTTAAATCAGCTGGATCTGTTGAAAGTAATGATCTTTTATTTGTTGTCCCTTATTTTGTCTGTACAAACTCAGCAGTAATGACTCCCGTTTTCATGCCTGCGGCATACGGATCAGACCAGACGCTGACACAGAACATGAGTGCTGCTATGTTGTCTGCAGCAACTATCGGTGAGGCTTTTTACATGGGACTTAAACTCGTACCGAAAGATCACATAAGCTTTATCGCCAAATATGAAACGAACGGTCGGTTAGATTTCAATGGACCATTAGTTGAGAAGAGAGTTCCAGGATATTATAACCTAGTGGATATCTACGTCTTTATGGACAGACGGATCGAAATGATCCAACCTTACTTGAATTGTATGGATGAGTATCAATTGGCTAAAAAAGCTTCTGCTGGAATGTTTGATTCAAGAGAACAGAATCTTCGCTATGATTATCTTAAACGTATTGAACAGGCATACACAGATTGTACGACTAAAAGCAATACCGCTATCCTGAAAATTATATCTGAAAATCCTCCGTCCAAGGACATGTATGTACAGTTAAATGCAGCTGATAATGATGCGCTTAAATTCAAGTTCAGACAGGAAATATTACTGGGTGAAGATGGATTTGAACGCGCACTCACCTACTCACGCGCTGCCTTTCTTAAAGCAGGGAATAAAGTTTATAATGGCACTGGTGGAAGAATGGATACCGAGGCCAGCACAACGGATACAATGCTCGATGATGACAATTTTTATGGTAAGGATAACCCATACCATGTTGATCATTGGATATGGTCGGTAGTGCATACGAGTTCTTTCATAGCAGGGTTTTTATGCCCTGAGTGTTATCTCTTTGATCTCGGATTGGGTGTTATACTTTATGCTGCAGGCGAGGAACATGAGGCCGCAATGGCTTTTACCAACGTAGCATTGGCTGGAGTAGTGTTACCTGTAGGGATTAAGATGGCAGGTGCTGCAAAAGCATTTGCTGTCAGTACGAATGCATATAAAGCAGTTGCCAAGGGAGCATCATTTTTTATACGATCAGGTGATCGGATGCTTGTCGCCGAAGCAGGAAAAGGATTGAATTCTGTTGCAAGCGCAATCACGCGCCAAACGGGTGTAGTTGAGGCGGCGGGTGTAGTAGATATAGAAGTAATAGAAACGCTGCGGAACGACCCCATCATTCGAAAAAAAATTGAGGATGGGCTAGTCGATATAGATGCAGAAGGCAATGTTGTATTAAAAATAAAGGAGGGTCAAGGTCCTTATCAGTTAAGAAATGATGCGAACGACAGAAATATCGTTCGCAGATATGCAGAAGCATTGGAGGCAAAATCTGACCTGACGTTTGCGGAATTCTCTGCAACACTGCATAAAACCATTCCAGCGTTCAAACTTGGTCCGGTTGCAGAAAGTATTGGATTAGCACCCGAAGCAGAATGGTGTGATCTGATCGTCGATGGAATACACAACGGAAAAGTTATTTCTAAAGGCAAGGAACTGGGACCGAAAGAAGTTGCGGAACTAATGAAGAACGGTGGTCATCACGGACAGCCAGTGCGAATTGTATCATTAGCACCACATGATATTGAAGAAACTAAAAAGTTTGCAGAAGAACTGGCTGTAAATCTTGATACCAAGGTAGAGACACATCTTGAAGACATTAAGGTGTCAGGAGATGGAATTATCACGCCGGCACCAGGATACCCGGATGGCACGGTGGTGGAATGGCTGGAAACTGCAGATTATCGTGAAGTAAGTGGAGGTCTAAAGGAATTATTTCGATCAGGCATTGGCACCAAATTAGAATATGCAGCGAGAGCAGACGGACGTTTTCTTATCACACCGGAAGTTATTCTGCCCAACGGACAAGGTATCACATGCAGGATAAATGGTAAACTGACTCTTGTTGCTGTTGATGATCTTGCCAGGTTAATGGAACAATATGGCCAGAGAGGTGACGAATTAATTGAGATCGCTTTGACGAATAATTCGATGTACAAACAAAACGGAGAGAATCTCCCGGCCCTTGCAGAAGCAATTGGTAAAAGAATAGATACTCGCATACAATATCCAAATCCGGATGCAGGGATTTATTACCATTCCGAAGGTGATGCCTACGATTTGCTTGGAAGAGGAAGCAAACCCAATGACATCGATATGCAATGGAAGGTTGTTGGAAAGAAAAAGCCGTTGGTGCTTGGCACAAAAGAAAATTATCATTTATCAGGTATAGCTGAAAGTGATAAAAATGTTTACGTTACGATCAGCGGGATTACACCAGAAGGAAAAGCGATATACTATGATCCATCAGTCCGGCAAGATATTGAGCTGAACCCCAAAGAACTTTTGTCAAAGATAAAAAATCACGGAACAGATTTGGCAGACAAATCCATTCGCCTTGTGCCTACAGGATCTGTCGATGGGATGCAAGTGCAGAAATTCATTGGTGATCTTGCTGATCTGGAGGCGAAAGTAGATGTATCGATAGCCAAAGGTCCGGTTAATGTTGCCGAAGGCTCGTCTCTTCCAATTGATAATATAACCTGGGTTACTCACGTAAAAATGGGTGAAGGAAAATATTTTCTCAGCCAGAATATTTCGGATGCAGCGTTCTGGAAGAAACTGACAGATGCCGATGAGTTCAATCCTGAATTTGTGGAAAAACTCGGAATGGCTCTAAAGAATGAAGGCTTTGGGAAATATGCTGCTAGATTAAATGAGAAAGACTACCATGTCTGGATTCAATCACTTTACCAGGATTATGTGGAATTCGGAAAAGTATCTTTACCCACCTATGCTTACATCAGGGACATCGCGGAAATACTGCGTATTGAATCAGCCACTAACCCTTTGGTAACGCTGGACGATCTATTGATAAGGGCTTATAACAATAATGTCTCTTTTTCAAAAAATCTGTTGGATCAATTAAGACATCTTGATTCCGATGTGCTTGCGCAAGTAAGACAAGATGGAGATCTGCTTAAAAAAGCATTTGCTTTTTTTGATGCTGAAATGAAAAATGGAAAGACGCTCACCACTTTCATAGCACTTGAAAATCTTGGAAAGAAACTCGATGGCAATGTTGTGAATTCATTATCTGATAAGTTTGCAAAAGATGAGATCTTCATGACTTCCCTGGCAAAGGAAACAGCTACATTGGATGATGCTGCAGTGGCGAAACTTAACCGCCACGTTGCCAATGATCCCGATTACCTGGACGAGTTCAAAACACTGTATGATGGTAACAGCACTAAAATAAGTCTTGATGAATTTATCAAGCAATCTCATAATAAGCTCACTCTTTCATTTGCCGGCACAGACAAGACATTGCAGAACATAGCCGATCAATTGATACCACAAAAAGAAACATTCTGTCTCATCGTGAAAGCAGATGGAGATGGATTTGTTCAGACACTATCCGATGGGAGCCTGAAGCTTATCAAGCCAAAAGAAATGGCTGATCTCATCAAAGCAAATGCAAACTATGTTGAAGGAACTCCCCTTAGGATCGTTGTAGATGGGACAAATGATTCAGATAAAACAATTCAAGCACTCGTTGACCACATGGATGTGGATGCGCAGGTATATAAAGGACCTCTTGAAGTTAATGAAGGCAAGCTGTTAGGAAAATGGAATCCCATCAGTCCGGATCTTCCCTCCAACCCAACAGGTATCGGCCCAGAAATCGACCTTATAAAGCCGTTAAATGATCAGAATATAATCAGCTCCCTTTCGGCTGGAGGCTCAACCGAAGATGAAGCTATTCTACAGGCAGTAAAACGATTGAAGGTAGCGACTGGTGGAGATAGAAACGTAATGTATGTAGTATTTCATGCCACAGAAGATGGAAAAATATGGATTAAGAACGCGGAAGAATGGGTTCAGCCAGGAGACATAGCAAAATGGCTTGAAGGAGAACTTGGTGCAACAAATGATGTGTATTTTATTTCGTGTGGTACTGCAAAAAATTCTGCTGATCCTGTTCAGAATATAGTCAACCTTATGTCTCCTGATTTAAAAGTAAGATACCTGGCACCACGGGGAAATCAGTTTGCTCAAATTGGGGTTGATCCTTCAGGACAAGTAGTAAAATTAGTTGATGAGCCTGTTGAATGGATGGCGTATGGGAAAAACCAGTCGCCTATCTCCTCGGGAAAATCTATTTCTAAAGGTACTGATGCGCTCCCATTATCATTTGTTGATGACGCAGTTGCCATTACCAAGCCTGACTTGAATCAATTGGTCAGTGAATTTAAGCAAGCCAACCAGGATCCATTTTTAACAAAGCTAATCGATGATGCCAAAAGCAATAACGATACAGAATTGTTGTCCGATTTATTGGATGGCAGTGCTCTAAACGGTATAGAGCTTGGAGCTTCAGGAAAAAAATATCCCAGGGAGTTTCCGATGCTTGAAACAAAGAAGATACAGGATATTAATAATGCGAAGTTTATAAAAGTTAATGCTAAAGATTTACCCAACTACGAACTAAAAATCAAAGATGGCAAATTCTATGTTCAGGGTGAACGCTTGGTGGAAGGCGAAACAGAATTATACTTATTTGTCATGGATAAAGATGGTAACATCTATGTAAGATTGGTTGGAGAAGACCCTCCCGGAGCATTTTTTCATTCAAGCTTTTTGCCTGACAAAAATAGTGTAGCCTGTGCAGGAACTCTTACCATTGACGCAGGGAAAATTATTATGACAAATTCCAGTGGTCATTTTGAACCAACCGTTGAAGGAGTCTATCAAACGGTACACGAGCTCACCAAGCGCGGAGTAAATATTAAGAAAATTGAATTGGAAATTATGGCTCCGCGCATAAGAGACTGACATGAATAAAATTGACTAGGTATCTGGCGAATGGCTTTAACATAGTATTCAATTAAAATTCTGTGATTGTATGAGAATGAATGTGTCACTATTATTATGGAGCGTTCTGTTAGCACTATCTCTTTCAAATAGTTCGTTTGCTCAAAACCTCGAAGTGATCAGCCTCAAAAAAGGAGTTGAAACATCGGGCTCTATAAACTTAAATACTGTTGGTTACACATCCTGGGGCATTCCTCAAAGGCGGGATCCCTTCAGCTTATTCTTAACCGGCAATCTTAACTTCACACTGTTTGGTTATGCTGCACCCTTTTCGTTTAGTTACAGTAACACCAATTCTTCGTTTAGTCAACCCTTTAATCAATTTCATTTTGCACCGCAGTATAAGTGGATCAAAACATATATAGGCAATACTTCCATGACCTTCTCCCCTTATACATTGGCGGGACACATGTTCTTTGGTGGTGGAGTTGAACTTACTCCTGCTAAATGGCGCATCGCGCTCATGTATGGAAGGCTAAATAAAGCAGTTCCATTCAATCTATCCGATTCACTGCAGCATAACAAGGCATCTTTTCAGCGCATGGGTTATGGACTTAAAGTAGGATATGAAAGCAACGGAGAGGCCCTCACTTTTAATATATTCTCTGCCAAAGATGATCCAAACTCTATTCCGTTTGTATTGTCTGAAAACAAGATCACCCCTCAACAAAATGTAGCCATGGGGCTGGCGTTACGCAAGAAGTTATCTTCTAAATTTTTTCTCAATCTGGAATATTCCGTATCGGTACTTAACACCAATACGCTCGGGAATACAGAGCATGATACCGCACATTTAAAACCCACTCATAATTTATTGCAGGGCTTGCTTCCCCAAAACAGTACTACCCGCTCTTTCGATGCATTCAACGGAAGCATAGGTTACCAGGTAAAGCAATACTCCATTCAGCTCAAGTATGAACGAATTGCTCCAGAGTATCAAACGCTCGGTGCGTATTACTTCAATAATGACATGCGTAATATAACAGTGATAACCAATATACGTTTGCTCAACAATAAAATAACGCTGGGCACTAATATTGGAGTACAAGAGAATAATTTAGATCATTCCCGCACTGCCACTACCAGCCGTACAGTAGGCGCTGCCACTATTCAGTACGTCCCAAATGATAAATGGAATATTTCGGGTAACTATTCTAATTTTTTGTCTTACACCAAAAATCGCTCGTTATCCGACCCATTTTATAAAAATAATCTTGATACATTGAACTTCTACCAGGTTAGTCAAACGACAAGTGTCACGATCAGCAGGATGCTTGGTACAAAAGAAAAACCACAAAGTCTCATGTTAACGGTAAGTAAGCAGCAGGCTGGCAACAAAGCCGCAAGTGAAAAAGATGCACAGCTATCTGATTTCCTCAATGCAAACACTTCTTACAGTTATTCAATTCCGGCATCACAACTGACGCTTTCTATCGCAGCAAATATGTACAGCAATAATGCAGCCGGTAGCAATACCACTTTCCTGGGACCAGGCATTAATGCAACCAAGACTCTTTTGGACAAGACACTTCGCTGTTCTTACGCTACCTCATATAATCAAACAACAGGTAACACGCCCAGCAGCCCGATATGGAATAATCAAATAAGTTTTTCGTATGCACCACCACAAAAAAAAGTAGGCGAAAAAAGGGAAGACGAAAATAAGAGATTTATTAAAGGTAAAAATAATTTTTCCGTTAGTTTTAATATTTTAAAAAAATTAGAATCCATAGGTACACAGCCCTCCTTTACCGAACTCACCGGCACATTGAATTACTCGTATTCATTTTAAAAGGAATTCTTCGTGGGAAGATTTATTCTGATGCTCAATTGTCAGGATAGTTTCTATATTACAGCGCGAAGAAGAAAATCGAATGTAATGACAGAGAGAGAACTTATTAAACTGGAAGGGACTATTAGAAAGAAAATGGAAGACATACGAAAGCAACGCGTAAGCCTTAAAGATTCAGGTATTGGTGGATTGATGAATTCTTTAAAAAAAGTGGATGAAGCGCTCTACGATACGATCATGCCTGAGTATAGAAAGATGGCCGCAGAGAGTAACATTTTTAAGTCGAAATAGAACAAATCTGTGCATCAATAACATGTACGCTATTTCAAAGCGAAGCTCGTAGCGAACATTCACGTTATATCCCAACTTTACGACCTCTTATATATTTATTTCTTCCCTACCCGATACAATCTTCCCTGATCCGTTATTGCATACAACGCGCCATCGATACCTTGCGTAACATCTCTGAAACGTTGTTCTTCTTCAGACAAAAGTCTTTCTTCACCAACTACTTTATTGTTTTCAATAACAACACGGCAAATGTGCATACCACTCAGGCTTGAAATAAACAAATTGTTCTTCCATTCAGGAATAACATCGCTGGTATAGAAGGCAATTCCACTGGGAGAGATGACAGGATCCCAATAATAAACGGGTTGTTCCATGCCTACTTTTTGCTGGATGGAGTCTCCTATCTTTTTACCTGCATACTCAATTCCATACGTTATAATCGGCCAGCCATAGTTTTTTCCTGGCTCTACACGATTTAATTCATCTCCTCCCCTTGGTCCGAATTCGGTTTCCCATAGATCTCCTGTGACAGGATGAAAAGCAATTCCCTGCACATTACGATGTCCGTAAGAATAGAGCTCAGGTCGCGCATTGGCTTTGCCTTCGAATGGATTACCCCCCACTGGTTTGCCATCGGTGGTAATACGAATTACTTTACCTAATCCTGAATTAATATCCTGAGCTTGAGGACGCGTTTCAAGATCTGAACGCTCACCAGTCGATACGAATAAATATCCTTCCTTTGAAAAAGCGACACGACCACCGTAATGAAGTGTCCCTTTGTATGCTGGTGTGGCGCGATAAATAACAGTTACACCTTCGAGATTTTTTTCATCTGCTGATAATTTTCCTTTCGCTACTGCAGTTAAATTTCCTGGTTCAGAGAATGCCCAATACACCATTTTGTTTTGAACAAAGGCAGGGTCAAGACAAATTCCAAGAAGACCACCTTGCCCTTCCGCATTTACTGCTGGGATACCATTGATGGGTGCACTCATGCTACCAGTTGCTGTAGCAATACGCAATTTTCCTTCTTTCTCCGTGATTAGAAATCTTCCATCAGGAAGTGCAGCAATACCCCACGGCCTCACCAGGGAGGTATCTAATATCCTACCTTCATATCGAGTGGTTGACGTAACACTTCCAATGCGGTTTTGACCTTTAAATGCCGGTTTATAGTCCGTATTACCTGGCTTTGTTTCTACCGAAACAGATGAAGTGTTGCTTGCGTCTTCGCGATGCTCCAATTTCCCACACGAGATTAAAAGAACAATAGTTGCGGCGATAAAAAGAGAATTCATTTTATTCATGAGGTAAGGATGTAAGAGTAAATTCAGATCAATGCTATATTAAATTTACAGATGGCAATTTATAAAAATAGAATGGATTTATGTGTAATCATTCAATTCCTTTCCTGTGAGAATATCCTGCCTGCATTTTTTAATTCCTAACTCGCAAGTTTTAGATTGCTTCGATGCGGGTAAAATAAAGAAGTTATCCCCGTTGCCACCCGCGTGTCATCACATGTTTTTCAATGCTTCACACTTGTTTATCAGGTCATCCTTCCCATTTCAAGTATCTTCTTGTATTCATGTTCTTTCACAGCTCCGACAGATAATCGCATGAGCCTTACAAGATCCATGTCTTTTAATATTGGTTCGGCTTTGACCTGTGCCAGTGTTACCGGATTGGTAATAGGTTTGATAGGTTTAAGATCAACAACAACCCAGTTCGGATCGGCAGTCGTTGGATCCTGATATGCCTCTTTTAGAACTTCCGCGATGCCTACGATGGCAAGTCCTTCGTTACTATGATAGAATAAAACGTGATCACCCTTCTTCATTGCTCTCAAATTATTGCGCGCACTGTAATTGCGGACACCATCCCAGAAAGTTTTACCATCTTTAACCAACTGCTCCCAGCTATATTTAAAAGGTTCAGATTTTACAAGCCAGTAGTTCATTTTGAAAAGAATTGATAAAAATGCTAAGGTAAAGAAACAATTATGCTCGCTACATATTGTTCCAGCAACCCCTTGGTAAATACGCTGAATTTTATTTAAATTCATACATCTCTACGATAACTCTTAACAAAATTCCGGCAATAAACGATTACTGATATGAAACGTATACGGGTAGGTTTGATCTGGATGGTAGGGATATCATTCATTATAATAGGCTTATTGAAATTTATTTCTCTTGACGAGACAGAGCCAATTTTTGAACAAGCTCATTACCCAAAATGGTTTTACTATAGTGTTGGAACAGTTGAATTTATTGGAGGAATATTACTATTAATGACTGCCGCAACGTCAAGGCGACTGGGAAGTATATTGATTGGTATTATTATGCTCGGTGCCATCGTTACACGTTACCTTATCAATGATCACTACACGCACTTTATACTTCCTGCAATTATTTTTTTAATCGCTATTTTAATGTCTTTTGATTTTGAAACGAAAGAGAAACCGAGTGAGGAGCAATGAAACTACGATCTTTCGATCACCTGAAATCAATGATTTACACTTTTCCTTCCGTCATCCTTCTTTTGCTCTATCATGTCATCGGGATCATCAAGTTTAGGGGAATTCCTTGCTGCTTCCCAATCAAATTTTTCATGTAATGGTGAGAGAGCTTTCGCGGGATCGAAAATCCGTGCATCAACAGGAACGGCGTTATACGGAGTGATGTCCGGGATCGATGAAAAGCAATCATTTAAGTCATTCGCTCCAAAATCATATTGATTGAGATAGGGTATTCCCAAGACATTCCAGAACGTCTTGAAAATTGATCCAAAACTGAGATGATCATGACTATTAAAATTCTTCTTTGCGTAAGGGGATATTACCATCAACACACTTCGATGAGCATCAATGTGGTCAACTCCTCCCTGTGCGTCATCTTCCGTTACTACGATCATCATCTTGTTCCATTGGGGCAAATGACTTAAATATTCAATGACCCTTCCAAGTGCCAGATCATTATCAGCCATATAACTTTCATTGTAGGGGAAACCGGCGTTAGCCCTCTCACCTGCTCCATGATCGTTTAATAATTGAAGTGTTAACACCGATGGCAAATCTTTCTTTTTTGCGATGTACTTTTCATTGATCTCCTCAATGAATACGTCCGCGCGAAACTGGTCGGGGATCGCCATGTTGAATGTTGGAAACTTTCTTGAGGTCCTGTTATACAATGGCCCAGGTAATGGATAATTCACAAGATACCTGACACCTCCGTATTTGAGTGTTGAGTCAGAAATGCTTCCTGCATCAAATTCCACTCCAAATCCGAAATTGAAAAATTCCTTTCCATTCCTTGCAAGGTGGTCCCACATGGAGCCGTGCTCATTGTAACTCTCCGGAAATATTGCCCCCGCCGCTCCCGTCATTCCAAATTTGCCAGGTGCTTTGGATCCTGGTTTGTTTTCACGTTTTCCGCCATAGGCTGCCGGGTGATGTGTCTCCATCCACTGATTGGGATATGTATTAGTAAGCCAGATATGGCCATCCGCGGAAACATCGGCATCCACATAGAAATTATCACTGATTGCAAATCGTTCTGCTAAGGCAAGATGGTTTGGCATCACCGTGGCATTGTTCACGGCTTGTGATTTATTTTTATTTGTAAAAGAATTATTTCTCCCATACCGTGCCAAACTTGAATCTCCGTTACCATTTTTATTCTGACCAAAGATTTCATCGTAGGTACGGTTCTCTTTGGAAATAAATACGATGTACTCAATGGGAGACGCTTTCGCTGCAGGAAATGGTGGAATTGGATTTGGAGAAGTTGCAGCTTGCTTAAAATTAAAGTTGTTCGTTATAACTTTCTCAGTAAGTTTTTTCAGCTCCTCGTCTGCCGGAATATCAATAACGGAAACACTGCCCAACATTAAAGCACCGATATAGCTGGCATAGGGATGTTTGTAAGGAGGATTAAAATCTTTTCCTCCATTTGGTCCGCTTCCAAATCCTTTCGCATTTGAAACGATTAATTGTTTTCCGTCAGGAGTAACTTTTAATTTCGAAGGAAACCATCCAACAGGGATATGACCTATTACTTTCCTGGAGGCAATGTCAATAACGCCGACAGCGTTGATTCCAGCTTCGGCGACAAATAATCTCTTTTGATCACCTGAAACGGTGAGCCCAAAAGGAATAATACCTTTTAGGTTTCCAAGACGCGGGTCCAGTGTAAGTTCGATATTGTCAATTACTTTATTTTGCTTCACATCAATAACGGAGATATTATCATTGTTGCCATTGCTCACGTACACATAGTCATCCAACGCAACAATTGAATTGGGGCTTGAACCGCCCACTGCGGCTATTCCCTCAAGCACCTCTCCCACCAAAACGCCCGTCTTTATTTTTGAAGTTAGCTCAGGTTTTTCTTTGCGGACATCAAAACTCCATACAGAAAATGATTCCGGTACATTGGGATCACCCAATCCACTGAACTCAAGTGTATCATTTTTCACACCTTGTTTCATTTCATCAGAACCAAAGGCTGTGGTCGGAAATTTGGCAGCGGTGTTTATCAGGTCACTCTGATCAAGACTTTTCAGGTAGCTGTATTCAAACATACCGACATTTGCAACATATACTGTCTTTTCATCAGGCGAGATCGAAATTCCGAATGGATAGCGACCTGTTCTTACTGTATGAATTACTTCATTACTTTTTATGTCAATTACAATTAAACGAAACCCGATCTGATCAACGGCAAATAGTCTTGATCCGTCCTTACTCATGACCATGTCACCAATGTATCCATCGGTATAGTCTGCTCCATCAAATGATCCACTACAGGGAATTTCACCAAGTTTCTTTCCTGTATTCAAATCAAAAATATAAATTCTATTCTGTTGACCACCGGCAACATAGACTTTACGGTTGTCAGGAGAAATCGCAAGACCCATAAATGTTGCTTCTAATATTCCTTTTTCCTGCGTTAATCCATCAGGAATTTGACGTATGATCGGAGAGTTAGTAGTATAGTCTTTAATAACTGAAATTGAAAAGGGGCCTACTCCCGAATTAGCCGTTACGATTGTCTTCCCGTCAGGGCTAAGGACCAAACCAAATGGATGCGGCGCAACGATAATTTGTTTTCCGTAGGGCGTTATGACTCTCCCGTTTGGAATTATCGTAGATCCATTCTTATCAATACTGGTGTATTCCTTTCCGGCAGGTGCGTATGAGACCCACATTTCATCGGAAGATACTTTGCCTTTTTTTTCAGAGCAGGACAAAAATAAAAGGATAAAGCAAGCGCAAAGAAGTCTCATAAATTTTAAGCGTAAGGAAAAAATCGTGTAATGTAATTTAACAAAAAAAACCGAGGGCCCCAATGCCCCCGGTCAACCCAATTAACTGGCAATGTCTATCGTAAAATCCACATAATGCCGTTCAAGTCATCAGCACCATTGTACTGACTTTGAACCGCGGCGTTGTAGTTAGCGGTATTTGCATCTGCTTCCGCTCTCGGGTACTGCCAACGTTTCGCGATTTTATTTCCGTTTCCGCTTCCAACGCCCTCAGAGAAAACCGGAACACCAGTTCTTCTTTGATTAAAGAAAGCTTCCCAGTTTGAATTCTGCCAGAAGGCTAGATATTTCTGATTCAAAATTTGAGTGAGACCAACTGCTCCACCTTTGTACTGAACCGAAGGTTGCGCTAGATAACTTGTCACTGAAACAGTAACAGAACCATAAATAGTAGTACCTGTAAGATTTCCTACAGGTATAGAACTTCCATCGCTAATTCCTAAAAAAGTCATCGCTGAAGTTATTCCGTTAGTATACCAGGTATTTGCATTTCCTGCAGCCCAACCCCTGTTGATACCTTCTGCAATATTGAAACACAATTCCGGGTAACCGATAATAATAGCAGGCTCTGCCTTTGATCCGGCAAAATCATACGAGTATCGCAGCGCATTAATATACGAGTACTGTCCACCCTGAGCGTTTGTACCCAACTCACTCATACTAAGTCCGGCAGGAGCACCTGCATAAGCAGCGAAATCAGAGAATAATTTTCCTGCCAGGAGTTTTGCCGGCGCAGGTGTCCCAACAATAAATGTTCTGGGATCATTCAATGAAGTAGTCAGATCCAGAAACGTTGATCCGACATTTTCACGCGTGCCATCTCTGCCAAGACTTGTTGGATTCTTGGGATACGGATTATACGATGAGTTAAAAACATATTGTAAGTTATCGCTCAGGCTTGTTGGAACAGGATATTTTACCGGATCTGCAAGAATTGCTGCAAACTTTTGTTTTATGGAAAGATCAGCGTCACTCTCTTTTTTACTAAGGCTTATTAGAACCCGTAGTGTAAAGGCATTAACAATCTTTCTCCATGCAGTAAGATTATTTCCGAGGTAAATATCACCAAGCAACGTTCCGTCATTCGCTGCAATTAATTTACTAAGGTCTGAATTAGACTCTTCCAGGAGTGCAAGGATCTGCTTGTAAACATCTTTTTGAGAATCATACTGAGGCGCGGTATTTTTATCAGCCTGTAGTGCTGCGGAAAATGGAATGTCACCCATTTTTTGGGACATCAGGTTGTAGTAAAATGCGCGTAAAAATTTTCCAAGCGCGCTATACGGATTTAGTGCCGGCTTTCCGGCATTTTTTGATTCAACATCCATTTGCACCAGGTTTTGCAAGACTTTTAAATATTCAAAATTGTCTTTCGTTTTGATAAATGGTTGTTGATCATAGTTATTGGTACCATAATAATCATACGTACTTAAATAAAATTGAGCAGCGCTCTGGGAGCCTAGCTTTCCATCCCACGCATTTTGATCATTCATGTGTTCAAGCACACCGGTCAGAAGTAGTGATGGAGGGGCCGAGGTCGGTAAATTTGGATTTTTTACCAACACATTGTAATCCTGGCAACCACCTAGCATCAATAGGGTAAAGACGGTCGCAACTATTTTAATTTTTAGTGTCATATTCTTTATTCGATTAAAATGTTAAGTTGATATTAACGCCATACTTGCGTTGCGTTGGTGACCGTAGATCCTGGGCTGTATTATAAGTACCGATGAATGAATCCCAGTCTACATCAGTGCGTTGCGAGAAATAAAACAGATCACGACCCACGAGTGAAACGCTCGCCTTATGGAACGGAGTATTTTTCAATGTATTCGCTGAGAAGTTATACGTGAGGGTAACTTGTCTCAGCTTCGCAAATGTTTTACTGATCAAAATCCGTTCATCAAACTTGGTTTCAGTTCCGATATAATCCTGTAGTGTGTAGGGAGTTGTATTCCTCTGGAATTTCAATTCACTCATATTTGTGATTTGTCCCGTTAGCGGATCTACTGTAGGAAGAGCTGATGCTGCCGTTAATGAAACTCCTTGTCCTGTATAAGTAGCAGCAGGTGCCTTGTTAGGATCATTATTAGGATTTGCATTAAATTCTGCCAAACGTGCTATTCCGTAGGCACCTTCTGTTGTGGATAGTTCGCTACCCCCCTGCAACATTTTTTTATAAACATAATCCTGACCAACTCCTCCTACTCTACCATCAAATTGGAAATTAAAGGAGAAGTTTTTATAGCTGATTGTATTGACAACAGACCAAACCCAATCAGGATTATAGTTCCCGAGTTTTTGAGCTACAAGATTATCCTTGTAAATATCCCCGTTACTCTTGTGAATAATATTGCCTTCCGTGTCACGGTAAAATTTATATCCATAATTTCCGTCTACACGATCTCCAAGATTATACGTGATCCTGGAATCTGCACCTATAATGCCTCCATTAACAGAGGTAAGTCCTCCGAAAAACTCTTTATATCTTTCCACATACGTTGACCAGTTGGCCAGAACATTCCAGGTTAATCCTCCAGAGGTTTTAACAGGCGTGCCGCTGATGGATACTTCCCATCCCTTTTTCTCTGTTATGATTCCATTAATTATTTGTCCTTTAAACCCGGAAGCAGCATCCCATTGTGATACTACCGTTTGAGGCCCACGGGTAGATTCAAAATACGTCACATCCAGTCCTATCCTGTTGTCCAAAAACTTGATAGCAGTACCAAACTCGGTAGTAGCATTTGAATTGGCTTTCGTTTGCGAATTGGCCAACTGTGTTGTATAGTAAGCAGCTGGTTGATTGTTATAAGGTCGTGAAATATTGTATGGATTGGTTGTCGTATAATTCGGACCATCATACGCTGATGAATAGACATCTCCATACGAAAGGGGATTTCCATACCCACTTGCAGCCCACGCAGGACCGATGTTAGCCGATGTATTCGTATTCTTAACGTTAGCATACGTAGCACGTAATTTAAAAAATGAGATTTTTTCAGGGAATTTTATGTAATCACTCAACACGGTGCTGATACCAACGGACGGATAAAATCCATCATTGTTTCCTGTTGGCAAATTTGAAAATTTATCATATCGACCGGTAGTGGATAACGTTACATAGCGCTTATAGGAAAAATCAAAGGAATAGTATGCACTACCTACCTGCATAGGAGCATTATAGTTGTACGCTTTTACAGGATTTTTTGAATTCCCGAAATTATATACCCCCGGAACAATCAGGTAGTCAGTAGTGACATAGCTGGAGTTATATAGATACGTTCTTAGGTTAGCACCAATAAGACCTGAAATATTAATGTCAGGAGTTACATTTTTATTTACATTCAACGATACGTCCGTATTATTTTCGAATAAGGTGCGTTTATCTTCCCTGTAATCACCTGACTTCTGATCACGGTTATAAGCAGAAGCAGAGAATGGAAATTTTTCGGTGCGAGTTACATCCCAACTGGTAATTTGAGTTCTTACGGATGCATTGAGCCAATCAGTGATCTTGTAATTCAGTGAAAGATAACCATAGATATCCGTTTTGTGATGTCCTCGCAACCACTCGTTTGCCTGAAAGTAAGGATTGTTGTAACGAACATATTCAAAGTTATACTGTTGCGATCCTACTTTCCCGGGTTGCCAGTAGTTCTTCAGATCCCTTACGTCATAGTCAGCGCCCGACCAAACATCAATGTTATAAATAATGCTGTTCGGTCCGTAGTTAACATCTGGAATATTATCCGTGTATTGTTTGCTGTAATTCAGATTTGATTCAAAACGCAATCTTGGACTGAAGTCATATCCATACGAAATATTAAAATTCGTAATGTCTAATTGTGTGTTAGGTATTATTCCTCCCTGGTGGGTATTAGAAATAGAAGCGCGCACATCATATTTATCACCGGAAGCAGAAACGGCAATATTGTTTGTCATTAGTAAACCTGGACGAAGAAAGTGCTGGAGATTATTGGTTCCTCTTGCAGTGTATGGAGTGGCAGTTCTTTTTCCAGTGGCCGGATCTATCGGGCTATCATACTGGGATATCAATTGTCCATTTAGTCGCGGTCCCCATACATCGTAATCATTTTGATTGTAACCTCCTGCCTGGCCAAAATCATCATCCCCGAAACGGTAGGTATTATATTCACCTCCACCATACTGATTTTGTGCTTTCGGAATAGTAATAAAACCATTCTCAATCATTGTGCTGGAGTTAAAATCAATTGAGAACCCACGCTGGTCACGGGTTCCTTTTTTGGTTGTGATCATTATGGCACCATTCTGCCCACGTGATCCATAAAGTGCAGCAGCAGCAGGGCCTTTCAAAACGGTATAACTCTCTATGTCGTCCGGGCTTATATTCCAGGAATCCGACACAACCGGCACACCATCTACTGTTATTAACAAATTTGTTTCACCGCGGAGTACTAATTGCGGACGTCCAAGCATCTCAGAGGATGGTCCTACTGTGAGACCTGCAACTTTTCCTACCAGTGAATTAAGGGGGTTTGATTCGCGGGCTTTAACCAAATCAGCTCCCAGTACTTTTTGCTGAGAATACCCCAATGTTGCAGCATCTTTCTCGACACCTAACGCCGTCACCACAATCTCGGAAAGTTGCTTTGCGTCGGATGCAAGAACAATTTTGATGTTAGTACGATTTTCAACAGGTTGCTCCTGACTAATAAAACCGACAAAAGAAAATACCAGTATGTCGTTCTCTGAATTGACGGTAAGAGAATAAACTCCGTTTGAGTCGGTAATGGTACCATTTGTTGAACCTTTTACAAGGATATTGACTCCTGGTAATGGAGCCTGGTCCTCTCCGGAAACAACTTTTCCGGAAACAGCTCTCTGGGCCTGCACCTGGAAAGCACACATACTTAAAAAGACCGATACCAATATCCATTTAAGAATAGGTCGGTCTCCTACTGAATGAGATAAAGATTTTTGCATAGGGATTTAGATTAAATTGCTTGTCCCGCAAAAATTGAAAACTACTTTGATGAAATACCTTTTTGAAGGTTAAAGAAAATTTGTCATTGTGTTAAGCAACCTCACAGAAAGGAAGTTTATTTTAACATAAAAAAAATATTAAGAAAATATTCATTTTTTGATAGAGGTCTTACCATTTCTAATGAAGAAAATATTCTCTACACGGCATTGATTATTCCTTTAATAAATTCAGAATTCACAACAGTAGCAAATTCTTCATTTAAACTTGCCAAAGCCGTTTCGTGAATTATTTCAGCAGAATAATTTTTTCCATCAAAACCTTTCTTATTGAAAGTGGCGGTCGCATCTGCAACCAGATAGGCATCATACCCTAAGTTGCCAGCCATTCTCGTGCTTGTTGAAATACAATGATCTGTTGTCAAGCCAACGATCACAAGTTTCTTAATTTTTAAAGTGTCTAGCTGCGACTGCAGATCAGTTCCGATAAATGCGCTATTAACATTCTTTTCCACAACAGGCTCACCGGCAATAGGACAAATTATATCCTTAAAATCATTTCCGGGATTCGTTGAATGCAATAATGATGTTGGGTTGAATGAACAATGCTTAATATGGTAGATCGGAAGTTTTTTCTTCCGCCATAGTTGAAGTAATTCACTTGCTCTTATTTCAGCGTGGGGATTATTTCTCTGTCCGCCCCAATAAGAAATAGTATCAAATCCTTTTTGAATATCGATCAGTAGAAGTGCGGGTCTGTCGGACAGAGATAGATTAGACACTGGAAATAGAAATGGTAATTAATTCAATAATTGCTCATAGAATGCACCAATACGTTTGTTCCTATCTACAAAATGAATTTCCAAAAGCCATTGTCTGCGGTTTCCATTTTTATCGGATAACAAGATGCTGGTGTGATTATCCGGATGAACATCCAAACTAAGATCACCTTTTAAATCAGGTTGCTCATGTGGATAATGACCAATTATATGGCCGCCAATCTCTCCTCCAAATTCATAACCATAGCGTTTCGCTAGCTCAATAAGATAGTTCCAATATTCCGAACCAGTAAGTTGTTTTTGCTTCGTGTACCATTCTTTCGCTTCATACCAGGCAGCTTCGACATCTTTTTTCAATTTCAATTTTTCAGGGTCATTGCC
>Ga0123336_10000546_pt1 | contig 37542 bp, 32 predicted proteins | sample SSSSmetaG_FD_96466 | JGI IMG/M metagenome (GOLD analysis project Ga0123336, IMG submission 96466) | Glacier valley bacterial and archeal communities from Borup Fiord, Nunavut, Canada, to study Microbial Dark Matter (Phase II) - ​SSSS metaG | ecosystem: Environmental > Aquatic > Freshwater > Ice...
AGCGCCACGCCCTGGATGGCCGCGATGCAGGGCTTGCCCATGCGCTCGATCTTGCGGAAGGCCAGGTGCGCGTTGTTCGGCAGCGCCCGCGCTTCGTCCAGGCTGTGGATGTCTTCCAGTAACTGCCGGATGTCGGCCCCGGCCACGAAGCTGGCCGTGCCCTGGCCGGTGAAGACCACGGCCACCACATCGTCGCGGCGCGAGAGGTGCTCGACCACGACCGTCAGCTCGTCCAGCGCGCGTTCGTTCAGCGCGTTCACCGGCGGGTTGGTGACGGTGACCGTGGCCACGCGCTGCGCTCCCTGGGCAGTGTTCACCGCGTTGTATTGCACCGTGAAGTAGCGGTAGCGCTCGAACATCTGCTGCTCGTCGGCCAGCCGCTGCTTGCGCTTCCACTCGCCGATGACGCGCTTGAACTCGTCGATCGATTCCGGGTTCTTCAGCGTCGAGGCGTCGCCCAAGTCAGCGCCCGCTGTGTCTTCCACCAGCGCGCGCACCATGCGGCGCACGTACTTGCCGCTGCGCGTCTCGGGGAACTGGCTGACCTCGATGAAGTCGCTGGGAACGGCCACCGCGCCTTTCTCGCTGCGCACCAGGTCTGCCAGGCGGCGGCGATCGTCCTGCGTCAGCTTGCGGCCTGCGGTGGGCTTGACGAAGGCCAGCGGGGTGAGGCCCTTTTCGCGGTGCGGCGCGCCGACGACGATGACGTTGCCCACGGGGCTGTCCGGGTCCAGCGCCTTGTGGCGCAGGATGGCACCTTCGATTTCTTCGGTGCCCATGCGGTGGCCGCTGACGTTGATGACGTCGTCGCTGCGGCCGTGCAGGCTGAAGCTCCCGTCGGGGTAGCTGACGGCGAAGTCGCCCTGCGTATAGGCCCAGGCGCCACGCCAGCGCTTCCAGTAAGTGCCGGCCCAGCGTTCACCGTCGCCGCGCCAATCGGGCGTCACCCGCAAACCCGCGCCGTCTTCCTCGACGCGGAAGTTCGCCGCGTCGCCCCACACCGTGCGCGCCAGGTAGGGGTAGGGCGCGGCGATGACGATCTCGCCCTTCTCGTCCAGCGCCGCACGGCGCCAGGCCACACCGCCGGCCGCCGCGTCGCGCTGCCACGGGGTGAAGGTGGTCTGCGTCACGGTGGCGTCTTCCACCCACACGTCGCCGGCGATCCACGGCAGCGGGTAGGTGTGGGCGTCGGCGTGCAGCGGGAAGTCGGCATTGCCGTAGAAGTGCGTCCAGACCATGCCGCCGTGTTCGGTGGCCCAATAGCTGTTGATGTACTGCGGCGTCATCAGGTCCATGCCGAACTGTTGCACCGCAGGGCTGGTGGGCTCGGCGCAGAACGTGGCCACGCGCAGGCTGGACAGGTCGTACTGGCGCACGTCGCGCGCGTTCTGCGCGTCGGCCATGATGGTCTTCAGGAAGGTGACACCGGCCTTGAAGATGCGCACGCGATAACGCTCGATCATCGATGCATAGCGGCCGGCATGCGGGAAGGTGGGGGCGCCTTCGCCCAGCACGCCGGTACAGCGTGTCGTCATCGTGGCACTCAGCATGTAGCTCTGGCCGGTGATCCAGCCGGGGTCGGCCACCACGTAGACCACGTCGCCTGGCCGTGCGTCGAAAGCCACCTTCATGGTGTGCGCCACGCCTGCGGTGTAGCCGCCGTGCACGTGCACCACGCCTTTAGGCTTGCCAGTGGAGCCGCTGGTGTAGATGAAGAAAAGCGGGTACTCGGCGTCCAGCGGTGCCGGCGGGCTGCTTGACCACACGGCGCGCACGAAGTCGGCGTCGGGCAGGGCCAGCAGTGCGGCTTCGTCGTGAACATCGAAGCCAGCCGCGCGCGCGGCGGCGAGCAGCGTTGCCTGCGCCGCGTCGGTGAGTTCATGGCTCCAGCGATCACGCTCGGCCCGCCACACCAGGTCGGCCTGCGCGGTGTGGCGCACCACCACCACGGCATCAACGCGCGGCGGGGTGGCCACCAGGGCTTCAGCCACGGCAGTGCGCAGGCGTGAAGCCGCAGCCGCGTTCAGCCGCCCCTGGCGGCCGAGTTCGCGCAAAGCGCGGCCCACGCCGCGCATCGCGTCGCTGCGCTGCACCGTCACTTCGCCGGCCAGCGTGTCGTCGACGGTGGTCAGCAGCTGTTGTGTGTCGCTGTCCGCCAGCCCGAGTTCAGCGCCCAGGGAGGCCAGGCGCTGGGCGATGGCCGCGCGCACCACCGGCACCGGCACGTAGTCGTCGAGCGCCGGGTCGGTGTAGGCGGTCTTGAAGGGCACGATCTGCGCGTTGCGATAGCCGCCGTCGGCGGTGATCACCACGCGCGCGCCTGCGTCGTGGATGCGATCGGAAAGCGTCTTGTCGGAGAAGCCGCCGAACACCGGCGTGTAGACCACGCCGAGTCGCTTGGCGGCTTCGGTCCAGTACACCTGCGCCGGGATGTTGGGCAGATTCAACGCGATTCGATCGCCGGCGCGCACGCCCAGCGCCTGCAGCGCCAGCGCGCACTTGGCGGTTTCCAGCAGCAGGCGTTTTCGGCTGATGGCGTAGGCCTCAACCGGCGCCCCACGCCCGCCGTCCTGCGACATGTCCCAGCGGTCGCCCTCGAACAGGAAGGCGGCTTCATCGCCGAAGCCGGCCAGCACGTGGCGGTCGACCTCGTTGAAGCAGGCATTGGTGCGGCCACCTTCGAACCACTTCCAGTGCGGCGGGTCGTCAGGGTTGAAGGCGCGCTGCCAGGGTTCGAAGGCCTCGCCGAGGTCCGCCGCCAGCGTGGCGCCGGTGTGCGCGTCCCAGCCGGTCCACTGGCGGCGTGTCTCGTCGTAGGTCAGCCAGGCGCCGCGGGTGCCGGCCGAGGCGACGAACCAGTGGATCTGCCGCTTGGCAATAGCACCGTGAAAGGCGCCCGGGTCGGCCAGCGCGGCGGCACGTTGCGCCTCCCAGTCGCGCCGGGTGCGCACGGGGTTGGTGTGGGCCTGCGGCAGCGCGGCAGGGCGTTTTGTGGTGGTGCTTGGGGTCATGTCGGGTCCGCGTCAGCGTCGGGGCATCAGGACGGTGTAGTCGAGGTCCAGCACCATCGCCGGCTCGGCGGCGGTTGCGTCGTGGCCCGGGAAGTCATTGCAGGCGCGGTCTTTCGTGGCCACGGTACGAACGCGCAGCGCACCAATGTCGCCGCGGCCGGGCAGTGCGTCCTTGCCGCGCACCTCGGACCAGGCGTAGATCGTGTCGCCGGCAAAGCTGGGCGCGCTGTGGCGGCCGCCGTGGATGGCGGCAACGTTCAGCGCGTTGGCGAGGCCGTTGAACGACAGCGCGCGGGCCAGGCTGATGACGTGGCCGCCGTAGACGATGCGCTTGCCGAAGCGGCCTTCGCGCTCCGCATGCTGGTTGAAGTGCACCTTGGCGGTGTTCTGATACAGCCGCGTGGCCAGCATGTGTTCGGCCTCTTCGATGGTCATGCCGCTGGCGTGGTCGATGCGTTCGCCCACCGTGTAGTCGTCCCACAGGTATTCGGACCCGGCACGCGCGGTGTCGTAGCCGCCAGCGGCCAGCGTGTAGGGGCAGTGCAATTCCGCCACGGGCACGGAATCGGGCAATTCGGGCACCACCGTTTCGGGTGCGGCGGCCGCAGCGTCGCGCTTCTTCACCATCACCCAACGGCGGTAGTCCAACACCGTTTGCCCGTGCTGGTTGACACCGGTGGAGCGCACGTAGACCGTGCCCGTCTTGCCGTCCTTGTTGGCTTTCAGGCCGATGACGCTCGAGTCGCTGGTGAGCGTGTCGCCGGGGTACACCGGCACGCCGAATACACCGCCGGCATAGCCGAGGTTAGCGATGGCGTTGAGCGAGATGTCGGCCACCGTGCGGCCGAACACGAGGTGGAAGACGAGCATCGAATCCACCGGTGCGCACGGCAGGCCCAGGCTCTGCGCGAAAGGATCCGACGAGTTGAGCGCGAAGCGCGAACCGAAGAGCGCCGTGTACAACGCCGTGTCGCCACTGGTCACCGTGCGCGGCGGCGCATGCAGCAGGTGCTGGCCGACGCGGAAATCTTCGAAGAAGTTGCCGGCGCTGGTCTTGACGGATGGGTTCGTCGTCATGCCGCGCCGCCGCCGAAGCCGTAGGCCTGCGCCAGCGCCGGGTCCTTGCGCGCCACCAGGCGCGCAAGGTCCACCATCACCTTGGCCTGCTTCCAGGTGGCGTCGTCCTGCATCTTGCCGTCGAGCGTGGCCACGCCGGTGCCGTCGGGCATGGCCTCGAGGATGCGCCTGGCGAACAGCACCTCCTTGACGTCGGGGCTGAAGACGCGCTTGGCGATGGCGATCTGGTTCGGCGCCAGCGACCAGGCCCCGGCGCAGCCCATGATGAAGGCGTTGCGGAACTGGGCTTCGCAGCCGGCTTCGTCCTTCAGGTCGCCGAAGGGGCCGTAGAAGCTGCGGATGCCGCTGGCCGCGCAGGCGTCGACCATCTTGGCAAGCGTGTAGTGCCACAAGTCCTGCTGCGCATAGCTGCGCTCGGGCTGGCCCTCGACCGGATCGGCCAGCACGCCGTAGCCGGGGTGGCCGCCGCCGACGCGCGTGGTCTTCATGCCGCGCGAAGCCGCCAGGTCGGCCGGGCCCAGGCTCATGCCGTGCATGCGCGGGCTGGCGGTAGCGATAGATTCGACGTTCTTGACGCCTTCTGCGGTTTCCAGCAGGGCGTGGATCAGGATGGGCTTCTTGATGCCGTTGCGCGCCTCGAGCTGCGCCAGGTACTGGTCAACGAAGTGGATGTCCCAGGGGCCTTCCACCTTGGGGATCATCACCGCGTCGAGCCGGTTGCCGCAGCCGGCGATGATCTCCGACAGGTCGTCCAGGATCCACGGGCTGTTCAGGCAGTTCACGCGCACCCACAGCCCGGTGTCGCCCAGCTCGGCCTGCTGCACGCCCTGGATGAAGCCGCGGCGCGCGTTGTCTTTCTGGTCGAGCGGGATGGCGTCTTCGAGGTTGCCGCACAGCACGTCGACCTGGGCGGCGGTATCTGAAAGGCGGGCACGGATCTTCTCAATGTGCGGCGGGAAGAAGTGCACCACTCGTTCGGGCCGTACCGGCAGTTCACGAAAGGGTGCCGGGGCGCCGATGGCCAGCGGCTTGTAGAAATTGTTGGGCAGCTTCAAGGGGATCTCCGGGATGCGAATCAAGTGGTGGGGCCGGCAACGATGCCTGCGTCGTGCAGGGCACCCACGGTGGCGGCCGACAGGCCGAGCACGTCCAGCAGCACCTCGTCGGTGTGCTGGCCGAGCAGTGGTGCGGGCGCGGCGGGCAGACGCGGCACCTTGCTGAAATCCAGCGGCGAGGCGGGCGCCAGGTAGCTGCCGATGCCGGGCTGGTCGAGCAGGCTGAACATGGGGTGGGCGGTGGACAGGTCGGGGTCCTGCGTCAGTGCCTGGGTCACCGTGCGGTAGGGGCCCCAGGTGACGCGGTGGGTGTCGAACAGCGCACGCACCTCGGCCAGCGTGCGCTCGGCAAACCAGGGCTCGAACAGCGCGGCCAGCGCGTCGCGGGCGTGGAATCGCTGGCCTTCCTCGTTCATGTCGACGCACAGCGACTCGCCCAGCCGCGCCACGTCTTCGGCCAAGCCGGTGGCCTTCAACAGGCAACCCCACTGCATGTCGGTGAGGCCCACGACCATCGCGCGCTGGCCGTCACGGGTGACGAAGTCGCGGCCGAAGGCGCCGTACAGGTTGTTGCCGTAGCGCGGCCGGTCCACGCCGTTCACCTGCGCCTCGGCGATCATGCCCAGGTGGCCGAGCATCGCCAGGCCCACGTCCTTCAGCGCCAGCGTCACGAGTTGGCCTTCACTCGTGCGGTCGCGGTGGCGCAGCGCGGCCAGCAAGGCCGTGGCGATCATGTTGCCGGCAATGGCGTCCCAGGCCGGAAAGACGTGGTTGACGGGCTCACGGCTGCTCGCAGGCCCGGTCAGCGCAGGGAAGCCGAGCTGCGGGTTGACGGTGTAGTCAACTTCCGAGCCGCCGTCGTGCCGACCGAGCAGGTTGACCATGATCAGGTCGGCGCGCTGCGCGGCCAGCTTGTCGTAGGCCAGCCAGCCGCGCGCCGGAAAGTTGGTGCAGAACAGGCCGGCTTCGGCACCGGGCGCCGTGATCAGCGCAGTCAACAACTCCTGGCCGCGTGGCTGGCGGAAGTCCACCGCAATCGACCGCTTGCCCTTGTTCATGCCGGCCCAGAACAGCGATCGGCCATCGGCCGTGACCGGCCAGCGCGCGTGGTCCAGGCCGCCGTTGATCGGGTCGAAGCGGATCACGTCGGCGCCGAGCTGCGCTAGGCTCATGCCACCCAGCGGCGCCGCGACAAAGGCCGAGCCTTCGACGATGCGCAGGCCTTGCAGGATGCCGCCGCCGGGCCGAGGTGTCAGCGTGCCCATTCAGACGGCCTTCCTGGCGCGCAGCGCAGCGATCTGCGCGTTGTCGTAGCCCAGCACCTCGCGCAGGATCTCGTCGGTGTGCTCGCCCAGCTTCGGCCCCAGCGTGCGAACGCTGCCCGGTGTTTCGCTCAGCCGCGGCACGGGCGCGGGCACGATGATCTGCTCGCCGGTGTCGGGCGCGTCCATCGTCACCAGGTTGCGCCGGGCGTGGAACTGGCGGTCGCCGAAGATGTCGGCGATGTTGTTCAGCGGGCCGGCCGGCGTGTCGGTGGCGTAGCAGCGCTGCAGCACTTCTTCGCGCGTCAGCGAGCCGCACCAGTCGCGCACGATCTCGTTGACGTCGTGGCGGTGGGCCAGCCGCATGGCCTGGTCGCCGTAGAAGTCGGCCGAGGCCAGCTCTGCCCGGCCCATCGCGCGGGCCAGGCGCTCGAACAGCAGGTCGGTCGCGCAGGAGATGGCGACCCACTTGCCGTCTTTCGTCGCGAAGTGGCCGTGCGGCACGGCGAAGTCGTTGTGCGACGAGCCCGCGCGTTCGCGCACGATGCCGAACATCGCGAAAGCCGGCGCCAGTTCCTCGGTGCAGCGGAACACCGATTCGTACAGCGCCGCGTCCACGTACTGGCCTTCGCCCGTTCGCTCCTTGTGGCGCAGCGCCATCAGCACGCCCAGACAGCCGAAGAGGCCGGTCATGTAGTCGCCCAGCGTGGTCGAGCCCGGTGTCACCGGCGTGCCCTTGGGCATGCCGGCAAGGTAGGCGATGCCGCCCACGGCATGCGCCACGCGGGCGAAGCCCGGCCTGTCCTTGTAAGGCCCCGTCTGCCCGTAGCCCGTGACGCGCAGCATCACCAACCCCGGGTTGATGGCCTTGAGCACCTCCCACCCCAGGCCCCATTTCTCCAGCGTGCCGGTGCGGAAGTTCTCGCAAAGGACGTCGGTCTTGGCGATGAGCTGCTTGAACACGTCGACGCCTTCGGGCGTGCGCAGGTCGATGGTCATCGAGCGCTTGTTGCGCGCTTCGCTCAGCCAGGTCAGCGTGTCGCCGCGCTGCGATGGCGTGCCGAAACGGCGCAGGGCGTCGCCGCCGTCGGGGTGTTCGAGCTTGAGCACGTCGGCGCCGAATTCGCCGAGCAGCGTGGCGCAGTAGGGCGCAGCGATGACTGTGGCGATGTCGATGACGCGCAGGCCGTGCAGTGGCAGCGCGGCGGTGGCGAGGTCGGTCGCAGCCTGTGTCATGGCAGCTCCCTCAGATGACTCGCTGCTGGCGCAGCCGCCGCAGCTCGTCGGCGTGCAGGCCCAGGAGCCCGCCCAGTACATCGGCGTTGGCGTTGCCCAGGCCAGGGCCGAGGTGCTCGATGCGCCCTGGCGTGGCCGACAGGCGCGGCACGACGCCGGGCACCACCACCTCGCCCAGATCGCCTGAGCGAACCCGGGCCAGGTTGCCGCGCGCCTGGAAATGTTCGTCGGCGAAGATGTCGGCGATGGAGTTGACCTTGCCGGCCGGCACTTCCTCGGCCAAACACTTCTCGAGCACTTCGGCACGGTCGTGTGCGCCCACCCATTCGGTGACGATGCGGTTGATCTCGTCGCGCGCCGCCAGGCGCTTGCGCTGGTCGCCGTACATCGCTGCAGTTGCCAGCTCGGGCCGGCCCATCGCCGCCGCCAGGCGCTCGAACATCTTGTCGGTCGTGCAGGCGATCGCGATCCACTTGCCGTTGCTGCTTCGGAAGTGGCCGTGCGGGCAGGCCACGAAGCTGCCCGAGCCTTCGCGCTCGCGCACCGTGCCATGCAGGCCGTAAGCGGCGGCGATTTCTTCCAGCACGCGGAACACGGCCTCGTAGATGCCCACGTCGATGACCTGACCGCGGCCGGTGTGCTCGGCGTGCCGCAGCGCGATCATCACGCCCACGGCGCCGAACAGGCTGGCAATGTAGTCGCCCAACGGCACGGTGCCGGGCAGCACCGGCGTTTCGCCGGGGTAGCCCGCCAGGTAGTTCAGGCCGCCGAAGGCCTGCGCGATGTGCGCGAAGCCGGCGCGGCGCCGGTAAGGCCCGGTCTGGCCGTAGCCGGTGACGCGCAGCATCACGAGCTTCGGGTTGACCTCGTGCAGCACGTCCCAGGTGAGGCCCCAGCTTTCCATCGTGCCGGGGCGGAAGTTCTCCACCAGCACGTCGGACTTGGCCACGAGCTTCAGGAACAGGGCCACGCCCTCGGGCTGCAGCAGATCGCAGGTGACCGACTTCTTGTTGCGGCTTTCGCTCAGCCACGCCAGCGTGGCGTCGGGCTGCGCGGTGGCGGTGCCGAAGCGGCGCATCGGGTCGCCACCGTCCGGGTGTTCGATCTTGATGACCTCGGCGCCGAACTCACCCAGCAGCGTGGCGGCATAGGGCCCGGCCAGGAAGTTGCCGACGTCGGTGACGCGAACGCCCTGCAAAGGGCGGGCGCCCGGGTTGCGGGAGGCGGCGGTGTCGGGTTGTGGGCTTGTGGTGGTCACGGGGGTCTCGGTGGCGCCGCTTTCAGGCTCGCAGGGCGTTTGGCAGAATTTGAAAGGAGGTTAAATTCCCTTGTGCCAGCGCCGGCCGGGTGGAATCCCGTGCAAATGAACAGACTTTCTGAAGCCAGCATCGGAATCGCTTATGGACACCGACTTCTCGGAATGGATCGGCCGCACTGAACAGGTCCACGACCCGATCTGCCGGGTGCAGGCACAGGCCGCGCAGGCGATGCTCGACGAGCCAGGCGCGCCCCTCGCCGACGGCGATGCGCTGCCGCTGCCATGGCACTGGTTCCACTTTCTGCCGCGTGCGCCGCACGCCGCGCTGGACACCGACGGGCACCCGCAGCGCGGCGGTTTCCTGCCGCCGATCCCCTACCCGCGCCGCATGTTCGCCGGCGCCCGCATGCAGGTGCACCGGCCGCTTCGCGTGGGCGTGCCGGCCCTGCGCGAGGGCACCATCCGCGACGTGGCGATGAAGTCGGGCAAGACCGGCGCGCTGGCCTTCGTCACCGTGGCCTACCGCTTCCTGCAGGGCGGCGTGCTGTGCCTGGAAGAAGAGCAGGACATCGTCTACCGCGAACCCGGTGCTGCCGTGTCCGCGCCGGTGGCTGCGGCGTTGCCGCTACCGCCCGAGGGTTGCTGGTCACGCACGCTGCAACCCGACACTCGGTTGCTGTTCCGCTTCTCGGCGCTGACCTTCAATGCCCACCGCATCCACTACGACCGCGCCTACGCCACCGAAGTCGAGGGCTACCCCGGGCTGGTCGTGCATGGCCCGCTGACCGCGGTGCTGCTGTTGCAGCTGGTGCGGCACGCCACGCCGCGGCCCGTGACGGCCTTCAGTTTTCGCGGGGTCGCGCCGCTGTTCGATCTGGGCCCGCTGCGCCTGCTGGCCACACCGGGCCTTGACAGCGTGGCCCTCGAAGCGCAGGGCCCGGACGGCCGCGCGGCGCTGCTGGCCACGGCGGCTCTGGCCTAGCGCGGTCGGCGCATCGCGTGCGGGTCAAGGCGTCGCTTCGACGGCGTGCCAGGCCCCGCCGGGGCGATAGCGCGCGACCGTCGCGCCCGAGGGCTCGATGTGGAACAGGTGAAGCCACTCGTTGTCGACGAGCTGTTTGACGACGGCGTGTTTAACGATGATGGCATCGATCTGCGGGCGCGGTGCTTCTATGAACACCGACAGCCGCAAGGGCGTATGCACGAACTGCTCGCCGTCGTGGATCGACTGCATCGGCAAGCCGATGCGCAGATCGCCGCCGTTGCCCTCGAACACGCCGATGTTGCCGCCGACGACGTTGTGCAGCACCTTGTCGCCGCTGCCGTAATGCGTGTTGTCCACCGTCGAGGCGTAGTACTGCATGTTGATCCAGTTCGTGACTACCATCGGCGCGGTCATGATCAGCTCCAGCACCTTGAAGCCGGGGTCGCGCTCCCAACGGTAATCGTGCAGGAAGCTGCGGCCGCCCAAGTTCATGTGCTGGCTGCGGCTGCGCGGCGCGACGACGAATGCGGCGCAGCCGGCCAGCCCCCACTCCGGCCGGACCTGCGCCCAGTCGCTGGTGCGCGCCACGATGGACGCCTGCAGCGCCGCGGGCGATGCGGCCTGGCTCGCCAGGCCGAGCAACGCAGCGCGTTCGGCGCGCGTGCGCTTGCCGGCTTCCGCGAGCCAACCACGCAGCGCTTCGAGGTCCTTCGCATGACTGGCGGGCAGCAGATCGGTGTCGTAGAGCAGCATCTCGTCGGTGGTGGTGTTGTGCAGGCCGGCGACGAAGACCGTGCTCTCGGGCATGTCCAGCGCGCGCTGCTGCAGGCCCTTGCGCACGGCCGGGTCGTTGAGCAGCGCGGCGAGCGCGCGCGCGTTCACTTCGCCGGTCTGCCCGCCGCATGCGCCGCAGTCCAGCCCGGCGGCATGCGGGTTGTTGGCGCTGGTACTGCCGTGCCCGGCGAGCAGGATCACCCTCGCATAGCCGGTGGACAGCCCCATCGCCCCCAGCGCCGTGGCCCCCATGGCGACGCGTGCCTCGATGTCCGGCCCGCCGCTGGTGGGCAAACGCGGGCGCAGCGTTTGGAGCTCGGCTGCGGGCAGGCCCGTCAGTTCCACGGGCGCCGGGTTCCGTTCGCCACCGAGGTGGTTCTTCAGCAGCTTGCCGGCATAGAGCAACCCGCAGGCTTCCACGAAAGAGAACGTGGAGCCCGCTCCACCGCGGAACGTCTGCCACTGCTGGCGCACCAGCAGGTTCTTCTTGCGGCGCGTGGACAGCGCCGCAGCGAGTGTCGGCGTGTCGCATTCATCGGTGATGCACAGCGCCGGCGAGAGCAGGCCGGGCAACTGCGGCCGCACCATCTCGCTGCCGAGCGGCCGGTACGCGATGAACAGTGCGAAGAAGCCGGCGAAGCCCAGGGTCTGGACCCGCTCGGCGCTGCTCGCCTCGAGTGCGCGGCGGTAGACCTCGGAACGCACGTCGATGCAGAACACGGCCTGCACGGCGGGCGTCGTCTCCACTGCGCCGGGCTTGGGTGCCCCCGCCATCAACTGCTTCGCCACTGGCGCCTGGTAGGCACGCTCGAGAGCCACATGCCACAGCCAGTCGCGGCTCTGCGCGGCCTGCGCGCGGGCGACCGCGCCTTCGGCCTGACGCCAGGCCGAAGCCAGGCCTGCCGCCACCCCTGCCTCGGGGTGGCCCTCGTTCAGCAGCCACTCCCAGGCCAGGCGGATCGCCAGCATGTGCACGATGTGGTCGTCATCGCGGCCCGCCAGCCGCGCCTGCCAGCGTTGGTAGGCGCACCAGGACGACCAGCCGTTGATGCTCATCAGCAGCGCGGTGAAGTAGGCCTCGCGCCCCTCTTGCGGGATGCGCAGCGCGGGCACGGCAGCGTCGATCAGTTCGATCGGGTCTGAGGGTAGCTTGCGCAGCCGCTGGCTGAAGCCGTGGTAGCCCATCAGCATCGCCGGGCCGAAGTCGTGCTCCGACTGGCGGCGCCAGCTTGCGTACAGGCCGCCGCTGTGGTCTGGCCCCCAGGCGGCCTGGCCCTGGTCGAAGTAGGCGGCCGTGCCCTGGCTCACATGATGCGTGACGTAGTCGCGCCAGGCCATGTGGTGGCTGGTGTTGCGGCGGGCGTCCACCAGGTCCGTGGCCAGCGGCAGGCGCCCCGGAAAATTCGGGCTTGCGTTCAGGCCCGCCACCAGTTCCTCCACCGTGCTGTTGGCGCCGGTGGCCTCGATCGCCTCTTTGAGATGCGCCTTGGTGATGCGGCCCGCCTGCCAATGCTCGCGGTACCAGCCCTTGGGCATCAGCATCGGGCTGCCCGCCAGCGCGGCCAGGTTGGCGGCGGCGGCTGCGATCGGCCGCTCCAGGTGGCCCCAGTAGGGGTTGACCGCGATGAATTGATCCAGCGGCCAGGTGGGCGCGATGCGGCCGCACGCGGCGTCGATCACGGGGCGGAGGGCGGACTGCTTTGCCCGCGTCGAGAGTTCTGTCACAGCGTTCATCAAAGGGCTCCAGGCGTACGAGCTTCGGGAAGGATGGGTTGCGGTGCGGCGGGCTTGGCCGGCAGGCGGGCGGGCCAGACGCGGAAGGTCAGGCGGGTGAAGACTTCATCCAGGTACAGGCCAGCGAACAGCCATGGGTAGAGCTTGCGTGACAGCCTGCCCTGGGGCCGGGCGCGCACCGCCCCCTGGACGATGAACAGCACCACGAAGCAGGCGATCACCCAACCCACCAGGCCCATGTTCGCGGCAGCGGGCGCGCCCAGCCACTGCTTGAACAAAAGGTGCAGGCCGAAGTAGGCAAGCGCGACGGCGAAAGCGGCCGCGACGCCTGCGACGGCCGACGCGCCACCGGCACGCAGCAGCGGCCCGGCGAGCAGCGGCACCACGGCCAGCGCGAGGATCGCGCTCACCGCCCACAGGGCCGGCGCTTCGGCAGGACGGATGCCCCAGGCGAGCGCCGCCGCGGCGACGATGCTGACACCCACGATGGCGCTGGTGAACCAGGCGAAACCGCTCAGCGGTGGCAGGGGCGGGGTCATGGACTGCAGCCGGTTCTGCTCCACAGCCGTGCCGGCGGTGAGGAAGGCGTGCGCCTTGTACAGCGAGTGGGCGACGATGTGCAGCAGCGCAAGATCGTAAAGGCCCAGGCCGCACTGCATGAGCATGAAGCCCATCTGCGCGCAGGTGGACCAGGCCAGCGACACCTTGATGCTGATGCGCGTCATCATGGTGGCAGCGGCGACGACGGCCGTGATGCCGCCAACCCCGACCAGGAGCGCCTGCGCGACCGGCACGTCTGCGACCAGGGTGCCCAGGCGGATGAGCAAGAAGCCGCCGAGGTTGACGACGCCGGCGTGCAGCAGTGCCGAGACCGGCGTGGGCGCTTCCATCACCTGGATCAGCCAGCCGTGCACCGGAAGTTGCGCGCACTTGAGCAACGCGGCGATGACGAACAGCACCGCGGCCATCTGCAGCCCGGTGGAGTAGGCGGGGAGTGCCCGCGCGGCAGCGATCGCCTTGTCGATCTCGAGCGTGCCGAGTTGCGAGGCGACGAGCGTGATCGCGCCCAGCATGCACACGTCAGCCAGGCGGCTGGCGAGGAACTTCTTGTGCGCGGCGATGAGCGCTTGCGGCCGCAGATCGAAGAACGTGAGCAGGGCATGCAGCGCCAGGCTGGTGCCGATCCAGGCGAGCACGAGCAGCAGCAGGTTGTTCGACACCACGAGCAGTGTCACCGCAGCCAGGGTCAGCATCAGGCTGCGGATGTAGCGCGGCTGGCCGCGCTGCCCGCTCAGGTACGGCTGCGAGTAGCCGGCGATGACCCAGCCGATGAAGCACACGAGTACCAGCATCACGTCGGCGAGCGCATCGCTGCGCAAGCTGAAATGGACGCCCGTGTCGGCACCTGCGAGCGCCGGCCCGCGCCAGATGGCGGGACCGCCGCCAATCAGCCAGGCCAGTGACGCCATCGAGGCGGCGAGCGCCAGGCCCGCGGCGAAACGTGCCCGGCGCCACCCGGCATCCGGCGAACCGGAAGCGAACCAGGGGACTGCGGCGAGGGTGAACAAAAGCGGCACCACGAACAGCAGTGCAGCGCGCAGCGGCGACAAATCGGCGATCTGGGGTGACATCGCGGGCCCTTCTGGAATGCAATGGAGCCGACTGTGGCTGCAAATCGGATCACTGTAAAATACATAGATCTGCACAACACGTTCACCTGAAGTGAACATTGAGTCCGAGTGATCGGCCGCTGGTTACCATCGGCCACACGACAGCACTGCCACCCCACGCCATGAACATCACGCTGCGACATTTGCGCATTTTTGAAGCGGTGGCGCGCTGTGGGTCGATCTCTCGTGCGGCCACCGAGTTGCACCTTACACAACCGGCCGTGTCGATGCAGATCAAACAGCTGGGGGAGCAGATCGGGCTGCCCCTGCTCGAGCAGGTGGGAAAACGCATGTTCCTGACCGAGGCAGGAGAAGTGTTGCGGGGGCACGCGCGCGACCTTGCCGCCCGCATTGGCGACCTGAGTGCCGCGATGGACCAGTTCCGCAGCCTCGAACGCGGCTTGCTTCGCCTAGCCGTGGTGTCCACCGCCACCTACTTTTTGCCGCGCCTGATCGCAGAGTTCAACCACCGCCACCCGGGCGTGCGCGTCAGCTTGCAGGTAGCGAACCGCTCTTCGGTGCTGTCCGCGCTCGCCGACAACAGCACCGACCTGGCGATCACGGGCCGGCCTCCCGACAGCCTGGATGTCGTCGCCCAGCATTTCATGGACAACCCGCTGGTCGTGATCGCCGCGCCCTCGCACCCGCTTGCGTCGTTGGCCTCGATCCCGCTGCAGCGCATGGCTGGCGAGACGCTGGTCGTGCGCGAGCCCGGCTCAGGCACGCGGGCGGCCATGGAGAGCCACTTGCTTTCGCAGGGCTTGGCTTACCGGGCCGGGTGCGAATGCAGCACCAATGAGGCACTGAAGCAGGCGGTGCGCGCCGGGCTGGGTTTGGGCGTGGTGTCGGCACAGACCATCGAGCTCGAGCTGCAGGCCGGCTGCCTGAAGGTCCTGCCCGTGGACGGCTTTCCCATCGTCAGACAGTGGTACGTATTGCACCGCACGCAAAAGCGGCTCACCGATGCCGCGCGGACCTTTCGCGAGATGCTGCTCGGGCTCGACTCCGCTGTGGCGTCGCTCGCGGATGCCCGCACCGACCGCGGGCGGCCGACATGAGACGCATCGCGGCGCCGCCTTCACGCTCTTCATCCTGTTCGTACCGTTCATGTCGCGGCTGAACTTTCACCACCTGCACTACTTCTGGGCCGTGGCGAAAGACGGCAACCTCACGCGCGCCGCAGGAAAGTTGCATGTCTCGCAATCGGCACTGTCCAAGCAGATCAGGCAGCTGGAAGAGCAGCTCGGGCAACCGCTGTTTGCACGCGTCGGCCGCACGCTCAAACTCACCGAGGCCGGGCAATTGGCACTGGGCTATGCAGACACGATATTCGCCTCGGGCAGCGAACTGGTGGCCCTGCTTCGCGAGGGCCGTCGCGAAGAGCGACAAGTGCTGCGCATCGGGGCTGTCGCGACCCTGTCTCGCAACTTCCAGGAGAACTTCATCCGGCCGCTGCTGCAGCGCGACGATGTCGAGCTGATGCTGCATTCCGGCGGCCTCGCCGACCTGCTGGGGCGATTGCGGGTGCACACGCTGGACGTGATCTTGTCCAACCGGCGCGTTCATGCCAGTGCCGAAGACCCCTGGCACTGCCGGCGCATCGCACGCCAGCCGGTGAGCCTGGTCGGCAAGCCCCGGCCACGTCGCAAGGCCTTTCGCTTTCCCGAAGAACTGGCCGAGGTACCGCTGCTGCTGCCTGGCCGCGACAACGACATCCGAGCCGCCTTCGACCTGCTGTGCGAGCAGTACGGCGTGCGCTACCGGCTGCGCGCTGAGGCGGACGACATGGCGCTGCTGCGCCTGCTGGCGCGAGACTCCGACAGCGTGGCGTTGGTGCCGACCGTGGTGGTGCAGGACGAGTTGGGCAGCGGCCGGTTGGTCGAGTACGCGGTCGTGCCGGGGTTGTACGAAACCTTTTTCGCGATCTCGCTGCAAAGGCGCTTCGAGCCGCCATTGCTGAAGAGCCTGCTCAGGCAGTCGGAAGCGGATTTCCTGGCGCCGCAGGTCGGCATGGGCGCTTGATGCCGACGGCAGTTGCCGCTGGCAATGTGCTGAGACACTCATCCGCATTCGCGCCTTACGCTGCTGCGGTATCGGTTTTTGGCGCCGTCATGATCTGCGTTCGCACCTTCGCGTTTGGCCTGATCGGGAAACTGGACCCGAGCGCCGCGCGGCTGGTTGCTCAGTGCACGAAGAGCGCGATGAGGATGATGATCGGAATGGGTATGCCAAGAAAGAACAGCAGCAGTGAGCGCATGAGGGGCCTCCAGTGGGTTGGTGAGGTGGCTGCCAGCCGAAGCCGTGCCGTGTCAAAGGTCGCGGCGGCGCCCGCCGAAGGTGGCGCACAGGCTCGCGACGAACGCACCCACGAGCAGCGAAACAAACAGCCACAGGGCTGCATACGAAGATGCCTTGCGGGCTTTGTCTGCGGCCTCGCGCGCGCTCGTTTCTGATTCTTTCAGCTTCGCCTGAACCTTCGCGAACACATCGGCCACGCGCCGTTCGGCGTCTGCAGGGGGCAAGCCGGTGCGCTGTGCGACCAGTTGGCCCACATAGCGTGCATCCTCGCTGGGTATGGCGCCATTGCGCAGGTCGTTCACAAAGATGCGCACAACCTCGGCATTCGCCTGCTGGCCGGGCCCATCGGCAGCCGGCGCCGGTGTGGCCGGTGTGGCCGCTGCAGCCGTCGTGTCCTTGCGGAACAACGTGTCAATGAAGTAGCCCATCCCCGTCGCTTCGTTCGTCGACGAAGCCTCACTCTTGCCACTGGTGGCACCAGCCGCAGCGACGCCCGCCACCGCGCCGCCGGCGGCGGACGCACCTACTTGCGCGCCGGTGCCGACGATCCCGCCGATCACCGACGTCAACACCGAGGCGGTGATCAGCGTGGCCACCGCCCATGCCAGGAAGCCATGGGCGGTGTCGCGGAAGTAGACCTCGTCGGTATGAAGCGAGATCCATTTCGTGCGCAGCCGGCCGGCCAGGTAGCCGCCCATCCCGGATGCGGCCACTTGCGTGAATGTGAGCCAGACGATGGTCGACACGCCCAGCGTCATCGCGCTCGCTCCCTGGTTCGCCCAAGGCGAGACAGACGACAGGCCGAGCCCGGTGCCCAGCACCAGCAGAATCAACGACAGCGCTGCCGCCGCAGCGGCACCCGCGAAGATGGCGCCCCAGGAGACGCCCGATGTGTGGCTGCCGGGGGTGACGACGGTGGGGCCGCCGCCACGCGCGTCGATGCTGCGCAGGTCGGTTGAAAGTGGAATGGCTGCGCTCATCTGAAGCTCCGTGTGGCCTGGGTCAGTTGACGCCGTAGTAGCCGTCGACCTGCTTGCCGTACTCGGGGGTGTAGGCGGGCACCTCCGACTCGTGGTACTTCGGCGCAGCCTCCAACGTGGCCTTGTCGAGCGGCACGACGTAGCCTTCCTTGTCGGTGTCGTACTTCAGCATGTTCCAGGGCAGCGGGTAGCGGTCCGTGCCCATGCCGAGGAAGCCGCCGAACTCGAGCACGGCATAGCGAACCTGGCCGGAGCGCTTGTCGATCATGAGGTTGTCGACCGACCCGAGCTTGTCGCCCGACCCGTTGTAAACGTTGGTGCCTTCGACGCGGTCGGAGGAAATGACGGCGTGGGTGCTGGTGATTGAACTGTCCATGATGGGTCTCCGAAAGTGGCAACGTGATGGGGCTCGCTTGAGCCACCGTGCGAGGCCGGCGCATCTGCGGCCGGTGCGTGAGTTGTCCGCTTTTGTGCGGCCAGCGGCGATCAGCGCCCGTCCATCTTCGGTGTAGGAACTTGCCTGCATGCGAAGCATTGCAAGGCGTGCAACTGATGGCTGGCTATCATCGAGTTCGCTTGGGCGCAACACACATGAACAAAGCCTTCACCAAGGAACCCGACGCCGACTTTGATGACGACGATGCGTTGGCCGGCGCGTTGCCCGCCTTGCCCGCAGGCTCGAAGAACTACCTCACACCGGCCGGCTACGCCCGGTTGCGTCAGGAGTTGATGACTCTGCTCGACGACGAGCGCCCGAAGATCGTCGAGGTGGTGTCCTGGGCCGCGAAGAACGGGGACCGTTCCGAGAACGGCGACTACCTGTACGGCAAGAAGCGACTGCGAGAGATCGACCGCCGCATCCGCTTCCTGACCAAGCGGCTGGACATTGCCGAAGTGGCCGATCCGTCCGTGCACTTCGGCCAGAGCCAGGTGTTTTTCGGTGCGACCGTGACCTACGTGAACCAGCGTAGCGAAAAGCGCACGATCACGATCAAGGGCATCGACGAGACCGACAACCTGCAAGGCGAGGTGAGCTGGGTGTCACCTGTTGCGCGGGCACTGCTGAAAGCCCGCGTCGGCGATGAAGTTCAGCTGATGACCCCAGGCGGCCTGGAGCAGATCGAGGTGCTTGGCGTGAGTTACCCGTCTCCCTAGAAGAGCAAGTCCAGGTTCGTTGACGCTGCGCGGCTCGAAACCTAAGATGCCTGCACCGCTGAACGCACGCACGGCCCGTGCGCCGGCGGCCCCTCATGCCGGCCCACGGAGACGCAATCATGAACACGGTTCGACTTGCATGCTTGTTCGGTACTGGCCTGGCGCTCGTTGCTGCGAGCCTTGCGGCGGCGGCCGCGCCAGTCACGACAACCTTCGCCGGCGTCGTCACGCAGAACAACCCGTTGGCCGGCACACCGGCAGTCGGCTCGCTGCTGGCCGGCAGCTACACCATCGACTCGGCTGTGACGACCGGTCAGGGGCCGAACTGCGTGGCGACCGTGAATTGCTGGTCCGGCGTTGGCACGTCATTCACCTGGCAGGGCCAGACGTTCACGCCGCCCGGGCAGGCAAACTTCTACGGGGTGTTCATCTCCATCACGGACAGCGTGGCGGGCACGGGCTCCGACACTTTTGAAGTCAAGCTCAACGGGCTCGCCGGCTTCCTCTCGACCGGCACCTTGACGTTCACAGACACCACCGGGTCGGCATTCGAGACAGCCGCCAACCCGCTGTTTCCGAACTTTGCATCGTTCACGTCCGCAAAGTTCTCCTATGTGCCCTTTTGCGTCACGGGCATCGGCTGTGCGCTCAACCCGTTCTACTACGGTGACCTGACCTCACTGGACGTTGCCCCGGCAGTGCCGGAACCAGCGACGGTGGCCTTGTTGATGTTCGGCTTGGCCGCAATTGTGGCTCGCCAAAGTACCCGCAGCGCCGCACGCGACGCTGCGTCTTCAGCGCCCTAAGGCTTGACCCGCGCCACCCGCAGCACGCTCGGCGAGCGCTTAAGCGTGCGCATCACCTCGGCGAGGTGCAACCGGTCGCGCACGCTCAGGCGAAGTTGCAGTTCCGCCGCATCGGCGGCAGCCTCGTTGCCCATGTCGATGTGCGTGATGTCGGCCTCGGCCTCGCTCACTGCCTGAGCCACTTGCGCGAGCACGCCCTTGCCGTTGCTCACCAGCAGCAGCACGCCAGCCTCGAATGCCCGCGTGGGCTGTTCGGCCCAGTCAACACCCATCCAGTGTTCGCTGTCGCGCTCGAACAGGCGCTTGCCAACGCTGCACTCTGCGGTGTGCACCACCAGCCCCTCACCACGCCCAAGGTATCCGACGATGGCGTCGCCCGGAATCGGCCGGCAGCAGGTGGCCAGTTGCACCGACGCGCCTTCGTTGCCGTCGATCAGCACCAGGCCTTGCGAGGGCGCGGTGTCGTCGGACCCATAGCGGCCCATCGTCAGCGTCAGCGCATCCGGGCGTGCGCCGCGCTCGGTCATGGCTTTGGCCAGGCGTTTGGCCACGATGGTCGCGATCTTGCGGCCCAGGCCGATGTCGGTGAACAGGTCGGCGCGCGTCTTGTTGCCGCTCCAACGGGTCAGAAGCTGCCACAGCCCGGCATCGGTGCCCTCGAGGCCGGGCAACTGCAGGCCTTCGGCACGCAAGGCCTGCGCAAGCATCTTCTCGCCAAGATCTTGCGACTCTTCCTGCTCCATGCTCTTCAGGTAGTGGCGGATCTTCGAGCGCGCACGGCCAGTGCGCACGAAGTTCAGCCACGCCGGGTTGGGCCGCGCGCCCGGCGCGCTGACGATCTCGACCACGTCGCCGCTGCGCAGTTCGGTGCGCAGCGCCACCGGCTCGCCATTCACCTTGGCCGCAACGCAATGCGCGCCCACGTCGGTGTGAATGGCATACGCAAAGTCCACCGGCGTTGCGCCGCGGGGCAACGCGAGGATCTTCGACTTCGGCGTGAATACATACACCGCGTCAGGGAACAGATCGATCTTGACGTGCTCCAGGAACTCGTTCGCGTCGTGGGTCTCGTCCTGGATGTCGATCAGCGACTGCAGCCACATCGCGCCCAGGCGCTGCGCCTCTTGCACCTGCGCGCCGCCGGTCTTGTAGAGCCAGTGCGCGGCAATGCCTTTTTCCGCGACCGCGTGCATCTGCTCGGTGCGGATCTGGAACTCCACCGCCGTGCCCAGCGGGCTTACGAGCGTGGTGTGCAGCGACTGGTAGCCATTCGCCTTGGGAATCGCGATGTAGTCCTTAAAGCGGCCGGGAAGTGGTTTGAAAAGCTGATGGAGCACACCCATTGCCATGTAGCACTCGGTCAACGTGCCGACGACGATGCGAAAGCCGAAGATGTCGTTCACCTGCGCGAACGTCAGGTGCTTCTCGCGCATCTTCTTGTAGATCGAAAACAGCGTCTTCTCGCGGCCGAACACCTGCACGGCCATCTTGTGCTGCGCGAAGGCCTTTTCCACGTCGCGCTGGATGCGCTCGACGATGTCGCGGCGGTAGCCACGCGCCTTCAGCACGGCTTTCGACAGCGCCGCCTGGCGCCACGGCCGCTGGTGCTGGAACGACAGTTCCTGCAACTCGCGGTAAGTCTGGTTTAGGCCCAGACGGTGCGCGATGGGCGCGTAGATCTCGAGCGTCTCGCGCGAAATTCGGCTGCGCTTGGCCGGGGCCACCGCATCCATCGTGCGCATGTTGTGCAAGCGGTCGGCAAGCTTGATGAGGATCACGCGCACGTCGCGCGCCATCGCGAGCAACATCTTGCGGAACGACTCGGCCTGCGACTCTTCGCGGGTGGAGAACTGCAGCTTGTCGAGCTTGGTCAGGCCATCGACCAGGTCGGCCGTCGGTGCGCCGAAGCGCTCGATCAGCTCGGGCTTGGTCACGCCGCAGTCTTCCATTGCGTCGTGCATCAGCGCGGCCATGATGGCTTGCGCGTCGAGCTTCCATTCGGCGCACAGGCCCGCTACCGCGATGGGGTGCGTGATGTACGGCTCACCGCTGGTGCGGAACTGGCCGAGGTGCGCTTCATCGGCGAAGCGGTAGGCATCGCGCACTCGCCGAATGTCGGCCGGGTCGAGGTAGTCGAGCTTGTGGGTCAGGGCCGCGAAGGATGCGGCAGCAGCGTCCGACGGGGGCGTCGTGCTTGCACGCTTCATTGCACCTTGCGTCGCTTTAAACGCTGGCTTCGCATCTTTCAGGTCGTCTGACGCTCCGGCACCCATTCCCGAATTTAACTTGCTTTGCACACCGACCTGGAGCGCGGGGGTTCGTGCGGGTGGGCGCGGGCGGGAGCGGGGGAATTCGTCGGCGTTGCGCGGCCCGGGCGGGCCGGCGGTGGTTCAGCGTGAACTCGTCAACGAGTCACTGCAGCGTCAGACCGGCACCTTGCGCAGCATCTCGATGCCCACTTCACCCGCCGCGATTTCGCGCAGTGCAGTCACGCCGGGCTTGTTCTTCGTTTCGATCTTGGGAGCGTGGCCCTGGCTCAGCATACGCGCGCGGTAGGTTGCAGCGAGCACGAGCTGGAAGCGGTTGGGGATCTTGACGAGGCAGTCTTCAACGGTGATGCGGGCCATGTGCGGGTGTCCAGGTCGGGTGAAGATCGGTGGGGTTCAGCCGGCAGGGGAGCCTCAGCTGAGTTCGAGTGCCGCAAAGACCGCTGGTCGGCTTCTTTGCAGCGCAGCGTATTTGAGCCGCTGCGAATGAACGATGGCTTTCAGATCGAAAAGTGCCGTCTCGAACGAGGAATTGATTATAACGAAGTCGAAGTGCCGCGCCTGCGAAACCTCGACGCGGGCGTTCGCCATGCGCTGGTTGATGACATCGGGCCGGTCTTCGCCGCGCCGGTTCAGCCGCTGCTGCAACTCGTCCCAGCTCGGCGGCAGGATGAACACAAGCACCGCGTTCGGGAAGAGCTTGCGGATCTGCAGCGCGCCTTGCCAGTCGATTTCGAGCACAACGTCCTGACCACCGGTGATGCGCTCTTCGATCGCGCTGCGCGAGGTGCCGTACAGGTTGCCGTGCACCTCTGCCCATTCGAGGAAGTCGCCACGATCGACCATCGCGCGGAATGTGGCTTCGTCGGTGAAGTGGTATTCGCGCCCTTGCTGCTCTTGCCCGCGCGGTGCACGGGTGGTGTGCGACACGGCGACCACCAGGTGCGAGTCGACCTGCAGCAGCGCGCTGACGAGGCTCGACTTGCCGGCCCCGCTGGGCGCGGCCACGACGAAGAGGTTGCCGGGGTATTCCATGGTGGTCGGGGGCGGGCTGACGAGCTAGCAAGTATCGCCGCTCCGGTTAGCCTTGCATGCGTTCGCGCGCTGATCCAAACGCAGAGCAAGGAGACCTTCTTCATGGTTCACGACAACCGAATCGTTCGCATCGGCGGTGCCAGCGGGTTCTGGGGCGACAGCATGGTGGGCGCGCCGCAGCTGGTGAACTCCGGCCTGATCGACTACCTGGTTTTCGACTACCTGGCCGAGACCACCATGGCCATCCTCGCCGCCATGCGCGCGAAGAAGGCCGAACTCGGCTACGCCACCGACTTCGTCGATGTGGCAATGAAAGCCGTGCTGCCCGAAGTCATGCGCCGGGGCATCAAGGTGGTGGCGAATGCGGGCGGCATCAACCCGCGCGGCTGCGCCGAGGCGTTGCGCGCGCTTGCCGCAGCGCAAGGCCTGGCGCCGCGCATCGCGGTGGTCGAGGGCGACGACGTGAGCGCGCTGATGCCGGGCCTGCGCGCGGCCGGCGCACAAGACATGTTTACCAGCGAGCCGCTGCCCGCCGAGGTGCTGAGCGCCAACGCCTACCTCGGTGCGCTGCCGGTCGCGCGGGCACTGGCGGCAGGCGCCGACATCGTGATCACCGGCCGGGGCGTGGACAGCGCCGCCGCGCTCGGCCCGTTGATCCACGCGTTCGGCTGGGCCATGGACGACTTCGACCGGCTCGCCGCCGGCAGCCTGGCGGGCCACATCATCGAGTGCGGCTGCCAGGCAACCGGCGGCCTGTTCACCGACTGGCAAGACGTGCCCGACTGGCCGAACATCGGCTACCCCATCGTCGAGTGCGGCGCCGATGGCAGCTTCGTCGTGACCAAGCCGCCCGGCACGGGCGGTGCGGTGCTGCGCGCAGCGGTGGCCGAGCAGTTGCTGTACGAAATCGGTGACCCCGGCGCGTACCTGCTGCCCGACGTGACATGCGACTTCCGCAGCGTCCGCATCGAGCAGCTCGCGCCCGACCGCGTGGGCGTGAGCGGCGCCACGGGCCGCCCGCCGACCGGGACCTACAAGGTGTCGGCGACACAGCTCGCCGGCTACCGCTGCGCCGGCTCGATGGTGATCGTCGGTATCGACGCCACAGCCAAGGCACAGCGCACCGGTGAAGCGATCATCGAGCGCACCCGGCACATCCTGCACAGCCTGGGCCTGCCCGACTTCACGGCGGTCAGGGTCGAGCTGCTGGGTGTCGAGGCGCTCTATGGCCCGCATGCGCGCACCGGGCATGCGCGCGAGGTGATGGTGCGCGTGGTGGCCGACCACCCGCTGCGCCGCGCGCTCGATGTCTTTGCGCGCGAAATCGCCCCGGCCGGCACCTCCTGGGCACCTGGTACCACGCACTTCGCCGGCGGCCGGCCCGCGCCGTCGCCGCTGGTCAGGCCGTTCGCGTTCCTGCTCGACAAGGCTTTGGTGCCTGCTTCCTTCGAGCTCGACGGGCAACGGACCGAGATGGCCGTCGCGCAGGCAAATGCCGAGCTTGCAGCGCTGCCATTGCCTGACCCGGCCCAATGGGTGGAGCGCAACGAGCCGCACGACGAGTTGCCGCTCATTCGCCTCGCATGGGCCCGCAGTGGCGACAAGGGCGACGTGTCGAACATCGGCGTCATCGCGCGGCGCCCCGAGTGGCTGCCGCTGCTGTGGGCGCGCCTCACGCCCGAGGTGGTGCAGGCCTACTTTGCACACCTGGTGCACGGCCCGGTCGAGCGCTTTCATCTGCCGGGCATCGATGCCTTCAATATCGTGATGCAGGGCGCGCTCGACGGCGGCGGCCCCGCTTCGACGCGCAACGACCCGCTGGGCAAGGGCATGGCGCAGATGCTGCTGGACTTGCCGGTGCGCGTGCCGCGCTCCCTTCACCGAGAGATCCTGGCGCCATGAACCCTCGCGAATCCGTTGTCGCCGTCGTCGCCGTCGTCGGCCTGGGCTATGTCGGCTTGCCGCTGGCTGTGGGGTTCGGCAAGTAGGGGCCCAGCATCGGCCTCGGCTGTCCGAGGCCAAGGTCACGACCCGACCGGTGAAGTCATGCCCGAGCAACTGCGCTCGGCTCTGCGGCTGAGCGCAAGACCGACGCGGCAGCGCTGGCCGATGCCGACTTCATCGGCGTTGTTCGAATCGACCGTTTACCCCGGTGCCACCGCAGAGGTCATTCTGGCTGGGCGGCGCATCAACGACGGTATGGGCAATTACGTGGCCGAGCAGACGATCAAGCAGCTCATCGCCTCGGGCCACCCGGTGAAGGACGCCAGCGTCATCGTGCTCGGCATGACCTTCAAGGAAGACTGCTCCGACGTATCGACTTGTCGGAGTGGGGTGCCTTGCCCGCCGCAGCGGCCATCAACGCCGGCGTGAAGTCTGCCTTCGATGCGAACGTGGTGCGCGCGGCGGGCCACACGGTGTGGCGGCTTTGACCGTGCGGGCCCGCTACGCCTGCCTCGATCAGAACGCAGTGGGGCTCGACAACATCGCGTCCGGCCATCACCGCAACCTGGACGAAGTGCAGGCTGCGGTGAGTGCGGCGCAATGGGCGCGCATGCACTTCATCGAGGGCGACATCCGTGTGCCCGAACACTGCCGCACCGCTTGTGCTGGCGAACCAGCGTTGCGCTCGGCCTGCTGTACAACCAGAAGATCGACACGCTCACCAACTCGCTGTTCGTCCAGGGCTCCAACGGTCACGCCGACCTCCGCGGCAAGTTCTATGCGCTGAACGGCTCGACCACCACAACCACGAGCAGCCCTTTCATCTGCACTGTGGTTGCGAACCCGGACGGCAGCTGCCCCATGGCAGGCCTTGCACCCAACCCCAACCCAACGACAGTCACGGCAACCACCTACAACTCGGGTGCGAAGCAGTTCCGCATCCTCGACGCCATCAACTGGCAGAGTGGTTTGTTCGGTGGTCAGGCGGATGGGTGGCCACATGCCGGTAGTCCTCGAACAGGGCCACGGCCGCGTCGGTGGCGCGCAGCCACAGCAGCTTGCCCACCAGCGTGAACGGCGCCGAGTACAGCATCCCGCTCGAACTGCACATGGCAGTCGCGGTGCACGCTGCTGCGGGCAACGGTTTCCAGATCACGCCTTACGGCGAGGCGGCGCAGCATCGCTTCCTCTGTCGGCCCGTTCTGGAGACCTATCGGAAGCTGTTTTCTTTCGACGACCCTCGGCCAACCTGCGAGAGTGGCAGTTCCGAATAGCTGCCCGTACGAGGGCATCGGCCACACCACGGCCTCGCACAGCGAGAGCACTGCCAGGCGATGCAGATGGATTGAGGAAGGACAACTGGCTGACGACGCGGATGCTGTTGAATCGCTGATGGCATGGCCTCGGTCCATACCGCAGTCTGATCCCCACCCCAAGCCGCTATGACAGATACGCAAACACCGCGCTGGCTGCGCACGACAGTATCGGGCGTCTTGCTCGGTGGCCTGCTGTGGGTGGGCTTCTTGGTGATGCGGCCCTTCATGGTGGCCATTGCATGGGCTGCGATCCTGACTTGCGTGTTGTGGCCGCTGCATGCTCGCCTGTTGTTGCGGCTTCGCGGTCACCGGGGCGGGGCTGCATTCGCCATGACCGTTGTGCTGACACTTGCTCTCGGCGTGGTGCTGCTTTGGTTGGGGCTTTTATTGCGTGGCGAGGGAGTGGCAGCTGTACGCGAGGCCGCCGTGCTGCTGCAGGGCGGCGTGCGCCTGCCGGAGCAGATCGTGAGCATTCCGTGGCTAGGCCCGTGGCTGCAGGAGTGGCTTGTCGAACTCGGCGGTGATCGCGCCGCCTGGGGCAGACAGTTGTCGGAATGGGTTGGGCGATGGGGCGGCAACGCCATACGCATAGTCGGCGACCTGGGGCTGAATTCGCTGCGCTTAGGCATCGCGTTGCTGACGGTCTTCTTCTTGTTCCGCGACGGTGATCGCTTGCTCGTGGAGTTGCGCAATGTCCTGCGCGACCTGCTTGGTGATCGGGTGCAGGCATATTTCGCATTGGTCGGCGACACCACACGCGCAGTCGTTTACGGTCTGGTCCTGGCGGCCTTCACTCAAGGTCTCTTGGCAGGCCTTGGTTACTGGATGGCGGGTGTGAATGCCCCCGCGTTCTGGGGTGCGGCGACTGCCCTGATAGGCCTGATTCCGTTTGGTGCGCCGTTGGTGTGGGTGTCGATCGGTGTGTGGCTGCTGTTGCGGGGAGAAGTCGGTGCCGGCATCGGGCTGCTGTTGTGGGGCGTGCTGGCCATCAGCTGGATCGACAACCTCGTACGTCCGCTCATCATCAGTGGTGTGGCGAAAATCCCTTTCCTGATCGTGCTTTGCGGCGTCCTCGGTGGCCTCGCGGCCTTCGGCCTGATCGGCTTGTTCGTCGGGCCGGTGATTTTGGCGGTGCTGCTTGAGCTTTGGCGCGAATGGACGGCGAAGATCACGGACCACGGTGTGTATCCGGCGGCTTGAGCCTGCCCGACGCACGCTCTCGTCGTTCAAGCCTGGAGTCTCCTTCCGATGTTAAGCAGCCCGCGCACGATGACCGTCACACCCCGCCGCCGTTCTGCCCTGACCGTGGCCCACGAACGTGTCTCGGCGTTGCGCGCGTGGCTTCAGACGAGCCAAAGCCGGCCGGTGAGGCTGATCGAAACCCACATTTCCTGGGTGTTGCTCGCCGACTCGCTGGCCTACAAGATCAAGAAGCCCGTGCGGCTGCCCTTCCTCGACTTCACGACGCTGGCCGCGCGACGCCTCTACTGCGACGAGGAGTTGCGTCTGAACCGACGTCTCGCGCCGCAGTTGTACCTCGATGTGGTGAACATCTGCGAGAGCCCGGAGGGACCGCGCTTCGATGGCGTCGGGCGCGTGCGCGACGTCGCGGTGCGCATGCGCCGCTTCCCCGACGGCGCGCTGTGGAGCGAAATGCTCGCTGCAGGCACTCTGGCGCCACACCACGTCGATGCGATGGCACAAAAACTCAGTGACTTCCACGGCGCCGCAGAAGTCGCGCCGCCCGGCAGCGGGTTCGGGTCGGCCGCGATTCACGAACGCGTCACGCGGCGTCTCGTCAACGCTATCGAGGCAGTCGCCCCCGAAGCCGCATCAGCAGGCTCGGACATCGACTGGCCCGCGCTACGCGCGTGGCTGGGTGCGCAGCGACAGGCGCTTGCTCCGCTGTGGGAGGCGCGCCGACGCGACGGGCGCGTGCGTGAGTGTCACGGCGACCTGCATCTTGCGAACGTGCTGCAACTCGACGCAGAAGCCACCGCCTTCGACGGCATCGAATTCGATGCTGAACTGCGATGGATCGACGTGCTCGACGACGTCGCTTTCCTGGCGATGGACCTGCTCGCACACGGCCAGCGCGCTTTGGCGTTCCGCTTCATCAACGCGTATTTTGAGGCGAGCGGCGACTACGATGGGTTGCCAGCCCTGCGCTTCTACATGGTCTGCCGTGCGCTGGTGCGCGCGCAAGTGACGGCCATTGGCCAAGGGCAGGGCGTGCGTCCTGCCGACGCTTGCGAACAGCCCGGATACCTGGCGCTCGCGTCGAGCCTGTCCCGCAGCAGCGAAGCGCGCTTGGCGATCACGCATGGTCTGCCGGGGTCGGGCAAGAGTTTCGTCTCGCAAGCCGTGCTCGAAGCGGCGGGCGCAATCCGAGTGCGCTCCGATGTCGAGCGCAAGCGGCTGTTCGGGCTCGGCGCGTTGCAGTCGTCGCTCGAGGTCGTACCCGGGGGCATTTACGACAAGGGGACGACCGAGCGCACCTATGCGCGCCTTCGCGAGATCGCGCAGGTCGCACTTGGCGCCGGCTGGCCGGTCGTCGTCGACGCGGCGTTTCTTTACCGGTCAGAACGTGCGCAGTTTGCTGAACTGGCCGCAGCCCTTGCGCTGCCCTTTTCCATCTTGGATTGCCAAGCCGCATTGCCGCTGCTGCGCCGGCGGCTCGAACAGCGGCAGGCGAGCGGCGCAGACCCGTCGGAAGCCGACGTTGCGGTACTCGAACATCTGTGCCAGTCAGACGAGCCCCTGGATGAGCGCGATCGCGCGATCTCGATCGTCGTCGATGCCGCGCGGCCGGAGTCGGCCGCGTCGATCGCACAGCGATGGCTCGCTGCCGTTTGACACTGCTCAGGATTCAGCGGACGCTAGGCTCATCCCTGGAGAGCGCAGCGCCAAGCAAGAGTGTGATGGCGCACGTCGCACCCAGCCGTCCGGTGTTGCGCCTCTCGGTTAGCTTGGCGCGGTTGCGGTGGCTGGCGTCGCGTCGAGGCGGTCCGGCAGCGTCAGCACGAAACGCAGCGCGTCTGCGTCCGAGGCGGCTGCGTTCACCTCCAACCCCTGCGAGTGAGCCAACTCTCGCATCGCCGCGTTCTCGCGCAAGACGTCACCGATCATTCGCCGCGTGCCGCAGCGCGCAGGAAACTCCACCGCAAGCTCAGGCTGGCCCGGTGTGCCGATCTTGCGCACGATCAGCAGATCCAATGGTGCGTGCAACGCATGTGCCACCTCGGCAGCAACCGGTACGCCGCCGCGCGGCAGCGCGAGCACCAGCGGGTCAACCAGCCCGAGGCGAACGACAGCCGCCGCCAGTTGCTGTCCGGCGTCGGCGCGATCTTTGAAGTCGGCGACCATGTTGAGTTCCTTCTGAACGACGGCGGTGCGCGCTGAGGGCTTTCAGACCAGCTTGAAGTCGGACGGCACGCGGCGCGTGCCGGGGTCGGCCAAGGCACCCCGGATCGCGTCGTCCACCGTGTCGAGCGCGACGAACTGCATCGCGGCGCGGGCGCTTTCGGGCAACTCGCGCAAATCCTTCAGGTTGCGCGCCGGCAGCAGCACGGTGTACAGGCCGGCGCGCTGCGCGGCCAAGACCTTTTCCTTGATGCCGCCCACCGGCAGCACCAGGCCGCGCAGGCTGATCTCGCCGGTCATTGCCACGTCGTGGCGCACCGGGCGGTCGGTGAACAGCGACGCCAACGCAATGAACATCGCCACGCCCGCGCTCGGGCCGTCCTTCGGGATCGCCCCGGCCGGGATGTGGACGTGAAGGTCGATGCCTTCGAACATCGCGGGCGGAACGCGCAGGTCGGCGGCCCGCGCCTTGACCAGCGTGAGCGCGGCCTGCGCGCTTTCCTTCATCACGTCACCCAACTGGCCGGTCAGAAGCAGCTTGCCGCTGCCGGCCACGCGTGTGGCCTCGATGAAGAGGATCTCGCCGCCCACCGAAGTCCACGCCAGGCCGGTGGCCACGCCGGTGACGCTGCTGCGTAAAGCCAGCTCGCGCTCGAACTTCGTCGGCCCGAGGATGGCGTCCAGATCCGGTGCGTCGATCCGCACTTTCTCGCTCGAACCCTCGGCCACCTTCATTGCGGCATGGCGCATCGCGCGGCCGATCTCGCGTTCGAGCTGGCGCACGCCGGCTTCGCGCGTGTAGTCCGCGACGATTGTCCTCAGCGCCTGCATCGTCAGCTCGCACTGGTCTTCGCGCAGGCCGTTGGCCGCGCGCTGCCGGTTCACGAGGTAGGTCTGCGCGATTTGCAGCTTCTCTTCCTGCGTATAGCCGGGCAGGTCGATCACTTCCATGCGGTCGCGCACGGCTGGCGGCACGTTGTCGATCACGTTCGCGGTGGCGATGAAGACGACGCGGCTCAGGTCGAAGGGCACTGCGAGGTAGTTGTCGCGGAAGGTGCCGTTCTGCTCCGGGTCCAGCACCTCGAGCAACGCGGCCGACGGGTCGCCGTGGGCGCTGGCGGTCAGCTTGTCGACCTCGTCGAGCATCATCACGCAGTCGCGTACGCCGGCCTTGCGCAGGCCTTGCACGATGTTGCCCGGCAACGCGCCGATGTAGGTGCGGCGATGGCCGCGGATCTCGGCCTCGTCGTGCACGCCGCCGAGCGACACGCGTACGAAGGGCCGCTGCAGCGCCCGCGCGATGCTCTGGCCGAGCGAGGTCTTGCCGACGCCGGGCGGCCCGACGAAGCAAAGAATGGGCGCGCGGCCCTGCGGGTTCAGTTTGCGAACGGCGAGGAACTCGACGATGCGCTGCTTCACGCGCTCCAGGCCGAAGTGGTCAGCCTCCAGCGTCCGGCGCGCAGCAGGAAGGTCGATCAGTGTCTCGACCGGGGTCGCCCAGGGCAGTTCCACCATCCACTCGAGGTAGGTGCGCAGCATCGAGTATTCGCCCGATGCATCCGACATGCTTTGCAGCCGCCGCAGTTCCTTGGTTGCATGGGCCTCGGTGTCGGCCGGCATGCCGGCCTTGGCGATTGTTTCTTCCAGGCGCGCGATCTCCTCGTCGTTGCCGCCGTCTTCGCCGAGCTCCTTCTGGATGGTCTTCAACTGCTCGCGCAGCAGGAACTTTCGCTGGCGGTCGTCGAGCTGCTCCTCGGTGCGCTCACCGATCTCCCTGGACAGGCGCAGCACCTTGATCCGGCGCGAGAGAATCTTCAGCAGTTTGCTCACGCGTTCCTGCGTCGCGATCGTCTCCAGAAGAGCCTGTTTCTCGTTCACTTCCGCATCGATGACGCTGGCGGCGATGTCGGCGAGTTCGGCCGGCCCACGCGTGGTTTGCAGCGCGTGTACCAATTCTGCCGGCACGCTGGGCAGCAGCGACAGCAACTCGATGGTGCGTTCGCGAAGCTGGATCGCCAGCGCTTCGGCCTCGGCCGACGCATCGGCGGGCTCGTCGATGGGTTCGATCCTTGCAGCAAGAAAAGGGTAGCCCTCGGCCAGTTCCACGATCCGAAAGCGCTGCGTGCCCTCGCACACCGCGTGGTGCAGGCTCTCCTGCGGGTTGAGGTGGTGCACGACCTTGGCCAGCGTACCCACGGGACACAGCCCGGCCAGCCCCGGATCGTCTTCCTGTGGATCCTTTTGCAGCACGATCCCCACCGTCGAGCCGGCAGCGAGCGCCTGTTCCAGCGCGGCGATCGACTTGGCGCGGCCCACGCTGATCGGCACCAGCACGTGCGGAAACAGCACGACGTTGCGCATCGGAATCAGGGCCACCACACCGGGTGGCAATTCGATCGTGGGTGGGGTGGGCTGGCTCATGGTGTTCTCCTGGGCGGCGCGTGTTCCTGGCTCGCGGTACGGAACGGCATCGAGAAATTTCCTGCAGTGCTTTCGGTCTCAACCGACACGCAACTCGTCGACCACGGCCAGTACCCCCGGAGCCGACCAGGCCACGCCTTGCGCCGCGTCTCGCTCCTGCCATGAATGCACAGTGCCGCTGAGCTTCACCATCGCACCGTCGACATCGACATGGATGTGCTTGGCCTCGCGTATCGCCTGGCGCGTCAGCGCTTCGTGGATCTTGCGCGACAGGTCGGCCGCCGTTGCGCTTGCGCGCAACGCGATCTCGTTACTGATACCCACCACGCCCATCAACGGACGGATCGCTTTCTCGACGCTGCGCCGTTGGTAGTCCCATTCGACATCGCCCTGCAACGTCACCCAGCCATGATCGACGGTCAGCCGGATCGACTCCACCGGCACCAGCGTGTTCCACTTCAGCGCCTCCTCGGCGCCAGCGGCGATTTCGGTATCGCTGCGCTTGTGGTTGTGCGCGAGCTTGACATCGAGTTCGAGTGCAATCGCCTTCACCCCGGCCACTCGCCGGAGCGCGCGGGTGGCGGCGTGCTTCTCCGCGAAGGTCTCCAGGTGGCCGCTCAGCGTCACCACGCCGTCCTTGACCGCTACGCCAATGGCGGTGGATTTGACCGCCGGATTCCAAGCCAGTTCAGCCGTCACGTCTGCCTTCAAATCGGCGTCTGTTTTTATGATGACAATCCTTTCAATCGGGTTGTATGGATGGCTCGCAGCGATCTCTTCACAAAGCCAGGCGGGCCATCCTCCAATCTAGGCCTCTGCACGCGGCAGCCTTTGATATGCATCACGGTATGGTGGTGCGGAGCGCCGGTTTTCCGGATCGCCGGAGCGCGGTGCCGCGACGCGCCGTTCACGGCAGGAACGCGACGAGCCGGTGCGGTTCGACCTCGAGAAGGGTCTTGCGCGCGAGCGCGCTCAAGGTGTCCGCAGCCTGCCGCGTCGCCACGTCGATGCCCAGGCCCGCGTCGGGTGGCCAGTCGGCATCGAGCCGGAGATAACGATCGCCCAGGCGGTCTTCCATCATCGCCTGCACGTGTTGCTGCTGCACGGCGATGAGCGTCAGCACCAGCCTGCCGTCAGACATCCAGCCGACCGCACCGGTGTTGTCTCGCACTCCCTCGGCGGGACGGTAGTGGGCCGTGGCGGTGCCGACCGACAGCACCGACACCCGACCGGGATCGACACCCATGAAATGCTCGAGTTCGTGCAGCGCCACCTGGTCAGGCGCCACAGCGAACAAGCCGCCATCCGCGTAGACATGCCGGTCGATGCGCACCGACGGAAAGAAGGCCGGCGCGGCGCATGCCGCCATCGCTACGTCGACCGCCCGCAAGCTGCCATCGCCTTGCGAGTTCGGTGCATGCGGCGTCTTGAACACTTTGGTCTGGCACAGGCCCACGTCGACCGCAGGAACAACCACCCGATGCAAGGCGTCGCACAGCCGCCTGTCGCCGATCTCCGCTTGCAAGGCCTCGCGCAGCGCTTCGCCCGAGTACTTGGGCCCCAGCACCGAGCGGCTCAGGTCGAGCAGACGGCTCAGCGGGCCGCTGGGCAGCGCGCGGCTGGAAAAGACCGCAGCTCCGTGCTCGGTGAACAGGCGCACCAAGCGCGCCATGGGTATTTCGTAGGCCAGCGCCAACGCGAGCAGCCCGCCGATCGAGGTGCCGGCGAGCAGGTCGAAGCTGCGTGCCAGCGGCTCGCCCGCGCGCGCCTCCAAGCCTTCGAGAACGACTGCCGTGTACAGACCGAGGAAGCCTCCGCCGGCGAGCGAGAGAACCCGCAGCGGTCGATCCGTCGCAAGCGGTGGTGGCGGCATCGGGCGAACCCCTCAAGAGGCCGAGGATGCGAAGGGTGCGCGCAGCGGTGTCATCGAACTCTTCGATCGGGTGTTGTGGACCGCCGCATTACGGCACCGGCGCCGAACGGCGTGCTTGCGCTCGCGCAAAGGGCGACGTGATCGCACAAGGGAGCCCGAGTTTGCGGCGAAGCAGGGACGCGCTTCCTGCATCGTTCTCAGACTCCTTGAACTGATTGAACTGATGCAGCGCAAAGGCGCCGTGCGGTCGCGGTGCTTCAATCGATTCAGCGGCTGGAAGCCGTATTCCACCACCCATTGCCGGAGCCACCATGAGCATTGCCGCCATTTGCAAGCCCGAGGTCACCACGATCGACGCGGGTGCTTCGCTGCAAGACGCTGCCCGCTTGATGCGCGCACACCATATCGGCGCGCTCGTGGTGACCGTCGACGCAGCCGGTCATGAACAGGCGGTGGGTGTGATCACAGACCGAGATTTGGCGATCGAAATTCTTGCCCGCGACCTGAACCCGACCGACGTCAAGGTAGGCCAGTTGGCCAGCCGTCACCTCGCCTCGGTACCCGGCACTGCCGGCATCGGTGAGGCGGTTGCGGTGATGCAATCGGCCGGTGTGCGTCGCCTTCTTGTCACCGGCAACGAGGGTCAGCTCACCGGGTTCGTCTCCGCCGACGATCTGCTCGAGGCGTTGGCGGGACAACTCGGCGTCTTGGCGAACGCTTTGCGCGCGGGTATCGCGCGCGAAGGTGTCGAGCGGCCTTCGATCCCGCGCGCGCGGTCACGCCCCGTCTTCCTGCCCTACGGCACGCCCGGCATGCAGCAGCCGATCAGCGCGCGATGAACACGCTGACCAAACTGGTGTTGGGCGCGATGGGGGCTCTGCGTCCGCTGCCGGCGCATGGCGACGCTTCCAAGACGATTCAATTGCCGCCGCCGAAACTCAGCGGCGGCGCGAGCTTGCTGGACGCTCTGGCGAACCGGCATTCCTCACGCGAGTACCGCAATGATCCATTGCCCTTGGCGCTGCTGTCGAATTTGCTGTGGGCCGCCAACGGGGTGAACCGCACAGACGGCGGTCGCACGGCGCCGTCTGCACTCAACGCGCAGGAAATCGACATCGTCGTGGCCTTGCCGGACGGAGCCTACCGCTTCAACGCCGTGTTGCATGCGCTGGAGCTCGTCTGTGCCAAGGATCTGCGGCGGGTGACCGGCTACCAGGATTTCGTCGATGACGCGCCTCTGGATCTCGTTTATGTGGCCGACCATGCCCGGATGAAGCGGGTGCCAGTGGCGCAGCGCCTGAGTTTTGCGAACGTCGCGGCCGGCGCCATCGCGCAAAACGTTTATCTGTTCGCTGCCAGCGCCGGCTTGGTCACCGTGATCCGAGCCTGGATCGACCGCGAGGCCATCGCCCATGCGCTGGGACTTCCTCACGAACAGGAGGTTTTGCTGTCGCAGACCGTCGGCTTCGGCAAGGGCTGAGCAGCCAGTGGCTGCTGAGCACCCTCGCGCAGTGTTGAGCGGGTGTTTCGCAACGATTCGACCCTGGATTGACATGGCTCAATCGTCAGCGCGAAGCGGGGTCCATATTGGCTTGGTAAATCGCTTGGAGGGGGATGATGAGCAAGATTCTGGCGGTCGTCTATTCGTACACGGGAACATCGCGGCGCTTGGCGCAGTTGCTGGTTGCCCAGCAGCAATGGCCCTTGGGCGAGGTGCGTGACGCTCGTCCTCGAAGCGGCGTTGCAGGCGCTTCGCGCTGCCTGTTGGATTCGTTTTTTCATCGCCATCCGGAAATCCGCTACGACGGACCGAACCTCAATGAGTTCGACGCAGTCGTGCTGATCTCACCGATCTGGGCCTATCGTCTGGCCGGACCGATGCGCAGCTTCGTCGCAGCGCAGCGCGCGTCGCTGCGCGATGTCGCGGTGATCTCGGTGATGGGCGGAAGTGGGGCGCCGAATGCCGTCGCGGAAGTGACGCGATTGATGGGCCGCCCGCCGCTGATGAACGCCGCCTTCACATCCCGAGAGGTCGAAGACGGCAGTTGCGCGGGGCGGCTGCAGGCCTTCGGCAAAGCGGTGCAAGAGGCCAGGGACAGTTCGCTGGTCGTTCGCCCGTCCACATGGTCGCCGCAGGCTGCGTGAGTCGGCTCGGCGCGGTGCGGCGGAGTCGCTGTGCCGCACCTCGCATCGGCACGCCGTGTCAACAAAAGGGCATCAAGTGAAGAGGTTTGTTCTCGCAGTGGTCGCGTCGATCCTCGGAGCATCTGCCACGGTGTCGTGTGACAAGCTCAAGCCGCCTGCTCCACCGCTGCCGCTGCCCATGACCGAACCCGCACCGCCGGTACCGAAGGTGACCGCGCCGAAGAATCAGGCACCAGGGGCGTCTGCCGTCCGGTGATGCCGGGCCGTGTTGTTTCTGCGAGCGTCCAAGAGCGGGCTCGTCCCGGGGCTGCCAAGGGCCCTGACTGCAAACGCAGCAAAGACCCGAATTGGCGCTTCGCCGAAGCTTGATCGCGTCAGTCGCGAACGAACGTTCGCACGAAGTCCAAGGACGACACCACACCCGCGATGTCTTCGCTGTCGGTGACGACGACGTGATGGACCTTGTTCTTGATCATCAATCTCGCCACTTCGCTGACCGGTGTGTCCGGGCTGACATTGATCGGCTTGTAACTGCACAGCTGCCACGCCCGCATTGCGGTCGGGTCTCTGCCTTGCGCATGAAACTGCAGCAGGTCCGATGCGCTGATCACGCCCATGATCGTGCGCTGGGATTCGAGCACCGGGGCCCATGACAGGCCCTGTCGAGCGAACAGGCCTTCGACCTGCTCGATGGTGTCGTCCATGTCGGCGGTCCAGACCTGACGTTCCATGAACGAAGAGATGGGTTGGCTCATGATGGTCCTAATGGGAGTCCCGCCCGGCGTTGTCATCATCGCGCGGTGGCCGCCCCAACCGCTTTTCGACCGCCAGCACATCGCGCGTGATCTTCAGGAGGGTGTCCGGCGTGACGCTCATCGAATCGATGCCCAGCTCGACGAGGTATTCGGCCATCTCCGGATAATCGGACGGCGCCTGGCCGCAGATGCCGGCATGGCGGTGATTGCGCCGCGCACCCTCGATGGTCTGGCGGATCATCGTCTTGACGCCTTCGTCGCGTTCGTCGAAGTCGAAGGCGACGATCTCGGAATCGCGGTCCACGCCGAGCACGAGCTGCGTCAGGTCGTTGGAGCCGATCGAGAACCCGTCGAATAACCTGGCGAACGCGTCGATCTGGATCACGTTGTTCGGGATCTCGCACATCACGTAGATCTCGAGCCCGTTCACGCCGCGTTCGAGGCCGTGCCCGGCCATCGCCTGCAGCACACGCTCGGCCTCCTGGACGCGGCGGCAGAACGGGATCATCAGCTTCACGTTGGTCAGCCCAAAGGCTTCGCGCACGCGTTTCATCGCCGCGCATTCCAGCGCAAAGCCCTCGGCATAGGCCGGGTGCGTGTAGCGCGAAGCACCGCGAAAGCCGATCATCGGGTTGTCCTCCTTCGGCTCGAACCAGCGTCCGCCGAGCAGGCTCGCGTACTCGTTGGTCTTGAAGTCGGACATGCGCACGATCACCGGCTTGGGGTAGAACACTGCGGCGATGGTGCCTACGCCTTCGGCCAGCTGGCGCACGAAGAAGTCTGCCGGGCGCTCATCGCCGTGAGTCAGCCGGGCGATCTCGTCGCGCACCGCCGGGTCGTCGATCTTCTCCGGGTGCACCAGCGCCATCGGGTGGGCCTTGATGTGCTCCGCGACGATGAATTCCATGCGCGCCAGGCCCACGCCATCGGTGGGCAGCATTGCGGTCTGGAAGGCCGTGTCGGGATTGCCGATGTTGACCATCAGATGCGTCTGTGGCCGTGGCAGGAAGGAAAGGTCGGTGCTCGTCGTGGTGAAGGGCAGGGTGCCGGCATAGACCCGGCCCTCTGCCCCCTAGGCGCACGACACGGTGATGTCGTCGCCGGTGCGCAGCTTCGTGGTCG
>Ga0123336_10000551_pt1 | contig 37299 bp, 37 predicted proteins | sample SSSSmetaG_FD_96466 | JGI IMG/M metagenome (GOLD analysis project Ga0123336, IMG submission 96466) | Glacier valley bacterial and archeal communities from Borup Fiord, Nunavut, Canada, to study Microbial Dark Matter (Phase II) - ​SSSS metaG | ecosystem: Environmental > Aquatic > Freshwater > Ice...
AGAGAATATTTTTCTTTATGCTTAAAAAAAATTCAGAATTATCCTTATATTACACTTATTAACAATCTCATTTAAAGCAATATAGCTGGAGATTTCTGACCATTTAACCCTGTTAAACAAAGTTAAAAACATAGTAATTCATTAAATAAAGCTTCTATGCTTTTATCCTGAAGTTCAAGAAACATCTCTCTTTCTGAAATATCCTTTAAATCATGAGCATCAGAAGATACGATAAATTTATAATTATCTAATTTATTTTGTTCTCTAAATTCATCAATATTGCAAGACTTTGATAACTCAAGGTATTTTAATTTAAGGTTCTTGGGAATAAATCCCATGTTTGATAAAACGCTATAACTCTTTCTATCAATATGAGCAGGAATAATTACCCCGCCTACACTCCTTACAAGGTTGTCAACATCCTCAAGCTCAATGTCTGCCGCTGTTAATAGAAGCTTATCAACACTTTCAATAATTTCATCTTTAGTATCAAATAATAGCTGCTCTCCAAAGATATCCTTACGATTAGTCATCGGAGGCAGCAAAGGCCAAATAACTTCCTGTACTTTTAATGCTTTATTTAAGGATGGAAAAAGACAAACTACGTGTACCTCTTCTTTTGTCTCAACTTCCATACCAGGTATAACTACAATTCCCTTTTCTTTACCTATTTCCATTATTGGTGAACAGTTAAGAACAGAATTATGGTCAGTAATTGCAATAATATCAAGTCCTTTTAAAATTGACATATTCACAATATTGTTAGGTGTCATTTCGTTTGACGAACATGGAGAAAGAGACGAATGTATGTGCAAATCAATGTAAACCTTCATTTTAACTCCACTTCTTCTGCTAGATATTCGAATCTTTTATAATATTTCATGTGCTTTCCAGCATATGTTATATGAATTTTCATCAGAACTTAAAATTGCAATTCCTTCTTCAATTGCCTTATTGATAGTCATTTCATCTTCTTTTATGCCTTCTGGGACTATTATACATGGTATCTCACCCATAAGAGCTACTGCAACAGTATTTATATGTGTATGAATGGTTATCCACCCACATTCCCTACTGCCATGTGACATTACAAAACTTAGCAAATCACAAGCATATAGCTCTGTAATATCTCTATTTAGCCCACTATTCCCAGTTAAAATTTTCATTTTCATCTTCTCTGCAAATACATTAATTTTCATTCAGATCATCCTCTCATTTCATTTATCCATTACTGGCGGCAATTTATCTTCTAATTCCATCATTTGTTTTGCAAGGCTCCTTACTTTATCCCTCAATTTGAAAATGCAATCAGTTTCATTAGCTTGTTGTCTTACAATATCTTCAGCCAACGCCCTGCAGCTAGGAGCACCACATGCTCCACAATCAAGTCCTGGTAAATTTTCATTTATCAGTTCGAGTTCTTCAAGTTTTTTTATAGCTGTTTCAAAATCGCAGTCTAACTTTAAGATAGGCTTGTGCTCTATATTCTCTGACCATTCTAAATTGATATTCTCATCATTAACAATTTCTTCCACGCTAGTCATACTTTTGGCTTCATCTATAATTTTCTTAATTCTGGTCTTTGCCACATAAAGATTCTCAACTGTCAGTACTCCACCTAGGCATCCTCCGTTGCAAGCTAGTGCCTCAATGAACTCTACGTCCTCAATTCTATCATTTTCAATCTCTTCAAGTATCGAAATAACACTATGGATTCCATCAACTGCTAAAAATTTATCTGTTCCTAAAGCAAGACTTTCTCCACCTGAACTTGCCCATCTTACACCGACGAATCCCGATAAGTTATAGCTTGTATCATCATTATTTTCTAAATTGCTGAGAACTTTTAAATAGATGTCTTTTATAGATATTACTCCATCCACACCGGATTTACTTCTCCCATAAGGAGCTTTTACGCTTGTAGCCTTTGCCGGACAGGGTGTTATGAAAAACACACCTATGTCGTCCTTTTGCATACCATTTTTTATAGCCTTTTCTCTAACTAACTTTGCAGACAACTCCATTGGAGATTCTAATTTCACTAAGTTTTCAATTAAACTTGGGAAACGTAACTGTATAAGCTTGACTACTGCTGGACATGCAGATGAAATCAAAGGCTTTTTTGCATTTGGATCATTTAATAAAACTTTGGTTGCCTTAGTTACCATTTCAGCGGCCTTTGCAACTTCAAAAACTTCATCAAATCCACATTTTTTAATTGCATTTAATATTTTAACTCTAGAATCAACTTCCTTAAATTGTCCATAGAACGAAGGCGCTACAACAGCAACTTTATATTTAAAATCATTAATCTTATCAAAACTATCTGTTATAGCTTTCTTAGCATGATGAGGACATATCCTAATGCATTCGCCACAATCTATGCATCTCTCTGCAGTTATGCGTGCCTTACCCTTTCGAACTCTTATAGCTTCAGTTGGACAATGCTTTATACAGTTAGTACAGCCTTTACACTTTTCTTCATCTAATGTAACCGAATGAAAATATTCACTCATATATTCACCAACCTTTAGTTTACAATTGTCAACATATATTCCGCTGTTCATAAGATGAAGAAAATTCAGCTTTATAACTATTTTCCATTCGGCTTTTGGAATGGAAAATATGTATTAATTTTTTTCTTCATCTTATCTAGTATTAATCTTTCGTTAGATATACAGTTAATTTTACAGAAGTTCCAACTCCTACTTCTGTTACAATGTTAAGTTCATCTGCGTATTTCTTCATATTAGGTAATCCCATGCCAGCGCCAAAGCCCATGTTTTTTATATGATCGGGTGCAGTCGAAAAGCCTTCCTTCATAGCAAGCTCAATATCAGGTATGCCTGGTCCTTTGTCGGTTAAAATAATAACTATTTTTTCCTTATTTATTTCTACATCTGCAAAACCTCCATTTGCATGAATTACAGCATTTAGCTCGGCTTCATACATAGGTACAACTACTTTCTTTATAATATCAGGTAATATTCCTAATTGGCTAAGTCTTTTTTTAACTTTACTGGAAGCCTCTCCAGCCGTAGTTAGATTGTTTTCTTCTATAATAAAATGTAGTATTAATTGCCCTTCCAAAGCATGACCTCCTGTTTATTACAGATCCATTGTATTTATTTGATATAATATTATAATAACAGCATCAAATCCCTTAAGCAAATTTGAACTTTTAACACAAGCCCTATGTTGAAAAGCATCATAACATAATTTAATATTATATTAACTATAATATCCCCATAAATGTTATTAAGGGCAAGCTGTCAAGCTGCCCTTAATAACATCATTTCAATCTAAAAAATTATATTTAATCGTAAGTTTTTAATTGTATACTATATTCTATTCAATCCAGTTCATAAGGTGTTTCTTGATAAACATGATTCAACCAATTTGTAAAAAGAAGGTTGGCATGACCTCTCCAAGTCACAATAGGTGGATTCTTAGGGTCGTCATCAATAAAGTAGTTATTGGGAATTTGGATGTCCATACCCTTTAAAACATCTCTGTCATACTCATCTTTTAAAGTTAACGGATCATATTCTGAATGTCCAGTAACGAAAACCTGTTTTCCATCCCTAGTCGCTACAATGTACACTCCAGCTTCATCAGACTCAGACAGGATAACAAGCTCCTGAACCTTTTCTATATCAGTCCTTCTTACCTCAGTATATCTAGAATGTGGAGCATAGAAAATGTCATCAAAACCCCTCAATATCTGAGAGTTCTTTACACAAATCCTATGAGGGTATACACCAAACATTTTCTGTTTAAGAGGATATTTGGGAATTCCAAAATGATAGTTGAGTCCAGCTTGTGCACCCCAACATATATGTAACGTTGAAGTTACGTTCTTAGAACTCCAATCCATTACCTCAGTAAGCTCATCCCAATAGTTTACCTCATCAAATTCCATCTTTTCAACTGGAGCACCTGTAATAATGAGACCGTCATACTTATATTTATAAATATCTTCAAAGCAGTTATAAAACTCCAACAAATGTTCTTCAGGAGTATGCTTCGAAATGTGTGATTTCGGGTGTAACAATGTTAATTCAACTTGTAAAGGTGAATTTGAAAGGAGCCTTAATAACTGAGTTTCTGTAACTATTTTTGTAGGCATTATATTATAAATGGCAATTTTAAGAGGCCTAATATCCTGATGAAATGCCCTATCTTCGGGCATCACAAAAATATTCTCTCCAGTTAATATTTCTGTAGCTGGCAAGTTATTCGGTATTTTAATAGGCATAATAAGAGCCCCCTCAAAAACAAATGTATTTAATATAGAAAAAAGGTTCCCTCTTAAAAAATCATATAGCTGCAAATTTGGATAACCTTAAGTTTTTAATATTATTACATTATATAATAAATATAAAAATATTTATTGTCAAGAACGTTATCTCTTGGCTTTCTTGTGATTTCAACACAGCATTAAAATAGCCTAATAATAAAAATAAAGGACAATCTTTTAAGATTGCCCTAATAATTTTTTTTTGCTTTGAGTCCTTTTATAATATTATGCAAATGAGCCCACCGCTACCCTCATTAATTATTTTCTGAAGTGTCTCTTGTAGTTTCATCTGTGCATCTTCTGGCATTCTGTAAAGCTTGTTGTGCAAACCTTCACTGACTAACTCATGGAGTGACTTCCCAAAAATATTTGACTGCCAGATCTTACTTGGATCTGTTTCAAATTCTTGAAGCAAGTAGCTTACTAACTCTTCAGATTGTTTTTCGGTTCCAACCAGAGGAGCAATCTCAGTTTCTATATCGGCTCGGATCATATGAATTGAAGGTGCACTAGCTCTAAGCTTTATACCAAATCTATTTCCTTGTTTAATTATTTCGGGCTCCTCCAGTGTCATCTCTTCAATTTGAGGAGCTACTATGCCATATCCCTTCAGCTTTACCTCCAAAAGTGCTTCTTCGACCTTTTCATACTCCCTTTTTACTCGTGCCAGATCCTGCATAAGGCTCATTAGTTTGTGCTCACCTTCTATTTCAAGACCTGTGGACTCACTTAATATCCTGTAGAACAGGCCATCAGCAACACTTATATCAACTAATATATCGCCTTCACCTAGATTAATTCTGTCTACAGCTGCTTTTTTAATAAAATCATAAGAGTCAAATTCAGTAGTTGCCGCTTTTACCTCTCTGATTTTTCTAACATCCTTATAGGTGTCCCTTATTGAGTCAACAACCTCACTTTTCAGCCAGTGTCCATCATCAAGTGACTCAATCCATTTTGGAATGTTAATTCCTATTTCGCTCACAGGGAACTCAAACAAAACTCTTTCCATTATGTTATTTATATCATCTATCCTAAGCTGTGCACAATTAGCATTAATAACTGGCGTGGAATATTTTTTCTGTAATTCATCTTTTAGTCTTAAAGTTTCATAGTCTTCTGGTTTTGTAGAATTTAAGATTATGACAAAAGGCTTGTTTATTTTTTTCAATTCATTTATAACTCGTTCTTCAGCATCTATATAATCTTCTCTAGGGATTTCAGTGATGCTACCATCAGTTATTACCACTAGCCCGATTGTTGAATGTTCGTTTATTACCTTCCTGGTTCCTATCTCAGCTGCCTCCTCGAAAGGAATCTGGTAATCAAACCATGGTGTAGTGACCATTCTAGGAGCATTGTTTTCTAAATGCCCTAAAGCGCCTTTAACTAGGTAACCAACACAATCAACAAGTCTTACCTTAAGCTGCACATTTTCATCGAGAACTATTTCAGCCGCCTCATTTGGAACAAACTTTGGCTCTGTAGTCATAATTGTTCTTCCTGAAGCACTTTGGGGAAGTTCATCTTTTGTTCTTTCTCTGCGGTAGCCATTCTCAATGTTAGGAATAACCAACAGATCCATAAACCTTTTTATCAATGTCGACTTTCCTGTCCTAACAGGGCCTACCACTCCTATGTAAATATCTCCTTGAGTCCTCTCAGCTATTTGCTGGTATATATTATACTTATCCACCCGCAAACCCCCCTTATATTATTGTGAAAGCTCAAAATATATGGCCATGCCACAAATGTGCCCATCAATATTAAATTGCTTAGAAATTCTATTCGCAAATTAATATAAGTCGCTAGTTCTAAAAAATACATACGTCAGAACATTGCATAGCTACCTTAGAATTATTTTGAATACTATATCAGGCGACAACCTGTGACCTAAATCACATAATATAGTTGTCAAAAATTATTATAGGGAGTTTTGCAATGTTCTTAAATACATTTTCACCCATCCTAATATATTTATATTGGTGTATTTAAAAGTTTAGAACAACCTTGAAAAAGAAATTGATTCTGAATGTAAGGTCGTGGATTAAAGAATCCTTAAAACCAAATAAACGTACAAATACTTAGATAATCATTAAAAAAATACATTTTTAAAATAAAATGGACTGGCTGAAAGTAGAATAAAATTTCTATTTTCAGCCAGTCCATTTATTAAATATATTAAATTGTTGTTAATTATCCGCCTTTACCATAGAGGAGATTCAAAAACCTCTTCAATTTCATGCTTCTTTTCCCTCATCATAAGGTCAGTTACAGCATTCCTGGCATTTTTCCCCTCAAAAAGAATTTTATAAGCTTCAGTAGTGATTGGCATGGATATATTCATAGCTTTTGCTAATTCATAGGTAGCCTTTGTAGTAGTAACACCCTCAACAACCATCTTTACTTCAGCCAATGTATCCTTAAGGGACTTTCCCTGCCCAATAAGTATCCCTGCCCGTCTGTTACGGCTGTGCATACTGGTACAAGTAACAATGAGATCGCCTATTCCAGCGAGGCCTGCAAAGGTCTGTTTCTGCGCTCCTAAGGCAACTCCAAGTCTTGTCATCTCAGTTAAGCCTCTCGTCATAAGAGCAGCCTTAGTGTTATCTCCATAGCCAAGGCCATCACTTATACCTGCACACAGGGCTATTACATTCTTAACCGCGCCGCCCAACTCCACACCAATCAAATCTGGATTAGTATAAATTCTAAAGCCTTTGCTCATAAACATATCCTGACAATACTGAGCATACTTTATATCATTGCAAGCAGCCACATATGCCGATGGAACACCCTTGCCCAACTCTTCTGCATGGCATGGGCCTGACATGGCAACAGCTATAGCACCATCTATCTCTTCAGTAATAACTTGTGTCATTCTCTTGCCTGTACCTTCTTCCAAACCTTTTGAAAAGCAGGCAAAGACTTCGTTACCCTTAACAAGCTTAGCAATCTCACGTGCATTGTTTCTAATAGTTTGAGAAGGAATTACAAATACAACTAATTCCGCGTCTTTGAGTGACTCAGCAAGATTGTTTGTACATTTAACAGTCTCAGGAAGAATAACCCCAGGGAGCTTCTCTTTTTGCTCTCTGAAAGTATTTATCATTTCCACTTCTTCCTTAAGAAAAGACCACATACATACATTATGCCCGTTTTTTGCAAGTAGTGCGGATACTGCCGTTCCCATACTTCCTGCCCCAATAACTGAAACTTTTTTGTTCATGTAAACCTCCAGAATACTAGTTTTTTTTCTTTCCAAATTTAGACTCTGTACCTTCAATAAGTCTTTTCAAGTTGCTCCTATGTCTGAAAACAGCCAGTGCTGCCAAAAGTGTGGCAAAAACTATAAAGCTTGTGTTTTTGCCTTCAAAAACAGCAATAACAGGAAATAAAACAGATGCTGTAACAGATGACAGTGAGACATAACGTGTAGTTAATACAACTATTGCAAAAATTCCTAGAAGTATTAGGCCAAGTCTATAATCCATCATTAATACAACGGCAAAGGAGGTGAAAATGCCTTTACCTCCCTTGAAGTTGAAATAAACTGGCCAATTATGCCCTACTATTGCCGTTAAGCCACCTACCATAAGTCCAATATCACCAGCTAAGTAACTTCCAATTATGCAAGCCACTACACCCTTTAGCACATCTCCAACCCCAACAAGTGCGGCTGCAGACTTTCCAAGAGTTCTTAGTGTATTAGTTGCTCCAGCATTACCACTTCCATGATTTCTTACATCAGTCCCGTAGAATTTCCCCACAATTATCGAACTGTTTGCGCTTCCCATTAAATATCCTATAACTGCTACAATAACTAACCTCAGAAAATCCATACTATCAAAGCCTCCTAATATTGGTTTTCTTCTTTCTTTTCTCTGTGTATGAACTTAATCGGAGTGCCTTCAAAACCAAAGTTTTTCCTCAACTGATTTTCAAGATATCTTTCATATGAATAATGCATTAAATCTTCTTTGTTAATAAACAATACAAAAACAGGTGGTTTAACACTGGCCTGTGTCATATAGTATATTTTAAGTCTTTTACCCTTATCAGAAGGTGGCTGAACCATTGCTACAGCTTCATTAAGTACATCATTGAGCATACCTGTAGTTACTCTTAGGGTAGATTGGTCTGCCACATATTTGATCATATCAAAAAGCTTCGTAACCCTCTGTCCTGTCTTTGCTGAAATAAACATTATAGGCGCATATGACATATAGGCGAATCTCTCCATAACAGTCTTTTTATATGCTTCCATTGTTTTTGTCTCTTTTTCAACCAGATCCCACTTATTAACTACTATAATCGATGCTTTACCCTGCTCGTGAGCATAGCCAGCTATTTTCGTATCCTGCTCTGTTACGCCCTCAGTGGCATCGATCATAATGATACATACATCGGCTCTATCAACAGCTGTCCATGCCCTCATAGTGCTATAACGTTCAATATTTTCTGTAACCCTGCTTTTCCTTCTTATTCCCGCAGTATCAATGAATATAAATTCATCATCACCAATTTTAAAATAGGTGTCTATAGCATCTCTTGTAGTTCCAGCTATGTCACTTACAATTACTCTGTCTTCTCCAAGTATTTTGTTAATAAGTGATGACTTACCTGTATTAGGCTTGCCTATAACTGCTACTTTAATGACATTTTCATCAATATATTCTTCTTTATCCTCAGGAAAGTGCTCATAAATTTCATCAAGCAAATCTCCCATTCCCAATCCGTGAATTGATGATACAGAGAACAGCTCACCCATCCCGAGATTATAGAACTCATAAACTTCAGGAGGCGTATCACCTATTCTATCAACCTTGTTAACTACAAGGATTATAGGCTTTTTAGACCTTCTAAGGAGATTTGCAACTTCTTTATCAGAACCAGTAACGCCCTCCCTAGAGTCTACTAAAAAGATAATAACATCAGCCATATCTATAGCTATTTCAGCCTGTCTCTTCATCTGCTGTAAAATAATGTCCTCAGAAAATGGCTCAATACCTCCGGTATCTATAAGTGTGAACTTTCTGCCCCTCCACTCAACTTCGGCATATATTCTATCTCTGGTAACACCCGGCGTGTCTTCAACTATTGATATTCTCCTGCCTGCCAAATAATTAAAGAATGTGGACTTCCCTACGTTAGGTCTTCCAACAACTGCTACAACTGGTTTTGCCAAATTAATTCCCTCCTTCTGCTTTTATAATTTTTTCCCTAAAATACTTTCTACAAACTCTTTACCACTGCTTACGACAGGAGTAATCTTAATGTTTAGGGTATCAGACAGTTCCTTCAGTGTTGTATCATCTAAAAAAACTTCCTCCCCTGATCTCAACATGGATATGCTGATAAGAAGTTCATCTCCCAAGTCTTTACCCTTAAGCTGTGTTACAATATCATTCCCCGTAAGTAACCCTGTTACTGTAACATGTTCACCAAAAAATTCATTAAAAATAGTATATACTGTAATATCAACATTTGATGCTTCTCTTATTTTCTGCACAAATTCATTTATATAACCTGAAGCTGAGTAACCTGTTGCAATTGATATCTTTCTATCAGTAGCAAATTTAATCTTCTTCTTGTATTCATTAAGTACTTCATCTACTTCATATCTCAAAAGTGAGATAAGTCCTACTCCATTTTCTATCTGTGGGAAATCTTCATACTCATCATAGCCTGGAATAGTTACGCCTGCCATTATATAAAACTCATCAGCAATATAAACAACCCTTTTCCCTTGCTGGGCAAGCAACTTTAGCTGCCAAGTCTCAATCTGCTTAATTACGCTCTTTGATGATTCCTCGTCAAAGGCCTTAAGTTCAAACAAATTATCTCTATGCTTTGTTAACCCAACTGGGACGATTGATATACTAAGAACTCCTGGGAAAAATTGGGACAATTCCTCTATAGTCCTGTCCAATTCTATACCGTCATTTATGCCACGACACAGAACTATTTGGCAATTCACAGTTATGCCTGCATCAACTAGCCTTTTTATTCTTTCTATTATTCCACCTGCAAATTTATTATGAAGCATGATTTTTCTGAGTTCTGGATTTGTTGTATGAACAGAAATGTTTATTGGCGACATTTTATATTTAATAATTCTATCTATATCAGTCTCTTTCATGTTGGTCAAAGTAACATAGTTACCCATCATAAAAGAAAGTCTTGTATCATCATCTTTAAAATAAAGAGTATCTCTCATTCCTTTTGGAAGCTGATCAATAAAGCAAAATATACAATTATTAGTGCAGCTTTTAGCATCATCCATCATGGAATCTTCAAATTCGATGCCTAAGTCCTCATACTCATCTTTCTCAACTTCTATTTCCCAAACTTCCCCATTAACTTTTTCTACTTCTATTGTTAGAAATTCGTTAGTAGTTAAAAATCGATAGTCAAATACATCTAAAATACCGCTATTATTTATGGAAAGAATACAGTCGTCTGCCTCAATCCCAGCTTCTTCTGCGATACTCCCTATTTGTACTTCTTTTACGATTATTCTCTTTTGCTCTTTTATACCTTTTTCCTTCAACGATAGCAGCCTCCTCTATAGGCTATTATACAACAAAAAGCAGCAGTTTTATACTGCTGCTTCTTGTTGTATCTTAAACTGTTATGCTTCAACCTTAATAACTTCTTTACCATCATAATATCCACATTCTTTACAAACTCTGTGAGGTAATTTAAAGCTATGGCACTGTGAGCATTTTACCAGTCCAGGTACTGACAACTTCCACTGTGACCTTCTGTTCCCGGTCCTTTGCTTTGACCATCTACGTTTTGGATTTGCCATTCATATCACCTCTTTCATAACTTAATTATTATAAAAGTTTTTTAAAACTTCCAATTTTGGATTAATATCCGCATAGTTGCAATTGCACTGTCCTTCATTTAAATCCTTGCCACACATTTGGCATATACCCTTGCAGTCCTCACTACATAACAGCTTAACTGGAAGACTAAGTATTATGTTATCATACAAGGCTCTGTCCAGCTCGATGTAGTTGCCTTGAAAGGTATATACGTCAATATCCTCTTGGGATTCATCTTTGATAAATTCCTCTAAAATATTGATCTCAGCTTCACCTGTAACAGGCTTCAAACATCTTGAACAATTTGCTTTGTAATAGACCTTAAACAAACCTTCTAGCTTTAATTTACCGCCAACATTTGTTATAGTACCTTTAAAAGCAATAGGCTCTTCAAAAACAAAGCCAGCTTGCTGGTCTACTACGTCTAAAATCGGTTTTTCAAAGCTTATGTCCATAGAAGCACCGTCTAATCTGGATATCTTAGAAACATTGATTTTCATATTACACCTCTAAAACCGACAAATGATATTATACTAACTAATAAATAGTTTGTCAATAAAATAAAAATATATTTATAGTTCAAATAAAAGATTTCGTTGCGCTTAGAATGACCAGAACGCAACTTTAATAATATAAAATAAAGCCGACATTGTCGGCTTTATAAGTATAAACTTATCTAAACCTATTCTTTCTTAAAAAAGTTGGTATATCAAGCTCATCTCCACTATAGGAGGAAGTTGTTGCTGCCGCCATACCTTCAGAAACTTTTGCTGATTCTCTTTGTGCTTCTAGAGCTTTGTCAATATTTTTAAGCGATGGTCCTTTATCAAAACCTGTAGCAATAACTGTAATAAGAATTTCATCTTTAAGATTTTCGTCTATTACAGCACCTACAATGATATTCGCGTCAGGGTCTGCTGACTTTTGAACAAGCTCAGCTGCAACATTAACTTCAAAGATTCCTAGGTCAGGGCCACCAGTAATGTTTAATAGCACACCTCTTGCACCTTCTATTGAAGTCTCAAGGAGTGGACTATGTATTGCCATCTTAGCTGCTTCCTCAGCCTTGTTTTCTCCAGATGCACGTCCTACACCCATGTGAGCAAGGCCAGTATTCATCATTATGGTTTTAACATCTGCAAAGTCAAGATTAATAAGTCCAGGAACTATAATAACATCTGAGATGCCCTGTACGCCTTGTCTCAAAATATCATCTGCTATTCTGAAAGCTTCAACAATTGAAGTTCTCTTCTCAGCAACCTGAAGAAGTCTGTCATTAGGTATTGTTACTAATGTATCTACAGCAGCTTTAAGATTTTCTATACCTCTTTCAGCATACTGTGCCCTTTTTCTGCCTTCAAATACAAATGGCCTTGTAACTACGCCAACTGTAAGAATTCCCAAATCTTTAGCAACTTGTGCAACTATAGGAGCTGCTCCTGTACCTGTGCCACCACCCATTCCTGCAGATACAAAAACCATATCAGCGCCCTTTAAAGCCTGAGCTATTTCGTCTTTACTCTCATTGGCAGCTTTCTCTCCAATTTCAGGGTTTGCACCTGCACCGAGGCCTTTGGTAAGCTTGTCCCCTATTTGGATTTTGGTGTTTGCTTTAGATAATAATAATGCCTGTTTATCTGTATTAACAGATATAAACTCTACTCCCTTTAGCCCTGCATCTATCATTCTGTTGACAGCATTATTTCCGCCACCGCCAACTCCAATTACCTTTATTTGTGCAAAGTTGTCCGTTCCCATATCAAATTCCAGCAAGCCAAAGTCCCCCTTTAAAATATCTAAGCTCTTACAGTATTAATTAACTGTATGCCGATATTATATTCATCGTTAAATATCCATAACTTCTTAATATAAAAGCATAATAATATTATAACATTTCTTTTTGTTTTGCAACAGCCCCAAAACTAATCACCAATTTTTGTTAGTACTTCTTTTTTCTTTGTTAACTTTTCTATTAACAATCTTCTAATTGTCGCAAAATTTAAGAACAATCTGTTTCCAAAGGCGAATATAGCTGCCAGATAAATTTGAATACCAAGCTGATCTCCTAAATATGCAAGTCCAGCCGCAATCAGCGCATTTCCAAAAAATCCTGAAAGAAATATTTTCATGTCAAACTTACCCTGAAGAGTAGCTGAAATTCCTCCGAAAACAGAGTCAAGTGCTGCAAGGATCGCAACAGCTACATAGTTGGAATATTGATATGGAATGTTAAATGGTATTATCATTCCAATTAATAAACCAACTATTAAACCCAATATAGGTATCATAATATCCCTCCTTAAAATTAGTTCATTTTATCCGGGATAAAACGTGGGTCTTCTCCCATGGTAAAATCGATAGTACCTTTTTCTTTATTACCTAAAAGCTTAAATACCAACTGTCTTAAATAATTACCTCTGTATCTGAGAATATCCTCATTTCTTACATCTCCCAAAACCACAATAAGTCTGGAATCCACAAAAAGCTTGACCCTTCTAGTATCTGCTAGATTAATTGAAATTATCTGAGGTACAAGCTTATTCAGGTCACTATTATCAATATCTGAGAAAACCGTCATAATGCTGTTGGCTATATTCATAACATTTTCGGGCTCATTACAGAAATAATCTCCTAATGTAGTCTTCACATTTTCTATTCCATTTATTTGAATATAATTATTTTTGTTTTCATTTAGCTCTTCAAGAACAAACCCTTTTTCGTCTACTAAAATCAATTTATCCTTAGCGCGAACCACTGCGAAGGGTTTTCTTTCTTTAATCTTAATATTTATCTTTGCTGGAGGGATATATGAGACCTTTACTTCGTTAGCATATGTAAGTGTATGAGACAGCTTGTCCTCTAAAGCTGCTAACCTTAGATTAAAAGCACGTTTGCTGTCAACATAATTTTCAAAAATAGCCTTAAATCCATTCATTCCATCAAGGGATAATGCATATGCTTTTATCTCATCTCCAGTATAATGGGGAGTATCTTCCACATTTATATTTACAATTTTGAAAAACGGTGAAAGACCCGCCCCTATTATCATACCAATTATAATTATTAAAAATATAAAGCTTCTTACTCTTCTCTTCTTCTTTTTCTTTAAAAGTTGTCTTTTTCGACGTCTAATTGCATCCACATCATATTGTGGATTTTTATCCAAGTCGTATAATTCATTCACTACCTAATCCCCTCTAACAATCAGTGCTCCCACCTGGGATAACTTATCCTCTAGCTTTTCATAGCCTCTATCTATATGCTTTATATCATTTACTGTCGTTTGTCCTTCTGCAATTAATCCAGCTAGAACAAGTGCTGCTCCACCTCGAAGATCCTTTGCGCTTACACTTGCACCTATAAGCTTTTTTACACCTTTAATAACTGCAAGTCTACCCTCAAGTTTTATGCTTGCGCCCATCCTAAGAAGCTCTTCAACGTGCTTATATCTGTTTTCAAAAACTGTTTCAACTACTATGCTAGTTCCTCTAGCAATTGAAAGCATAGATACTAACTGAGCCTGCATATCCGTGGGAAACCCTGGATGCGGAAGTGTTCTCACAATATCTATTGCTCTCGGTCTTGCTGGACCAATTATTCTTAATGTGTTTTCTTTAGAATAGACTTTACATCCACATTCTCTCAAATTATAAATAATCGGAATTATATGTTCTGGTACTACGTTCTTTAAAAGAATGTCTCCAGATGTTATTCCTGCTGCAACCATATATGTACCTGCTACTATTCTATCAGGCATTACAGTATGTTCTATGGTTCTAAATGGCTTGTCACTTCCATTTATTCGAATAACACTACTTCCCGCGCCTTGGACATTGGCACCTATCCCATTCAAAAACCTCTGCAAGTCCACTATTTCTGGTTCTCTCGCTGCATTTCTAATTATTGTCTCACCTTCAGCTACAACTCCAGCCATCATAATATTCTCTGTAGCACCCACGCTGGGGTAATCCAAGTGTATCTCACAGCCTTTAAGCTTATCTGCCTCTGCGTAAATAAATCCTCTGTTGGCATCATTTATTTTTACCCCCATACTTCTAAGGGCTTTTAGATGCAGGTCAATTGGTCTTGGACCTATTTCACATCCACCAGGATAGCTTAGTTCATTGACACATTTTTATACTAGTAGAACTAAATCTAATTTTAACAAATGTAAATGTTTCTAGCAAGTACAGAGAAATTATATTACCCAATATTAATACCTTTGAAATACAAAAAAGGTTGAGTAGATTCTTCCACTCAACCCTGCTTTTTATGAAACTGATTCTTTTTTAGTTCTTGGTTTTTTCCCACCAGGCTTCTTTAAAGATTTCCTGCTCTCATTATATGTTATTTCAGGAGCTTCTTTATTTTCAACAGTGTTTCTGTTAATAACACATTTTTCAATAGTTACAGAAGACGGGATGTCAAACATAACATCAAGCATAATTTCTTCGATTATAGCTCTTAATCCTCTCGCGCCAGTACTTCTGGATATAGCCTTCTCCGCAATTGAAGATAGCGCCTCTTCTGAAAACTCAAGTACCACATCATCCATCTCAAGAAGCTTCTGATACTGTTTTATTAGAGCATTCTTAGGCTCAGTGAGGATTTGAATCAGTGCATTCTTATCAAGGGTCTGAAGAGTTACCAAAATCGGTAATCTGCCAACAAACTCAGGAATAAGGCCAAATTTCAAAAGATCCTGAGGCAAAATGTTCTTTAAAAGATCGATACTCTCTTTTTCCTTAGCACTCTCTATCTTTGCGCCGAAGCCCAAGGTTTTCTTGCCTATTCTGCTTTGAATAAGTTTCTCAACGCCGTCGAAAGCTCCACCACAAATAAATAGAATGTTTGTAGTATCTATCTGTATAAATTCCTGATGAGGATGTTTCCTACCACCTTGAGGTGGAACTGAAGCAACGGTACCCTCTAGTATCTTCAGTAATGCCTGTTGCACACCTTCACCGCTAACATCTCTAGTTATGGAAGGGTTCTCTGACTTCCTAGCTATTTTATCAATTTCATCAATATAAATAATCCCTTTTTCAGCCTTTTCAATATCATAATCTGCTGATTGAATAAGCTTTAAAAGTATATTTTCAACATCCTCACCTACATAACCTGCTTCAGTAAGGGATGTAGCATCAGCTATTGCAAAAGGAACATTAATTATTTTAGCTAAAGTCTGTGCAAGTAATGTCTTACCAGAACCTGTAGGCCCAAGCATAAGAATATTACTCTTTTGCAACTCAACTTCACTGGACCTAATGTCGCTGCTAATTCGCTTATAGTGATTATAAACAGCAACAGAAAGTGCTTTTTTAGCTTCATCCTGACCAATTACATACTGGTCAAGAATAGTTTTAATTTCTTTAGGCTTTGGAAGTTCACTTGCTTCAGTATCTAGCTTTGCATCATCAAATTCCTCTTCAATAATCTCTGAACAAAGCTCAATACACTCATTGCAAATATAAACACCAGGACCAGCTACAAGTCTTTTCACTTGTTCTTGGGTTTTTCCGCAAAAAGAGCACTTCAACTGCTTTTTGTCATCATATCTTGACATATATACACCTCATCTATTTTCGTCTTACCATTACTTCGTCAATCAAGCCGTATGCCTGTGCTTCATCAGCGAACATGTAATTATCCCTTTCAGTGTCCCTTTCTATCTTATCCAAAGGCTGACCTGTTCTTTCACTTAATATAGTATTCAGTTTATGCTTGATTTTAAGTATCTGTTCCGCTTGTATTTTAATATCTGTGGCCTGTCCTTTAGCACCGCCTAATGGCTGGTGAATCATAATTTCACTGTTGGGAAGAGCAAATCTCTTACCCTTAGCTCCTGCGCAAAGAAGAAAAGCGCCCATGCTGGCAGCCATACCAACACAGATAGTTGAAACATCACATTTTACATACTGCATTGTGTCAAAGATGGCAAATCCGGAAGTAACTGATCCTCCAGGGCTGTTGATGTAAAACTGAATATCTTTATCAGGATCTTCCGCTTCGAGAAAAAGCATCTGAGCAACTACTAAACTTGCAGTTACATCATTTACTTCATCACTTAGAACTATTATCCTGTCTTTTAATAATCTCGAAAAAATATCATAGGAACGTTCTCCTCTGTTTGTTTGCTCAACTACCATAGGTACTAGACTCATATAAACCCCTCCTAATGCTTTATAAATAATTAGATGCCAGAAATCAGAGAAACATAAATTATTGCTTCTCTGATCTCTACGTCTAATTGTATCCTTATATATTCCCACTAAATTTGTGAATTAACCTTTTTCTAGCCAACTATTTTTGCATTCTCAACAAGGAAATCAACAGTCTTGTTTGAAACAACTGTATTAGTAATATATTCTATATCTTCAGGCCTTAATTGTTTCTTGAATTCTTCAATTTCCTCGCCCTTACCATAATTTTCAGCAAGTTTAGCAAGTTCAACTTGAACTTCCTCTTCAGTTGCAGTAAATCCTTCAGTATCCTTAACCTTTTCAAGAACAAGTTGCGCTTTTACTTCATCAGTAGCCCTGTCAGTAAACTCGCTTCTGAATTCCTCCATGGATCTTCCCATGATTTCAAGATACTTTGCAAGTTCTAAACCTTGATATTTAAGTCTGTATTCAAAGTCTTGAACTATGGAATCAATCCTGCTGTCAACCATTACTTTAGGAACCTCAACAGTTGCATTTCCTACAACCGCCTTGATAACCATATCCTCAGTTTCATGTTTTGCCTTATGTTCTGCTGCCTCAGTAAGCTTTTTGCGGATATCTAACTTATAATCATTCAAAGTGTCAAATTCACTAACATCTTTAGCGAACTCATCATCTATCTGTGGAACCTCTTTAACTTTAATTTCTTTTACCTTAACTTTAAAGTTAGTAAGCTTGCCAGCCAAGTCGCTCTGCTGATAATCTTCAGGGAAAGTTACATTTACATCAGCATCTGCGCCAGTAGATACACCTATGAGTTGCTCTTCAAATCCAGGGATAAAGTTGCCTGAACCAATAACTAGGCTGTAATCTTCTCCCTTTCCACCATCAAAAGCAGCTCCATCTAAAAAGCCTTCAAAGTCAATTATTGCAGTATCTCCGTTTTCAATAGCTCTGTCATCCACGGAAATAAGTCTTGAGTTCTTGTCTGCAACACTTGTAAGTTCTTTTTCTACATCCTCTTCTGTAACAAGAACAATCTTCTTTTCTACTTCAACACCCTTATACTGTCCAAGTTCAACTTCAGGTTTAACTGTAACAGTTGCAGTGAAAATAAGGTTCTCGCCCTTTCCAATCTGCTTGATATCGAGTGCTGGCCTTTCAACAGGTTCAAGTTTGTTCTCCTCTACTGCCTCTTCGTAAGCATCAGGGAATACCTCATTAATAGCATCCTCATAAAATACCTGCTCACCATAGTATCTCTCAATTATATTCCTTGGAGCCTTTCCTTTTCTAAAACCTGGTACGTTATATTTACGTACATTCTTTAAATAGGCTTTTTTTACACCCTCTTCAAAAGTTGCCGCATCAAGCTCTATTTCGAGTCTAACCACATTTTTTTCTACGTTTTCTAATTTTGCATTCATTGTAAAAACAATCCTCCCGATTACATTTATATTAACCACTCCACGATGTGCTCCGCACCCGTGTGAGATTATAAGCTTACTAAAACCAACCTTATTAAACACTCATAAGTATTCATTCTAAAACAACTTTTTCATTATATCATATGAGTTTTTAATTTCCAACATAAAAGTATCTATTTATTTTTATATTATATCTAATAATTGATTTTAATATATTTATACCCAAACTTTTGAAATCTAAAATAGTGTATAGGTAATCATTTAAGTATTATTGGCTTAAAATTCAAATAGTCTGCTGAAACAAGAGAAAACTCTATTCCCTCGTATTCTCCTTGAACTGCATTTTTAAAACTATATCCATGGAGATGTCCATAAATACATTTCCTTACGCCATATTTTTTCATTATATCAACAAAACCACTTGGTTGCCTCTGTGAGTTAAAAGGGGGATAGTGCAGGGAAACATAAATATCAGAGTACGTTCCTTTAGGTGCCGACTTCAATGAAAGTTCCAGTCTTTGGAGTTCTCTTTGATATATTTTGTTGTCTTCCGCTTCAAAACCCTCATCCCCAGGGCATTGCCATCCTCTTGTACCACAAAGTAATATTTCCCCCAAATCATAACTATTGTTATGCATAAAATCAATACTTCTAAAATTATATTGCTGTTTAAAATTAGAAAGTTTGTTTGCCGTAGTCCACCAGTAATCATGATTGCCTTTTGAAATAATCTTTTTACCTGGAAGTTCTTCAATAAATTTAAAATCAGCTACCGCTTCGTCAAGATATGTAGCCCAAGAAATATCTCCTGGAATTATTACATAGTCTTCGTCTGACACTACGGAATTCCACTCTGCATGAAGCCTTTCCATATAGTTAGACCATCTTTCTCCAAATATATCCATGGGTTTATCCACTGACAATGCTAGATGTAAGTCTGAAATAGCATGAATGCGCATTCTTTATTTCCTCTCTGTAGAATTTCCTCTGCCTATTTAATCAAAAAAAGAAGGCAAAGTCATACTAATTTGCTTCAGAAAAGCTAGAAATAATTCAAAAGTTCCAAGCCCCTCACTATTGTTCGGTAAGTCCTCTGTCCTACGAAACTTCTAAATTACTAGTTTTTCAATTGCAAATTAGTATTTATCTATTACTTTCTAGATAATCCTTTATCTTCTGAGCCAAAACAATATTTACGCCCTCAACAGAGGAAATTTGCTCTATATCAGCTTCTAATATTTTCTTAACAGAACCAAACTCCTTAAGTAAAGCTTTCTTTTTCTTTGGGCCTATTCCTTCTATCTCATCAAGAGCTGACTTGATATATCTCTTTTTCCTTAAGTTTACATTATACTGAAGTGCAAACCTGTGTGCCTCATCTTGAATTGAAGTTACAAATCTTAATAATGGAAGATTCGTTGAGAGATCTATTTCCCTGTCTTCGGAAATAAGTCCTCTCGTTCTGTGCTTATCATCTTTTACCATACCAAAACTCGGTATATCTATTCCTAGCTCAACAAGAACTTCAGATACAGCATTCACATGGCCTAAGCCTCCATCAATAAGGAGAATATCTGGCATTTTTGCGAAGCTCCCATTTTCATTACCCTCTGCCAGTTCTTTTGCAGCATGCTTAAATCTTCTGAAAACAACTTCCTGCATTGAAGCATAATCATTTTGGACCTCAAGGCCTTTTATCTTAAACCTTCTGTATTGACTAGTCTGAGATATTCCATTTTCAAAAACCACCATGGAGGCAACTATCTCACTGCTTCCTGTATTTGAAATATCATAAGCTTCAATTCTTAATGGAAGAGAGTCTAAAAGCAAAGCTTCTTTTAGTAGCATTAGCCCCTCTCCCGCCTTTAACTGTTCTCTTTGCATCCTATCCTTGAACTGTTCTAATGTTATAGTTGCATTTTCTGCAACCATTTTAACAAGTTCACTTTTCTCCCCTCTTCGGGGAACTCTTATATGAACTCTGGCACTTTTTTTACTTGTAAGCCAGCTTTCAATGATTTTAATTTCATCAATATCTTCTGGTATAAGTATCTGCGATGGTACAAAGGATGATGAATTATAGAACTGTTTTATAAAAGATGTCATAAGTTCATTATCTTCTACATCTGCTGTACCTTCTAAAATAAAATGTTCCCTGCCAAGGAGCTTTCCCCCACGCACAAAGAACACTTGAATACATGAATCAGTATCGTCCTTCGAAAATGCAATTACGTCCTCATCCTCCATAGCTGTCGACAAAACCTTTTGCTTCTGAGCTATGTGTTTGATACTATTTATTTTATCTCTATATTCAGCTGCTCTCTCAAAATCCAAGATTCCAGCCGCCTTATTCATTTTTACCTCAAGTTTTTCCATAATTTCTTCCTGTTTTCCAGAAAGAAAACTACATATATCTGCAATCGTTTCCATGTACTCTTCCTTACTTACATTTCCAGTACATGGGCCTAAGCATTGCTTTATATGATAATTAAGGCAAGGTCTGACCTTGCCTATATCTCTTGGAAAAACTTTATTGCAGGTCTTAATTGGGAAAAGCTTTTTGATTATCTCAAGGGTCTCCTTAACAGCATAGCCACTGGAGTAAGGTCCAAAATACCTTGCGCCATCCTTTTCCTGTCTTCTTACAACTATAACCCTTGGATAATCCTCATTCATTGTAACCTTAATATATGGATAATGTTTATCATCCTTAAGCAATATATTAAACTTTGGCTTATGCTTTTTAATAAGGTTACATTCTAAAATTAATGCTTCAAGCTCAGAATCAGTAACAATATATTCAAATTCTTTGATTCTGGCCACCATAGCAGTAACTTTTGGAGTATGATTAGCGGAATTTTGAAAATACTGCCTGACCCTGTTTTTAAGTATAACCGCCTTACCAATATATATTATTGTCCCGGTATCATCCTTCATGATATAAACGCCAGGTTTATCAGGCAGCTTTTTTAACTCTTCCGGAATATCAAACATTAAAATCTTTCCTCAAATCCAGCTGTTATAAAATCCACCAATTCTTTTGAGGCAATCTTCTCATCATCGCCTTCAACTGCTAGCCAAACCTTTGTATTACCAGAAAGTCCTAGAGATAAAAGGCCAAGAAGACTTTTCGCATTTACTTTATTGTCCTCTTTCTCAAGCCATATGCTTGAACTGTATCTGGACGCTTTCTGAATAAAAACCGCCGCAGACTTAGATTCAAGTCCATACTCGTTAGTAATAGTAACCTCTGTTCGAATCATTATAACCTCCCAAAAATATTACAATTTGACTTTTTCTACATCTATATTATAACAAAATTAATCTCTGTCAAATACATTTTTCTAATCAAAATAATAATTAAATGATTTATAATTGATTTTTAGCTATAAAAACCATTAAAAGCAAATAAATTGTTCTATACATAAGTGACTATTGCAGAGTCTCTTTTTATTGGAAAATCGTAAAAATATTCTTAACAGTTGCCAAAAAAGCAATGGAAAGTAAAATATTTATTGCGGATAATACAACATTTGTAATCATAGCAGCCTTTCCTACACCTGGAACTACTCTATTTGCAGCATATGCAGTTATAATACCAAATACAGCGAAATAAACAGATACAAAAGCGGCAAGAGCAGCACAAACCCAACTTATAATAAGGAGGGCTTTAATTATCTCTGGCAAGGTTTGAACCCATTCATTATACTTTTTATTAAAGCCTTTTTGCCTATACCAAGTTACCCTTGTTCTGCCAAAGTCATCTGCACCTAGTTCAGTAGCTGTTTCAGTATCAAACTTATCTTTTATTAATTTCTCTTCTCTGTCGATATTGTTATCTTCCATATCAAAATACCTCCTATAAAAGTGCTGTTTCTCACAAAAAAAATCCTATGATTAAAATCACTTTTATATTTAGTATTTTGATGTCAGAAGATATATATTCATCACAATATGAATTGAATACATAAAATCCCGACATTTTTGGGAAATTTAATTATCAAGCGTTTAAATAACATCTCTCAAGACATTTGCAAATAAAATAATCAAAACTATAATTAGGATTGGTTTAATAGCACCAGATCCTTTTTTAATTGCATATCCTGAGCCTATCCAGCTTCCCAAAATACCAAAAATGCTGGCAATAAAACCAAGAGCAAATATGACTTTACCTCCAATAATAAACTGTACAAGTGATCCAATATTTGATGAAAGATTTGTTATCTTTGCATTGCCGGAGGCATTTACCAAATTAAAGCCAAGAACTTTGGCATAAATAAGCATTAGAAAAGTTCCTGTTCCAGGTCCAAAAAAGCCGTCATAGAATCCAATCACAAGCCCTGAAGCCATAGCTAACAATACCAGCTTTAATGTACTGTTTTTGCTATGAGTATCTTCTTCACCAAATTTTTTATTAAAAAGCATAAAAATTGCTATTAGCGGTAGCACAATGAGTAAAAAATATCTAAGATATTTTTCGTCAATTGCAAGAGTAGCCTTTGCACCAAAAAAAGCTCCTATTAGTGCTGCAAGCGCTGAAGGCACTGCTACTGGCAAGAAAAATTTCTTATTTATTATATATCTATATGTTGATACAATAGTAGATAATGTTGATGAAAGCTTGTTAGTTGCCAGTGCATTGTGCATAGGAATCCCTGCAAAAAGATAAGCCGGTAGAGAAATTAACCCACCTCCGCCGGCAATAGAATCTATAAATCCCGCAAGAAAAATAAGCGGGCATAATTTAACAAGCGTAATTATAAAGTCGTTCATTCGTTGCCTCCAGATTAAATCATATATAATGGCATCCAAAAATATCTTTAAACTTTACATAACATTTGGATCCGGAATATAGTTTATCAAATGTTCGACAAAAAGCAACACTTTTCGTACTCAACTATACCTGTCCTTGATTCTTACTCTTATTGCTTTCAACACTAATAATTATTCCAACAAAAACAAGTGTAATAGGCATTAAAACCTGGAACTGCTCATTAATATAATTAAGATATCCAATTAAATTAAAGCTCAAAATAGTAGTTAAAATAACATCAACTACAACTTTAGCAAAATTAATCATTCTATACAGAACCAGACCTACATTAACATTATTCAAAAGAAACATCCATAAGAATACCCCAAAAACCAAGAATGTGGCAGATGCAGGTAAAGCTATTCTTTCTAGAAACTTTGAAGTCTTAAGCTTACTTTCTTCAAATGCGCTTACTTTTTTCATAACATCTGCCGTAAAACTGTCATCTAAAGAAAATTCTTCTGGTATTTCAAGGAGTTCTATTATACTCTTCATGCTTCTAAAGGACGCCCTACAGGAGTTGCAAATATCTACATGTTCTTTTAGTACACTTATCTGCTGTTCATTTGCTTCTCCATCAAAATACAGCATAGATAACTTTTCAAATTCTGTGCAATTCATTACATCTCCTCCTTTTTATTATAATAAAGCTTCTCTTTTAACATTTGCCTGGCCCTAAAAAGTCTATTTTTAACTATACTCATTGGTTCACCAGTAACTTTGACTATTTCATCATAGGATAATCCTTTCTTATGAAAAAGCACTATGAGTATCTTATATTTTTCAGGGAGACTGTCAATGGCTTCCCGGAGCTCCCTCTTCTCTTCACTAATGATATATCTTTCCTCGGGAGTATCCTTCTTACTACTAGTCTCGGCAACCTTTCCCAATGGTACCGTTTGAGGTCTTTTCTTTCTAAGAATGTCAAGGCAGTGATTTGTAGTAATTCTTACTATCCATGTCGATAATTTATACTCATCATTGTATTTGTCAAGAGATTTATATACTTTTAAAAAAACCTCTTGACTCACATCGTAAATGTCTTCTTTATCCTTAAACATATTCATAGCGACACTATAAACAAGCCTTTTATATCTGTCAACTATTTGCTCAAAGGCTTTACTTTCGCCCTTAAGACACTTCTGAATCAACTCCGTATCAGAGTATTCCAAAAGAAACACACCCCACCCAATTTGTTACAAATTTTCTCTATACTCATTATACGAAATACCTATAGAAAAGTCTAATCATAGGTTGAATATTATAAATAAGCCTACATCCTTACTTGCATTGTCATATTTTAACTGATATAATATTTCTATGCTAAAGTTTGACAAGGGGGAGTTCTTATGTCTATGAAGCAATTTGTAATATTTAGTATAGAGAACGAAAAATTTGGTATAGAAATTGAAAAAGTTAATTCTATTGAGAAACCTCTTGAAATATTCAAAGTTCCAAACACTCCAGATTTTTTCGAGGGTTTAATTAATTTAAGAGATAAAGTTTATCCAGTTGTCAATATGCGAAAAAGATTTCACCTCCCCTATGATGGAATGAGTAATGATTCCAAAATCATAATCACCAATCTTGACCAAATGACCGCTGGTTTTATAGTAGATGAGGTGTCAGAGATAATAAGAGTGGATGAAGAACAAATCGAGGAAACTCCGTCAGCCCTTAAAAACGAAGGAAGGCAGTATCTGAATGGTATTGCGAAAGTTTCAATAGGTATTATTCTTCTTATTGATCCTTCAAAGATTTTGAGTGCTGAAGAAATTGAATTTGCTACTGCAGAACTCGTAAATTCTGAGATTGCAAATTCTATTACTCAAGATACATAATATAAGATAAATCAAAGAGGCTTAAAAGCCTCTTTTTATAACTTTAATTTTCTTCCTTAAGCTGGCAAGAAATGAATGTCTGCAATGCCAAATTTATTAGCTCTATTATAAGCTAAGGACTGCTTAACAATATTAAGGGTTGCCATAGTGCTAACTATTATCGCAAATTCCATGTCACTGTAAAAACTTGCTGATGTATTATTGTATTCTTTAGTTTTATCCACTATTATCTGCTCAAAGCTAGTATTTTTCCACATATTATTAACTATTGCGTTATTAAGGGCTGGAACATTCCAGTTTTTTCTTTTAAAAGCGTACTTTTCAAGGCCTTTTTCATATCTTAGGTGCTTAATAATATTCTTATATTTTCGATCATTGTGAGGTGTACAAAAATAGTCACATACAAAATGGATAATCACACCTAACTTATATGAGAAATCCTTCATACTTATCTGTGTAATCGGATTTTTTATTTCTATTAGTGCATTCCCTATTTCCTTAACTAAATCGAAAGACCCATTTCTAGTATGTTTAATAGTACGCATACTAGGCTTTAAATCTGGTGCAATACTACCAAATCTAAAAGCTTTAAGATCAAGCGTTACCCCTAGTTCATCATGAATATGATCACATACTAGTTCAGCTATCATTTTATGTGTTGCTGAAAACATAAGTTAACTAACCCCCAATATTTCTGCAAATTTTACAATAATCGGAATTTTGCGTATCTACCTTATAAATGCTTCCCACCTATATTTGTGTCAGTAATTCAAGCATCAAAATATAGTTATAAAGATTAATTTTCTGGCAGTTATACAATATTCATTATAAACAATAAATTATATTCCCGTTTTAAGTTAATGTAAACTTTTATTTATCAATTCGTTTGACACTACTCATAATTTATTATAACATCTTATAAAAAGTTTGGAAGAGGGAAATATTTTTGAAGCTACAAATTTCAAGATCACCGAAAGTTTCTGGAACTGTGAGAATTCCTGGATCAAAATCGCATACCATTAGAGCGCTGTTTTTTGCCAGCCTAGCAAAAGGTATTTCTAATATAAACAAACCATTAATATCCGATGATGCTCTTTCTGCTGTTCGTGTGTGCAGGGCTTTAGGCGCAGACATTAAGGGTATTGACGATAGCTATAAAATAAAAGGCTTTGGTAGCTCTCCTATAACACCGGATGATGTAATTAATGTGGGCAACTCCGGTACCAGTCTTCGATTTGCAACGATGGTAGCTGGCCTTGTTCAAGGGACAACTATTCTTACAGGAGATGACCAAATTCGTAAACGCCCTATGGGCTCTCTTATTGAAGCAATAAATAACCTTGGTGGATATGCTGGGTCGACCCGTGATAATTACTGTGCGCCAATTATTGTTAAGGGTGTCCTTAAAGGTGGCTTTACAACACTTGACTCCGTGACTTCTCAATATCTTTCATCCATACTTATTACAGCCCCCCTATTGGAAAAAGACACGACAGTAGAACTTACAAGGTTAAACGAAGTTCCTTATGTTTTAATGACGACATGGTGGCTGGATAAATTCGGAATAAAGTATGAAAACCATGGATTAAAAACCTTCCATATAAAAGGGAATCAAAGCTATCCTGCTTTTAATGATTCCATCAAGGGTGATTTCTCTTCTGCTACTTTTTTTGCAGTGCTTGCTGCTATATCAGGAAATGAGTTTACTCTTGAAAACCTTGATATGACTGATCCACAAGGAGACAAAGAGGTTCTAAGTATTTTAGAAAATATGGGTTCAAAAGTATCCTACGGTACAGATAAAATAACTATAAAGGGAAATGGACTAAAGGGTATGGAAATTGATATGAATTCAGTTCCAGATGCACTGCCTGCAATGGCTGTCGCAGCTTGTTATGCCGATGGTGAAACAAGACTGGTCAATGTGCCCCAAGCTAGATTAAAAGAAACCGACAGAATCCATGTTATGTGTATAGAACTTAAAAAAATGGGGGCAGATATTGAAGAGCTTCCTGATGGACTTATAATTAAGAATAGTAAGCTAACAGGATGTGATGTATGCGGACACCATGATCATAGAATCGTAATGGCCCTTGCTGTAGCTGGACTGCTAAGTGATGGTATTACAACTATTGATACTGCTGAATCTATGAACGTAACTTTCCCTGAGTTTAAAGACTTTGTTCATAATTGTGGTGGAAATATCAGTTTAATAGAATAGATTTTCCAATTTAAGAGTGGCATCTTGATAAACTCAAGATGCCACTCTTTATAAGTAATTTAACATCTACTAAAGCTTTATTATTATTTAGGATTAATAATTTATGGATTTTGAAATATTTATTTGTCCTCAGTAAACGTTAAATTTGTAGTTATAGTTTTACCATCCCTATCCAATTTTATTTCTACTGTATCCCCTGATTTATGTTGCTTTTTAACTGCATCTATGTCAGCAACTGTCTTAATCTCCTTGCCACCCATTGATATTAAAATGTCACCTTTTTGCAGGCCAGCATTTGCTGCACCACTTGAAGCAGCTACAGTCTGAACATATACTCCTACAGGTACGTTGTATGCTCTGGACATGGCTTCTGTTACAGCCATTCCGGAAATCCCTACATATGGTCTACCTTTTACATATCCAAACATCTTAAGCTGATCTACAATTGGTTTAGCAGTATTCATGGGAATTGCAAAGCCTAAACCTTCAACTCCTGAAGCAGATATTTTTACAGTGTTTATACCAATTACCTGCCCTTGAGAGTTTGCAAGAGCACCACCACTATTACCAGGGTTTATCGCTGCATCAGTCTGAATAAGTTTCATGGTTTTTCCTTCAACATCCATTGTTCTTTCAACTGAACTAATTACACCAACAGTCACTGAACCTGCGAAATCCATACCCAAAGGATTTCCAATTGCTATAGCAGTCTCACCAGCCTCAATCTGTGATGAATCGCCAAGTTCTGCAACAGGTAAATCAGTAAGGTCAATTTTTATTACTGCAAGGTCGTTTTGTTCGTCACCACCTACAAATGTAGCTTTTGCCTGTCTCTTGTCCGGGAGGAAAACCTCAATAGTAGTATTTTTGCTGGAACCGGCTTTAGGATCTGCTATAGATACTACATGGTAATTTGTCATAATATATCCATCTTTATCAATTACAACTCCTGAACCCTCGCCTCCCTGCTCGCTCTGCTGTTGTTGACCAAACATGTCAAGTCGTGTAGAAGTATTTGAAACTCTTATTCCAACTACTGAAGGAGCTACCTTCTTTGCCACATCAGTTACTGCAGAACCCTTTGGCAATGATACCTGGGTTACACCTGCAGGCTTTGTTATTGCTGTAATGCTAGTATTATTTTTACTTGCTGTAGCAGCAACCTGTTTTAAATCGTTAGAAAATCTATAGTATAACCCTCCGCCTACAACACTTCCAGTAATTAAAGAACTCACTAATGCAATTGCAACAAAGGATGCCGCTCTTTTAACCTTATGTGGCTTAGCTTTTACCTCTTCCTTATTAGCGTATGTTGTATCGTCATTGTAATAAACTTTATACTCCCCTTCAAATACATCATGTTTTTCATCCATGCTACTTTCTTCGTTAACAAAGTTTTCTTCTTTGCTTTCCTCATTAAAGATGTTCTGATTTGTGCTTTCTTCATCATATTTATTAGTTTCGTCTTCATTGAAACCATTATAGTTACTCATATAAACCCCTCCTAATTTTTTATTACTTCACTTAATCTATAATCTAATTGTAGTAATAAATTTTGAAGAAACTTTATACAAGCTGTTAATAAATTATGAATAAATTATTAACAACTAGGTATATGAGCTATATGCTGATAACAAAGTGGACCTGTTGCAAGATATTGAGCAAGAGATTCTTCACTGACACTCAGAATGACACTAGCTTTGTCATTTTGAGGAAGTATAGCGGCGATTGAACCTTATTTCTATCATAGGCATCTACATAGTCTTCCAGAGTTTCTTAGCCTTTTCCAGAAGTAGTGTATGTTCATTTAATTCCGGACTATTTATTACCTCTTCTAAAAGGTTATTAATTATCTGCCCTATAACTGGACCAGTGGGTACCCCAATGCTAATCAAATCGTCACCTTTTATATTAAGATCCTTCAATGAAGTACACTGATTTTTCTGAATAATCTCATTGAGTATGCTTTCAAGCTTATCCAATGAGGCATTCCCTTTATCTTGCTTTTTACGATTTTTTCCTGCACTATCTGCCCTTTTAACAAGAATTAGGAGTCTTAATGTATTCTCCCCAAGATCATTAAGTACTCTACGAACCAGCTTCCCCTCAGGCAAAATCTGTCTGTCATGATATTTTACCAACATCTTAATAATTTTTTTACTTTCGTTATCAAACTTATATTCTTCCAGAACCTCTACAGCAATTTTCTCACTTATCTTCTCATGACCATGGAAATGATCAATCCTCTTATTATCTGTGGTTCTAGTGAAAGCCTTGCCTATGTCATGAAGCATTACAGCCCACCTTACATAAAAATCAGGTGCACTATTTTTTAAGGCTTCCATTGTGTGTCTTCCCACATTAAAAACATGATATGGGTTGTTCTGTGGTGTTTCAAAGCATTTTGAAAGCTCCGGCAATATATAATTAAGTACTCCATAATCGTATAATTTTTCAATAAAATCAGGGTTCTGGGACATCAAAATTCCCGTCAATTCTTCCCTTATTCTCTCTTTGCTAATTTTTGTTATTAAATTAGCGCAAGTTACTATTCCCTGAGCTGTCTGGATTTCTATTTCAAACCCAAGTTTTGCTGCAAATCTTACAGCTCTAAGCATTCTTAATGCGTCTTCAAAAAACCGCTCTTTCGGATCCCCTACAGCTCTTATGACCCGGGCTTTTATATCTGTTACCCCATCAAATAAATCAATGAGCCCTTTTGAAGGGTTATAAGCCATTGCATTAATTGTAAAATCACGCCTCTTTAAATCCTCTTCCAGACTTCTAACAAAGTTTACCTTGTCTGGCCTTCGAAAATCAGTATAACCTTCCTCAGTCCTAAAAGTAGTTACCTCAAAAGCAGCTCCTTCAATAACTACTGTAATTGTGCCATGCAAAATACCAGTAGCATATGTTTTATCAAAACAGGCACCTACTTCCTCAGGGAGAGCCGATGTAGCTATATCCCAATCAGAGGGTGTGTGTCCTATAATTGAATCTCTAATACAGCCGCCAACAGCATAAGTATCAAAGCCCTTTTCTTGTAAAATATTTATTATAATCTCAACATTAAACGGTATTTTTATCTCCATTGTAACATCCTATATTTCGCCTTTTATTTTACTTCTAAAATGATATATTCAGAATATTCAAACCCTTTTAAAATATCTCTTCACATATATAAGAATATAGCCACTTGTTAGTATTATTCTACTTATTCAAGCTCATAATGTAAATATAATTTACAGTGTTAAGACCTTTTATTACTAAACTACCAAATTTACACAAGTCTCTAATGTTGTAATCTTTTCATAAAAAGTATATTATTATATTTCCAGAAAATTTCGAGGGGAGAGTTATGAAAAGACTTTTTGTTAACATATATAGAGAATTAATTGAGGACATGTTTATAATATACACATTAATTGCCATAGTATTAAAATCTATTATTTTTGAAGGATTTACACTGAATAAGAATGCTGATAATTTCTATGTGGCAATATCATTTTTTTATACTCTTCCAAAGCTTTATTATTATATAGCCTTTGCGGGATTATTTATAGCATTTGCATTCCGTTTAAAAGGAAAAGTAAGAATTTGGGCACTTTTTTTATTCAACCTTTTAATATCCATACTTCTTCTTGTAGACCTATGGTATTACAGGGGCTTTGGTACAATGACTTCAGTTCATTTGCTAAGTCAGACTTCTAATCTAGATAACTTATCAGGAAGTGTTATTTCCTTTATTAAGTTTAACGACTGTATATTTATAATTGATTTAATTGCACTACTTGTAATTATGATATGGAAAGGGAAGCTTTTTACTAATTATTCAAGTTCTCTAAAAAGATTTTTAATTTCTTTTTTGCTATGTGTAGTGATTATTAGCGTCATACCTTTTAGATCAATTGTTCTTGGACTCCCCGATAAATATGCAACTTTTAGTATGCTTGATGCTAATATCACCACATACAACCTATCACCTATTGGATACCACATCATGAACGCTTATAAATATTTTACAGAGGATGCTTTTAAAACCTTAACTGTTAATGAACAAGAAAAAATTAAAAAGTGGTATGCTGATAATAACAAGCAACAACTTCCAGACAACAAATACAAAGGTCTTATGGAAGGTAAAAACCTTATAATCTTGCAGCTGGAGTCGATGGAAAGCTTTCCTATCAATAAAACAATAGAAGGTCAAGAGATAACTCCAAATATTAATAAACTGTTAAATAATAGCATTAGCTTCACAAATATTCTGGAACAAGTAAACTTGGGTACAACTTCGGATGCAGAATTAATGCTTAATACCTCAATATACCCAATGAGGGATGGCAGTGTTTTCTTCCGTTATCCATATAATAAATATGCCTCATTGCCAAAACTCTTGGAGGAAAAGGGATATAGTACTGTATCAGTCCATCCGGACAAAGGTTCATACTGGAACTGGATGATTGCTCATTCCAACATTGGCTTCTCTCATAGCTTTGATTCCAGTTCATTCGAGCATGACGAATCAATTGGAATGGGTATAAGCGATGGCACATTTTTGAGGCAATTAGTTGAAAAGTTAAAGGTAGAAAAACAGCCATTTTATAATTTTTCTATAACTCTTTCAAACCATTCCCCCTTTGATTTACCTCAAGAGTATAGGGAGTTAAAACTAAGCTCTGAGATGGATAAAAGTGTGGTTGGTGGATATCTGCAAGGGGTCAGATATGTTGATACCCAAATTGAAAAATTCATTAATGGCCTACGAGCGGCAAATATGCTGGACAACACTGTAATAGTTTTAGTGGGAGACCACGAAGGAATTCACAAATACTATCAGGGTGAAGTCGAAGCTATGGATAATATACCCGATTGGATCAAGGATAACGGCAAGAAAGTCCCATTTATTATATATAACCCATCTTTAAAAAAGGCCGAAATAAGTAATATAGGTGGTCAAGTAGATGTTATGCCAACACTGCTTTATCTCATGGGTGTGGATGAGGACAAATATACAAACTCAGCAATGGGTATAAACCTTCTAAAGACTGATAAAAATTATGCAGTGCTTCGAGATGGCAAGGTAGTAGGAAAACCGACTGATGCCGAAGTTGTTCACGCAACTGACGCTCTTGAAATATCAGATTTAATCATAAAAAGCAATTACTTTGAAAGGTATTCTACCCAAAACTAAACGAAAGGGAAGGTATTCTGTTTCATTTTTCGAATGAAACAGAATACCTTCCCTTTTTTCACGGTCATTGTTTTACTTATAATTTATTATTATCTTTGCAACACCAATATTTGCATCCATATTAATTTTGCTTTTTGCATCTTTATAATTCAGGCTTTCATAGGTAGATCCATTCTTAGTCCAACCTAATTCAGAAAAATTAGTATTGTTAAGAGCTCCATCTAATTTTACTCTGACACCAACATCATTGCTTGGAATATCAAATTCAAAATTAGAAGCCCCTGATTCTAAACTTATATCTGTAACAGGAACATTTGCTCCTAGCTTCACTTTGTAGTTCACAGCTCCAGAAGAAATCTTCAGATTTTTAATCTTCAATTTTGACAAATCTATGTCTCCATTACTTGCACCTGTGTTCATTCTTATGTCCCAAACTACTTGATTATTTAATTTTACACCCATCCTGTTCGTCTTATTTGCTCCAAAGACCCTAGCATTTTTATTGTTAAGATCAATATCTACACTATCTCCAGCGATATTATAATCAATATTATACTTTATGTTATTTTCATCTGCATCTAGCACTAGTAATTTGTCAATTTCATCACTTATATTTAGCTGTACAGCTCCAGCATCAATTTTTAAAGTACCATTTTTCAGCCCAGTACGCATAAGTTCATCAGCGTGGCTAGAAGTCTTGCTGTCATTTGTTCCCAAGCTCCATTCTCCATTAAATGGAGTAGCTGTCTTTCCTCCGAATGAGCCATATATTATAAGTATTATCAGGAAAGCTAGCCACGTAAGCCCTTTAACTATACTTTTTTCCTTGAAAATAATATTTATACCTATGACAACAAAAATAAGGGGCCAGAGAGTAAAAAACGCACCAAGAATATTAAAATTGATAACGTTTAAGTTTAACAGTAACCAGACTATGCCAACTCCTAATAGAAAAATACCAAACCCAACGCCCTTTTTATTCACTTTAACTCCTCCTCTTGCTGTTGTACAAAATCAAAGCCCCAACAAGTATCAGAATAAGTGGCCAGAATAAATTGAAGTTAAACCAGTGTAGTGTTTCCTTTAAAAGTAGCAGTACACCTATTCCCACTAAAATACCTCCTGCGGCAAGTCTGTTTCTTCCAGCATCCACCGGACTAGAGAAGGCATCCTCTGATTCATAAAATTCGTTTTTTGGTCTAACAGGTATTAAAAATATAGCAATAATATAAAGAAATATTCCAGCACCCATAGTTGCTAATGCAATGCAAAGGATTCGGACTATTAGCGGGTCTATTTTGAAATATTCAGCGATTCCTCCGCATACACCTGCTAAAACTTTGTTTTTCGTTGATCTATATAATTGATTTTCCACTATATTACCTCCACTCTCTATCGTTATTGTTTTCATTGAATTATACGCGGTCCTTATTAATTTGTATGAAAAAAGAGTTAGAATATTTTCTAACTCTTAAAAAGTTACTTCAAAAACATTGCAATAGCATTAGAATGCTTTTGCTCCTCTAATATTATTTCAGTAATTGTAAGATAGTTAAAATTCACACTATCCTTACTATCCCTAACCATTCTTCCCCTTATATCCAACAAAAGTGCAGTGTTTGACTTTTCAAACTCATATGCAAACATAAGCAATTCTGGTACAGAAGATATCTGTGGTGTAAATATTCTTTTCTTAAATTCGTTCATCAGAGAATAGGCTTTATCATAGATATCAAAATCTATTTCAATATCTTCCTGCTTCTGCGCATCACTTATTAGTTTTCCGTAATTCTCTACGTGACGTAACTCCTCAGCCTTAAGAACCTTTGCTGCAATGCTAATCTTCTTATCTTTCTTAGAACAATTATTCGCTATTTCTTCGTACATATTTACTGTACATTCTTCTATGGCACGAAGCTTCTCAAGCAAATCAACAAGCGTATATGCCATTCACAATCACCCTAAACCCTAATTAGCGCCACAACACTTTTTGTATTTTTTACCACTACCACAAGGGCAAGGATCATTCCTGCCTACTTTAAGGCTAACGGCTCTCTGTGATTCCTTATATTCCTTTGTGATTTCTTCCCTTTTTTCCTTGCTTAAAATGCCATCCCACTGTTCAAGTGTGTAAAGCCATTCAGCTTTAGCATCAAGCATATTATAATAAAGTTTCTCAAAATCTAATTCAACATCTATGTTTGATTCTTCATCTAGCTGTTCCAAATCAAGTTCCATAACCAAACTAGAATTAATTCCATCTAAAAAACCTGTAAAAACCACTGGTTCCATATTGTATCCAGCAGCTAAATCTTTAAGAGTACCCTTTATCTTTTTTAATTTTCTCTCGAGAATAGTTACGTAATTATCTCTTTCTTTTTCAAAATATGCTTTCCAGAAACTCTCGTACTCCTCCTGGCTTCTTTTTTCTGCAGCCAATTCCTCCCATTGTTTGTACAAGCTCATTATATTTCTAACTCCTTTTATAAAAAAAATGTGGTATAACAATAAATATTAGTATACCACATTTCATATTATCTTTCACTTATTTTTAAGTATTCTTTATTGCTACTTACACTTTTATAGGCCGGTCTAATTATTCTACAACCGCTTACTATCTCTTCTAAACGGTGAGCGCACCAACCAGGGATTCTGGCAATTGCAAATATTGGAGTGTGGAGTTCCTCAGGTATATTTAGCATGTTATACACAAGTCCTGAGTACATGTCAACATTAGCACACATCACTTTACTTGAGCCCTTAACTTTAGCAAAAACTTCTGGTGTTAATTTTTCAATCAGTGCATATAGGTTAAATTCTTTTTCCATTTCCTTTTCTTTGGCAAGGACTGAAGCTTTTTGTTTTAAAAGAATAGCTCTTGGATCTGACAGAGTATAAACGGCATGACCCATTCCGTATATTAAACCGGACTTGTCAAATGCCTCTTTTCGGATTATTTTCCCAATATATTCCGCAACCTCTGTTTCATCATCCCAATTCTTTACGTTTTCCTTAATGTCTTCCATCATTTTCAGCACTTTCGCATTTGCACCTCCATGAAGTGGCCCTTTAAGAGAACCAATAGCGGCTGCTATTGCAGAGAAAGTATCTGTGCCAGTTGAGCTTACAACATGGGTAACAAAAGTAGAGTTATTGCCACCGCCGTGTTCTGCATGTAAAACTAGAGCTAAGTCCAGTGTTTCTGCCTCTGTTTTTGTATACTTTCTATCCGGTCTTATCATATAAAGTATATTCTCAGCAGTACTTAATCCAGGCTGTGGACTGTGAAGATACAGACTTTTTTTATCATGGTAGTGCCTTTTTGCCTGATATCCATAAGCCGCCATGGTTGGAAATCTCGCAATGAGCTCCACTGACTGTCTCAGGACATTAGTTAAATCGTTATCATCGGGGTTACTGTCAAAGGAATACGAAGCAAGTACTGCCCTCGCAAGCTTATTCATTATGTTATTGCTAGGAGCCTTTAATATCATATCCTCTGTAAAAGTATCAGGAAGAGCTCTCAAACTCCCTAGAAGGGTATTGAAATCCTTTAGTTTTTCTTCGGTTGGTAGTTCTCCAAAAAGCAGGAGGTAACAAGTCTCTTCAAATCCAAACCTTCCTTCTTTCACAAAACCTCTTACCAAATCATATACATCTATACCGCGGTATCTCAGCCTTCCCTCCACAGGAACCTTTTCACCCTCATCAATAATATATGAGTGAACATCTCCAATTTCAGTTAGACCCACTAGTACGCCTGTACCATCACTATTTCTTAGTCCTCTTTTAACATTATTCTTAGTGTACAACTCAGGCTCAATCTTATAGCTCTTCTGTATTATTGAAGAAAACTCTTCAAGCAGCTCTGCATTATCATTGAAGTAATCTTTCATTTCCATAGAAATCAATACCTCCTCATAATTCATTAATCTAATATTATTATTTTTTAGATATCCTTACTTATCAAACTATCCTTGGTTTGTTTTACGAATTAATATAAGTTTACTTTATTTTATGCTTTTCCATTTCAAAAGTATACTTATTGCAAGAATGCGAAATGTAAGCTGCATATATGTGTATAATTGTATACAATTATACAGCTCCTGTCAAGTGAACTTGTCTATTGTAAAAAAGAAATTGATGCGTAAAAAAAGTGGTGCGGGAACTCCCTTTTTTAATACAAAAAATAAGAAGATTTAAGAATATTCTTAAACCCTCTTATTTGAATAGTTATAAAAATTAAAATGTATCCTTTTCCTTATAGATTCTTAATTAAATAGAATTAACTACCTTTTCATTTTCATACTTTGTAAATTTATATTGAATATCATTATAGCTTCGTGAGTCACTGGAAAATACTAATTTCCATGTTTCTTTTTTATCTAAATCAGGAAAATATTTATCTGCAACATATTTGCTTTCAATCTTAGTTACATAAGCCTCTGCACAAAAGGTCAGAAGTTGGGAATAAATTGATTCTCCCCCTATCACAAATATATCATCAGA
>Ga0123336_10000552_pt1 | contig 37072 bp, 31 predicted proteins | sample SSSSmetaG_FD_96466 | JGI IMG/M metagenome (GOLD analysis project Ga0123336, IMG submission 96466) | Glacier valley bacterial and archeal communities from Borup Fiord, Nunavut, Canada, to study Microbial Dark Matter (Phase II) - ​SSSS metaG | ecosystem: Environmental > Aquatic > Freshwater > Ice...
GATGGCGTTCAGGTCCGTCACCACCGTGCCCGCGCCCACGGTCACGTTCAGGTTCAGGGCCGAAAACTGGTGGCGGCGCTTGCCGTCGACGAGCACCAGCACTTGGTCGGGCGAGAGGCCGCGCAGGCTGGCCGGGTCGGCGTAGTTGGCCACGCCGTTCACGCCGGTTTTGGCCGAGTTGAACGAGGGCGAGTTGAATTGCACCTGCTGGCCCAGGTCGGTTTGCCCGGTCAGCTGCAGCTCCTTGGCGTTGAGCACGTCCACCGGCGAAGGCCGCTCCACGTCGGTGCGGGGCAGGCCGCGCGAGCCTACCACCGTCACTTCGTTGAGGTCCTGGGCGCTCACGTTCAACACTATCTCCAGCTCTCTGCGCCCGTTTACCGGCACCGTTTGGGCTTGGTAGCCCACGGCCGAAAACACCAGGGTAGCGCTGGGGCTGAGGTTAATCGTGAAGCCGCCTTCGCTGTTGGTGGCCAAGCCGTTGGTAGTGCCCTGCTCGAGTACCGTGGCCCCCGGAATGGCTTCGCCCCGGCTGCTGAGCACGCGCCCCGAGACGGCAACATTCTGGGCGGCGGCGGTGCCGGCCAGCAGTACGAGCAAGAAAAGAAAAAATTGTTTCATGGAAGAAAACGGGGAAAAGTGAAAAGACAACTGAGGGGGTAAGCAAAAGCTTTGTAGGGCAGGCCGGGTGGTGCGAAAACCTCCTCGGGCTGCAAGCCACCGGGCTAAGCTAGCGGAAAGTGGGTGGTCGGTTGAAATGGCCCATCGGCAGCTTAACCGTTTGACCCGTGAATTGTGATTTTTTCTCGGAAGCTTCAACGCCCTTCGTTCCGGGCCGGGGCCGTCATTTCAGCCGGAAGGTGAAAGGCAGTTCGTAGCGCACGGGCACGGCCCGGCTGCCCAGCCGGCCCGGCAGCCACTGATTGGGCACGGTGCGGCTCACGCGCAGCGCCTCCTCGTCGCAGCCGCTGCCGATGCCCTGCAGCACCCGGTGGCCGCTGATGCGGCCCAGCGTGTCAATCACGAAGCCGACTACTACCTGCCCTTGCACGTTGCGGGCCTGGGCCGCAGCCGGATAGTTGAGCTTGGCCGTATAGGCCGCCAGTGCCGCGTGCCCGCCAATAAACCACGGGGCTTGCGTGAGGGCGACGCGCTCTGGGCGGCCGTCGACGGTTTCCAGGACGTAGAGCTTGTCGTCGGGGCGGGCGTACAGCAGTTGGCCGCGCGTATGGTCGTAGCGCTGGGTGACAATGCGCTCGCCCAAGGCCGAGTAGCTGTAATATTCCCACTCGCCCACGTTCTGCCCTTTTTCGAACTGGCCGCTTTCCCATTGCGTGGTGCGCTGGTGCTGAGCCGCGACCAGCAGCGGGCAGGCCGTCAGCAGACCGATGCATAATAAACTATTCATGCTGGTAGAGTCAAATAGTTTTTTGTGAAGAAAGGACCCATTGGATTCGGCGCAATATAGGGTCTTTTGAGAGTTAAGAGGGCGCATATTTTAAAAAACCACAACCTCTTCATTTTGCACTATGGACTGTAAGTATCTTCCAGTAAATTGACTGCCTCGGGTAGTTGGGGCTCGCTCGCGCGGGACCCGGGCGGGCGACTACGGCCCGCCCAAGGTGCGGGGTCATCCAAAACCCTGCCCCTAATTTGGCACTTGTAGGGCCGCGGTTGCTCCGGTTTCTCCGCCACTTTTCCACTTGCCATGAACCCCGCCATCCTGTTGCCCGCCGCCAGCTACACCCACGCCCGCATCGAAAAAGTGAGCGGCGCCGGCCCGCCCGTGCCGGCTTCGGACCAGCTCGCGGCCGAGGAGCCCCTCGAAATCCGGGTGGGCTACGAAGCGGCCGGCCAGCGGCAGCACCGCACCTTGGCGGTGACTATGCGCACGCCGGGCCACGACGAGGAGCTGGCCGCCGGCTTCCTGCTCACCGAAGGCATCATTCAGCTCAAATCCGACATCCTGGGTATTATTCCCTGCCCCGACGTGCGAAAGGCCGAGGAAGCCGGCAACGTGACCCGCGCCGAGTTGGCGGCCCACGTCCACGTCGATTTTGGGGCCCTGGAGCGGCATTTCTACACCAGCTCCAGCTGCGGCGTGTGCGGCAAAACCAGCATCGATGCCGTGCGCACCGCTTCTTGCCCAGTGCTGCCCGCCGACGGCCCGCGCCTAGCCTACGACACCGTTCATGAGCTGCCCGAGCGGCTGCGCGCCGCCCAGGCCGGCTTCGAGCAAACGGGCGGGCAGCACGCCGCCGCGCTGTTCACGCCCGCCGGCGAGCTGCTGCTGCTGCGTGAAGACGTGGGCCGCCACAACGCCCTGGACAAGGTCATCGGGGCCGCGCTGCTGGCCGGCTGGCTGCCGCTGCACCGGCACGTGCTGCTGGTGAGCGGCCGCGCCAGCTTCGAGCTGGTGCAGAAAGCAGCCGCGGCGGGCCTTGGGGTGCTGGCGGCCGTGGGCGCCCCCAGCAGCCTGGCCGTGCAGGCCGCCGAAAGCTTCGGGATGACGGTGCTGGGCTTCGTGCGCAACGGGCGCTACAACGTGTACTGCCACGGCTGGCGGCTGGGGGGCTGACCGGCCGGGTTCACAAGTTTGCTTATTTGCTATAGTCGCGGCAACGGGCGCTCCGCCTTTACGTTACACTTGGGCCCGGCCCTTTCCCGCCCGGTTTGCCCATGAAGCTTCGCATCGAGGACGACACCCTGCGCCTGCGCCTTTCCGGCGGCGAGGTGCAGGAATTTGCCGACACCGGCCGGGTGTCGGCGGCCGTGCATTTTGGCCCGGCCGCCGAGCAGCAGCTCACGTATGCCCTCGAACGCGGCTCGGAGCCCGCCCAAACCCTGCCCGAAGCCGAGCCGGTGCAAGTGCACTACGCGCCCGGCGCCATCACGGTGCTGGTGCCCTTCGCGCTGGCAAAGGCTTGGGTGGAAACGACGCAAAACGGTTTTTCGCACGACCTGCCCCTTGCCGGAACCCAGCGCCTCCGCATTCTGGTTGAAAAGGACCTGGACTGCCGCCACTAGTTGGTTAAAAGATAGGAGTTGAGAGTTAAAAATGTTGCCCGGGGTGCCCGGCTCGCTCTCAATGTTTCCGGTGACTTTTAACTCTCAACTTCTAATTTTTAATTGAATTCCCATGGAAGATTCACCCAAAACCGACCCGAGCAAAGCCGGCAAAGCCCACCAGCAGGGTGCCGAAGCCAACGCCCCCAAAAGCGGCGAGCGGCCCGACCAGGGCAAGGCCCCCGCGCCCGACCACTACAGCACCATTCCGCACAACGAGCACATTCTGGCCCACATCCCGGCGCCCGACGTGGCCAGCGCCAAGTACCACCACCCCGTGCTGGCGCAGCCGCCCGAAGCCCTGACCGGCCTCAAGCTGGAGGGCCGCGAAAAGGTGGCCGCCGGTGTCACGGCGGTCATCAAGTCCATGCAGTTCAGCTGGAGCGAGGGCGGCGTGGGGCGCGGCACCAAGGCCCTGCTCGGCCTCAACCAAAAGGATGGGTTCGACTGCAGCAGTTGCGCCTGGCCCGACCCCGACGAGCACCGCTCGGTGGCCGAATTCTGCGAGAACGGAGCCAAGGCCACTGCTTCGGACGCCGACGATAAGGCCGCCGGCCCGGAATTCTTCGCCCGGCACAGCATCGCCGAGCTTTCGCGGATGACCGACCGCGACCAGAACAACGCCGGCCGCCTCACCCACCCCCTGGTGAAGCGCCCCGGCGACAACCACTACTCGCCCATCGCCTGGCCCGAAGCTTTTGGCATCATCGCCCAGGAGCTGAACGCGCTGGACTCGCCCGACGAGGCCGTGTTCTACACCTCGGGCAAGGTGCCCAACGAGCCGGCCTTTTTGTTCCAGCTCTTCGTGCGGCAGTTTGGCACCAACAACCTGCCCGACTGCTCCAACATGTGCCACGAGAGCAGCGGCTCGGCCCTGAGCCCCACGCTGGGCCTGGGCAAAGGCTCGGTCACGCTCAACGACATGCACGAGGCCGAAGTCATCCTCATCATCGGCCAGAACCCCGGCACCAACCACCCGCGGATGCTTTCGGCCCTGCAAAAGGCCAAGCGCAACGGCGCCAAAATCATTAGCGTGAACCCGCTGATTGAGGCCGGTTTGGTGGCGTTCAAAAACCCGCAGGATTTCATGAACCCGCTGCGGGCGCTGGGCGCGCTGCTCGGCGACGGCACGCCGCTCACCGACGTGTTCCTGCAGGTGCGCGTGGACGGCGACATGGCCCTGCTGCGCGGCATCATGAAGCACTTGTTTGAGGCCGAGGACCGGAACCCCGGCCAGGTGGTGGACCGCCCGTTTATCGACGAATTCACCACCGGCTTCGAGTCGTTCGAGCAGAACATCCGCAACACGAGCTGGGAGGAAATCGAGGAAATCAGCGGCGTCGGCCGCGGCCAGCTGCTCGAGGCGGCCAACTTGATTGCGCACAAGCAGAAAATCATTACCTGCTGGGCGATGGGCGTGACGCAGCAGCGCCAGGGCGTGCAGACGATTCAGGAAATTGTGAACCTGCAGCTCATGAAGGGCGCCATCGGCAAGCCCGGCGCGGGCACCTGCCCGGTGCGCGGCCACTCCAACGTGCAGGGCGACCGCACGATGGGCGTTTGGGAGCGGATGCCGAAAGGCTTTCTGGATGCCTTGCAGCAAGAATTCCACTTCACCCCGCCCACCAAGGACGGCTTCGACGTGGTGGACACCATTAAGGCCATGCGCCTGAAGAAAACCAAGGTGTACTTCGGGCTGGGCGGCAACCTGCTGGCCGCCGGCCCCGACACCGAGGTGATTGCCGAGGGCATGCGCAACCAGCGCCTGACCGTGTTTGTGGGCACCAAGCTCAACCGCGGCCACCTCGTCACCGGCGACACCAGCCTGCTGCTGCCCTGCTTCGCCCACGTCGACATTGACCTGCAGAAGAGCGGCCACCAGATGACGAGCTGCGAAAACTCGATGGGCGTGGTGAGCCAGAACAAGGGCATCCTGGTGCCGCTGGCCGGCGACCAGCTCAGCGAGGTGGCCATCATTGCGGGCATGGCCATTGCCACCTTAGGCGAGAAAACCAACGTGGCCGACTGGGTGGCCATGACGGAGAACTACGACGTCATCCGCGACCACATCTCGCGCGTGATTCCGGGCTTTGAGGATTTCAATGAAAACCTGCGCAAGCCGGGCGGATTCTACCTGCCCAATGGCCCCCGCGAGCGCAAGTTCACCACGCCCAACGGCAAGGCCAACTTCAGCACCACCACGCTGGAGAAATACGAAATCGAGCCCGACCAACTTGTTATGATGACCGTGCGCTCGCACGACCAGTTCAACACCACCATTTACGAGTACAACGACCGGTACCGCGGCATTCACAACGAGCGCCGCGTGCTGTTCATGAACCCGGCCGACATGGCCGCGCGGGGCATCAAAGCCCAGGAACTCGTCGACATCACGAGCCACTACCAGGGCGAGGAGCGCCGGGTGGAGAAGTTCGTGGCCGTGCCCTACGACATCCCCAAGGGCAACGTCTCGGCCTACTTCCCCGAAGCCAACCCGCTGGTGCCCATCGGCAGCGTGGCCAAAATCAGCAACACGCCCACCTCGAAGTACGTGGTGGTGACGGTGGTGCCCACGGCCGTGAACAACGACGTGCGCATCCGGGAGCGGGAGCGGATGATGGCCGAGTAAGGCTGGGCTGGCGTCAACCTCACCCCCGGCCCCTCTCCTGCGGAGAGGGGAGCCACGGCGGCGCGAACGTTGTGCTAAGGCAAGCACATAAAGCAAAAGCCCCTCTGGTTCATCCAAAGGGGATTTTGTTTTTGTGTCGTTTTATGCCGTCAGGCTCCCCTCTCCGCGGGAGAGGGGCCGGGGGTGAGGTTACACCGCCTCGCCCTGCTTCTCCAAATCGAACAGCTCGCCCAGCAGTTCCATCAGTTGCCCGGCGTCGTCGCGCTTGCAGGCGGCTTTGAGTTGCAGCACGTGCTGCTTGAGCACCTTTTGCATCAGCGAGCGGGTGGCTTCGTCGAGGAGCTTGCTTTCGGCGGGGGTAGCTTTTTTCTGGTAGCGGTCCAGCTCTTCCTGGCGCAGGTGCTCCAGGCTGGCTTTCACGCGCTGAATGATGGGCGACACCAGCATTTCCTTGGCCCAGTCGCTGAGGCCGCTGAGGCTCTCGGCGATAATGGCGCGCACCTGGGGCACGGCGGCCAGGCGGGTTTGCAGCGCGGCCGAAGCCTTGCTCTGGATGGTGTCGATGTTGTAGACCAGCACGCCGGGCACTTGCTCCACGTCGGCGGCCACGCTGCGGGGCACGCTCAGGTCGACGAAAAACTTGTAGCTGAGCACGTCGAGGTTTTCGACCAGCTCGCGGGTAAAAAACGGCTCGGCGCGGTTGATGGACGAGACGATGACGTCGGCCTCCTTGAGCGCGGGCACCAGGTTTTCGAAGTCGACCACTGCCATGCCGCACTCGGCGGCCAGGCCTTCGGCTTTGGCGCGGGTGCGGTTGCAGAGGGTGATGGTGCCGAAGGCCTTGCTGGCGGCCAGGTGGCGGCACACGTCGGCGCCAATCTCGCCCAGGCCCACAACCAGCACGCGGGGGTTGGCCACGTCGGCGGTCAGCTCTTCCACCAGCTCCAGGGCGGCGTAGCTGATGCTGGCGGCGCCGTCTCGGAAGCGGGTTTCGGTTTGCACGCGCTTGTTGGTGAAGAACACCGTGTGCAGCAGGCGGTGCAGAAACGGACCAGCGGCGTCGGCATCGGCGGCCCACTGATAGGCCATCTTCACCTGGTTGCTGATTTGCAGGTCGCCCACCACTTGGGCGTCGAGGCCCATGGCGACTTCGAACAGGTGCTGGGTGGCCGCTTCGGCGGTGGGCAGCAGGTCGAAGTAGGGCAGGAACTGGCCGATGTCGGCGCGGTCCTTCAGGTGGCCGAGGGCGAGGATGACTTCGCGGCTGCGGTCGTCCTCGGCGGCGTAATAAATTTCGGTGCGGTTGCAGGTGCTGAGCACGAGCAGGTCGGACAGGCCCAACTCGTGGTGCAGCGTGTGCAGGAAACGACGACAGGCGGCTTCGTCGAGTGAAAGCAGCTCGCGGATGGCCAGCGGGGCTTTCTTGAACGAGAGGCTAACGGCCTTGAACGGATGCGACATAGAAGAATCGGCACGAAACCGGACTACAAAATTACGGCAGGAATCGGCAAGAATGAAACAGCCTGGATAGGGCTCTGGTTCGCGTGCCCGGGTATTTTGTGGCAAAACCGCCGGGCAGCGCCCGCGTACCTTTGCGCCATGCCCCTGCCAGCCTCCCCCACGCCCACTGCCTCACTCGTACCGGCTGCTGCCGCGGTTGCCTCCGGCGGTCGGGCTGCGCGGCGGGCCCCGGCGGCGCCCGTGGCGTGGATGCTGCTGCTGGTGCTGGCCACCATCTGGGGCACGTCGTTTATTCTGATGAAAAAAGGGCTGGTCGTGTTTTCGGCCCTGGAGCTGGGCGCCACCCGCGTGAGCGTGGCGGCGCTGCTGCTGCTGCCGTTTGCCCTGCGGCACGTGGGCCGCGTCGAGCGCAGCCGCTTCAAGTGGCTGGCCCTGAGCGGCGTGGTGGGCACGTTGATTCCGGCGTTTCTGTTTGCCTACGCCGAAACCCGGCTGGCCTCGGGGCTGGCGGGCGTGCTGAATGCGCTGACGGTGGTGTTCACGCTGCTGGTGGGGGCGGCCCTGTTTGGCCAGCGCCTCACGGGGCTGCGGGTGCTGGGCATTGCGCTGGGCCTGGCGGGCACGGTGGTGCTGATGTGGCTGGGCGGCAGCGGCGGCGATGCCACGCCCAGCGGCACGGGCAACGCCTGGTACGGGCTCTACATCGTGGCCGCCACGCTGGGCTACGGCGTGAGCGTGAACTTGATTAAGCACCGGCTGGGCGGCCTCACGCCGATGGCCGTGACGGCCGTGCTGCTGCTGCTCATTGGCGGGCCGGCGCTGGCTTACCTGCTGCTGAGCACGAGTTTCTTGCACAAGCTGGCCGTGGTGCCAGGGGCCTGGGCGGCGTTTGGCTACATCGCGCTGCTGGCCACCATGAGCACGGCGGTGGCCATGGTGCTCTTTAACCGGCTCATTCAGCAATCCACGGCCCTGTTTGCCTCGTCGAGCACCTACCTCATTCCCGTCGTGGCCCTGGCCTGGGGCGCGCTCGATGGCGAGGCCTTCAACCTGTGGCATTTGCTGGGCATGGTCATTATACTGGCGGGCGTGCTGATTATTCACCGGGCCCGCTAGAACGTCCGGGTCAGCCCCAGCTCGCCCCAGCGGTGGGAGCGGGCGCCTGCAAATTCGGGCGCTACCCACGTGGCCGTGGCCGAGAAGCGGAAGTCGCGGTGGGCCAGCACCATGCCGCCGGCGCTGCGCAACACCGCCCGGCTCACGTCGCCGGCCGCCAGCACGTACGGGCTGCTGCGGTTAAACGCCCCGCCCTGCAAGGTGGCGTCGTAGCCCACCAGCCGGATTTCAGCGGAGGCTTCGGCGTAAAGCTGCCAGGGACCCGGAACGAGTTCAGCAAAATCGGGTTGCAGCTTGCCCACCCGTACGCGCAGGCCAGTGCTGGCGTAGGTGTAGAGCGTGCCCAGCGAAGCCCCGGCGCTGCCGAGCAGCTCGGCGCGGCCGGGCGCGGCCAGCAGCAGTTGTTCGTACTGCACGCGGTAGCCCAGTACGGCGTCGTTGCGGATTTGGTACGCCCAGCCGCGGGGCTCGGCGTTGCCGGTGACGCGGTGGATGCTGGTTTGCAATTGCTGGCCGCCCGCGGCGGGGCCGATGAAGCCAAGGTCCACGGTCGTGGTCAGGCGCCGGTGCCGCGTCGGGTGGGTGCTCACCCGGAAAAAAGAAGCGTAGCCATACGCCGCGTACGGCCGGTCGCCCACCCGAATGGAGGCGTCCTGAATGCGCAGGGGCGTGAAGCCGTCGTAGCGCAGCGCGAAGCCGTAGTGCTGCGTGCTGCCGGCCGGGCCGCTGGCCAGCAGGTGCCGGGTGGGCCAGCGGGCCAGGCTGGGGTGCACCACGCGCAGCGTCATGCCCTGGGTGAAGTAGTAATCGGTGCGGAAAAACAGGTCGTTGGCGTAGGTGTAGCTCAGCAGGCGCTCGGGGCTGAGGGGGCGGAGCGTGTCGGCCGGGGCGGGGGCCGCCAGGGCCAGGGCCGGCCCGGCCAGCAGCGCAATAAACAGCAATAGAAGACGCATAGGCAACCGAAGCTGAGGGCCCCGCTCCGGATGTACGTGCAGGACGGGCCCCACCGGTTTGGGCGCGGCGGCGGTAACGCGGACTTCCTTTACTCCGGCACATACGGCCACGCTTGGTACCGGGCCGGCAGCCCGGCCTGGCGGGCGTTGCCGCGCACGTAGGTCAGCACCCGCGTCAGCTCGGCCTCGTCGGCGATGGGGAAATCGTGCCAGCCGGTTTGCCAGAACGGGGCTTCGGGCGGCAGCTTGGGGCGCACGAGGCGACGGCAGTTGGCCGCGGTGCGCAGGTGCAGCAGGTCGAGGGCTTTGGCGAAGGAGAGCGGGCTGCCGGCGGGCAAGTGCAGCACCAGGTGCGCATGGTTGGGCAGAATGGCGAAGCCGTGGACGACGAATCCGGTTTCTTCCAGCATCATGATTTCGCCGGCCAGGACTTCGGCCATTTTTTCGTTTTCGAAGTGCGCCGGGCCGGTGGGGGCGCGGTCGAGTACGGCGTCGAATTGAGCGAAAAACAGCTTCTGGGCGCGGCGGTGGACGGTGCCGGCTTCCTGGGCGCGGTGCAGGCCGGCCGCCAGCGCCCGCGCCATAGCGGCAGGGATGGTGCCGGGCAGGCGGAATGTGAGGAAGCTGGTTTGGACCATTAATTAAAAAAGAAACCGAAATTACTGACGACGAAAGCGGCCCTTCAACACGACCCCGCTCACTGGTTCACCCGCGAGCTGCCCAGCTTGCGTAGCGGCGCGGGCTTATTTTTCCCTCGCCTGTGGGCCAGGAGCTGGCACTCTTCCGAAACCTTCCACACTTCGTAATCTCCCGTCAGGAAATTGGTGTCCCGATACTCCCAGCCCGCAGGCCCGACGAGGCCAGGGCAGTCGCCGTCGTTGCGGCCGTAGTCCCGGGTTTCCCCAATCAAGTAAAACCCGTTCTGTTGGTACCGGAATTTGCTGTCGATGCGCCAGCGCCAATTGCTGCCGCCGTAGTGAGCAACGCCGAGGATGCCTTTCTCGATGGTGAGGCCCGCGAAGGGGTCGCCGTACATGCCGCCGCAGCCTTTGCACAGCACTGCCCGGCCCGTTTGGGCCGCCAGCACGTAGCCGGTGGGCGTGCCGAATAACACCAGCAGCAGGCGGGCCGGCAGGGCCTCGTCGGGGTACGCGGTGGTGTCTTCCACCAACGGGCGCAGCACCAGGGCCAGGTCGGGCCGGCCGTCGTGATTGAGGTCGCCTACGGCGCGGCTGTCGGCCAGCTCCCCGTAGCGGGGCGGGATGAAATAGGCCACTGTGGAGCCCGTGGCCGGAAGCGGCGGGGAGGCGCGACGTTGGCTGTGGGCCGCCGGGCCCGCCAATCCGGCCAGCAAAAACATGGTCATCGTTCTCATACTCCCCGACCAAGAATGCACTCGGCGCTAGCCCACCTGTGGCGTGGCCCGTTGCCTCAGCTTCGAGTTCTTGTAGCCGTACCCGAAGTACACCCCCAGCCCAATTAGCAGCCACACGAAAAACAGCGTCCAATTGCTGATGCCCAGCTCGGTCATCAAATACAGGTTGATGAGCAGGCCCAGGGTGGGCAGCAGCGAGAGCCGCTTGCGGAACGAGAGAACCGCCAGCGCCCCGCAAAACAGCAGAAACACCAGCGTGGGAATCTGGTGGGCGAAGCCGCCGCTGACCTTGCCGCTGGTGGCGTCGGTGAGCAGCCAGCCGTGCCGCCCGCTCACGTCCTGCCAGAATTCGTGGTTGCCGCTGGCGTTGTAGCGGTAAATGAGGAAGGCGCCCACGGCCAGAATGAGCGGCACGAGCCACTGCCCGTTGAGGTAAGGCACCTTGAACCGGGCTTCGGAGCGGCCGTAGGGGTCGATGATGAGGATGCCGCCGCAGACCAGCGCAAACGCGAACAGCGTGCCGATGCTGGTGAGGTCGACCACCAAATCCATGTTGAGGATGAGGGCCGGCACCGCCACAAAAAAGCCCGTGACGATGGTGGCGAACGAAGGCGTGTGGAAGCGCGGGTGAATTTTGGCAAACACCGATGGCAACAGCCCGTCGCGCGCCATCGTGAGCCAGATGCGCGGCTGCCCCAACTGAAACACCAGCAGCACCGAGGCCATGGCAAACACGGCGCTCACTGCCACCAGGCCCGAAAGGCGCGGCAGCCCCACCTTGGCAAACACGAAGGAGAGCGGGTCGCCCACGCCCAGTTCCTTGTACGAGACCATGCCCGTGAGCACCAGCGTAATCACCACGTACAGCACCGTGCAGATGATGAGGGCGTACATCATGGCCTTGGGCAGGTCGCGCTGCGGGTTTTTGCACTCCTCGGCGGTGGTCGAGATGGCGTCGAACCCGATGTAGGCGAAGAACACCGCTGACACGCCCTTGAGCACCCCGCCCACGCCGTGCGGCGCAAACGGGTGCCAGTTGGCCGGCTGCACGTAGAACGCGCCCACCGCAATGACGATGAAGACAATAATCAACTTCAACAAAACCAGCAGGTTCGAAGCGTTTTTGCTTTCCTTGATGCCGGTGTACACCAGCGCCGTGATGAGCACGGTGATGGTGAAAGCTGGCAAATCAATGACCAAGTGGAAGCCGTTGAACAATTCCGGGGCCTGCGACCAGGCCTTGTAGCCTTCAAGCTGGGCGGGCGTGGCTTCGGCCAGCGGCTTGCCGGCCTGCATCAGGGCCAGCACGGCCTCGTAGCCGGCGTGGCCCGTTTGGGTGCCCATGGTGAGCCACAGCGGCAGGTGCAGCCCGATGCCGTCGAGCAGGCCGGTGAAGTAGTCGGACCAGGAAATGGCCACCACGATGTTGCCCACCGCGTATTCCATTATCAGGGCCCAGCCGATAATCCAGGCCGCCAGCTCGCCAAACGAGGCGTAGGCGTAAGTATAAGCCGAACCGCTGACCGGGATGGTGGCCGCAAACTGCGCGTAGCACAGGGCCGAAAACGCGCAGGCCACGGCCGTGAATACGAACAGCAGCGACACCGCCGGCCCGCCGTCGAGGCTGGCCTTGCCGATGGTACTAAAAATGCCGGCCCCGATAATGGCCGCAATGCCCAGCGCGGTGAGGTCGCGCACGGTGAGGTGGCGCTCGAGGCCGCCGGGGGCGGTGGGGCTGTCGTGGTCGGCGGGTGGGTTTTGGAGAATGGCCGCAATGGTTTTGCGGCGGAACAAGGACTTATCGGAACGCATGAAAGGCGGGAGGGGGCGGGTTTGAGGGGCAAAAGATAGCGCCCCGGCGCGGGTTGTGCGCCGCTGAGCCCCCGCGGCCCAGCCTAGCGCAACAGCCCGCCTAGCAGGCTGCCGCCCACGTGCACCAGTAGCGCGCCACCCCCCACCCGCACCGGCACCCCCACCGAAAAGCTGCTCAGGGTGCTGTAATTACCGTAATTGCCATACCCACCGTAGCCCCGGCCGGCCGGGCCCCGCAAAGGCAGCGGGGCAAACGCGGGGTTGGGGAATTGGCCATCGGCGCCGGGGCCGGCCAGCGCCGCGGCGCTGCCGTAGGCCTGCGCCCAGTAGGGCGAAAAACTGTATTGCACAAACGGCCGGCTCCGCCCTGCCCCGCCCAGCACGTAGCGCAGGTACGGCTGCACGGCGTAGCCCACGCCGCCCGCGGCCAGCACCGGCGTGTAGCTGCCCGACACGTAGGCACCCGTGAGGAAGTGGCCGGGGCTGGGCGCGGCCGGGGCCGGCATTTCCAGGCCCACCGCGCCGGCGGCCGGCCCCTGGGCGTGGCCCGGCACGGGCAACAGCAACAGCGCCAGCAGCGCAAATCGGAGGGCAGGGGCCATGGCAGCGGGAGTAAGGAGTGGAACGAGGCGCTGACTAAGGTACAAGGTTTTGCCGGGCCGCTTGTGCATTCGCCGGCCGCCCGGCATCGGTCAGGAAAACTTCAGCTCCGCGCCCATGCGCACGTCCGTTTCCCTCGCCGTTCCGCAGCCGTGCCACGAAAGCTGGGCCGCCATGATGCCGGCCGGTGCCGGCCGCCACTGCGCCGCCTGCCAGCACACGGTGGTCGATTTCACTTTAAGCACCGACGCCGAAATCCTGGCCTATCTGGCCAGGGCCGCGGGCGCCCGCATCTGCGGGCGTTTCGCGGCGGGAAAGCTGGCGCGGCCGTTGCAGCGCGCCGTGCCGGCTGCCCCCACGGCGGCGCGCTGGCGGGCCTGGCTGGCGGCCGTCGTGGCCGTGTGGGCGGTGCGGGAAGCGGCCAGCTCACCGGCCCACGCGCAAGCGCCCGCCGAGTGGCGCGCCCGCTACTGGGGCGGCCCCGTGCCGGCCACCAAGCAAACCGAAGCTCCGGCTACGCCCAACCTTCTGCCCTTGGAGACGCAAAAACCACTGGTAACCATTGTGCGGCCAGAAATAGCGCATGGGGTAATTACAAAGGGAATGGTCAGCAGCCAGGCAATGATGCCGATGCTGGCGCAGCCTGTGGTTTTGCCGTGGGTGCTGCGAGGCGTTATTACTGATTTCTCAAATGATGAGGCACTCCCGGGCGTCACGGTGCTGCTCAAAGGCACTACCACCGGAACCAGTACCCGCGCCGACGGCACGTTTGAACTGCCGGTGCCAGCAGAACTGGCGGGCGCTGCTGGCTTGAGCATCACGGTTTCATCCATCGGATACCTAACGCAGGAGCGTCCGCTGGTTACAAAGGCAGCGGTAGCAGCGCAGAATTTTCAGCTCAGGGTACAGGTGATGGGGCTCTTGGGCGAAGTCGTCGTTTGCCGGCTGCCGCCCGCGCCCTGGCACCCGCGCCGCTTCTACTACTGGGGCAAGTACTGACTCACGCGCCCGTTCCAACGCGGGTAGCGCCTGAAAAAAACGCTACATTAGAAGCATGGCTTCTCCTCTACGCATCAGCATTCCGCAGCCCTGCGCCCAGCCGTGGGCCGCCATGGCCCCCACCGCCGCCGGCCGCCACTGCGGGGCCTGCCAAACCGAGGTGGTGGACTTCACCCGCCTCAGCGACGCTCAGATACTGGCGTACTTGGCGCGCCGGGGCGACCAGCCGCTGTGCGCCGCCGCGCGCCCCGCCCAGCTGGCCGTGCCCGCGCCCACCCACTGGCGCCGCTTGCTGCTGGCCGGCCTGGCGCTGCTGGGCTGGCAGGTGCCGGCCCAGGCCGGCCCGCCGGTGCTGCCCCCGGCGGCCGAATCGGGGAGCAATTCGGACAAGCCCGGCGGGCCGGTCATCGTGCGGGGCGCGGTGATTGACGACCAGAACGGCCAGCCGGTGGCCGGCGCCCGCATCCTCATCAACAACACCAACTACGGCACCGTGACCGACGAGCAGGGCCGCTTCGAGCTGGTGATAGCCGCCAAGTGGACCCCGCTGAAAAGCGGCAAGCTGCTGCTGCACATCGAAGGCAGTCCGTTCGAATTCCAGCCCCAGGACCTGGCCGTGCCCCTGCACCGCCCGGCCAAGCCCGTCACGCTCACCGTCCGACTGCTGTCCATCCCGAACCGCGGGCAGGTGATGGGCAAAATTGCCCGCCCCGAGCCGCCCGTGAAGCCGCCGCGGGGGTGAAGGGCTCGCCGGGCGGCGGGGAAGATTTGACTAAACCTTTCGGGGCCCAAAATCCTTATGGCAGGGTATGAAAGTTTTGCGTTTTGTCCTCGTTTTCCTGCTTGCCACGGCCTGCGTGGCGCCCCGGCCCACCACCCGCTTCAACCCCCCGGCCACCCGCGCCGAGCTGCCCCACGAGGAGGCCCCGCACCCCAAAAACTCGCTGGAGTGGTGGTACCTCACCGGCCACCTCACCGACCAGGCCACCGGCGACCAGTTCGGCATCGAGTACGTCTTTTTTCACTTTAACCTGAAGGACGGCAAAGACGATTGGCAGATGGTGAACGTGGCCCTCACCGACCCGCAGGGCCAGCAGTTTCGCTACGACTACAAGCTCGGCAAGCTTCCGCGCCTGCTCACCGATTCGCTGCCGCTGCGCCTGCGCGAGCGCCGGGCCGGCCAGGTCTGGAAACTTGACGGGCAGGAAGGCCGCTACCACCTTCAGGCCGCCCTCACGGGCAAACGCAACGCCGGCTACGCCCTCGACCTGGCCACTACTCCCGCCAAAGGCGTGGTGCTGCACAGCGGCACCGGCTACGAAAACTACGGCAACAACATCGTGGCCGGCTATTATTCCTACCCGCGCCTCGCCACCACCGGCACCCTCACGGTGGCCGGCAAGGCCCACGCCGTGACCGGCGAGCTGTGGTACGACCGGCAGTGGAACTGCACCACCATCGTGAGCGACAAGGTGGGCTGGGACTGGCTCAGCATCCAGCTCGACCAGCCCCGCGAGGAGCTCATGCTGAACACGCTGCGCAACACCGCCACCGGCCAAACGCTCAACAACGGCACCTTCAGCCCCGCCACCGGCCCCAGCCTGCACCTCACCGGCCCCGCCTTTGTGCTCACGCCCCTCACGACTTGGACCAGCCCGAAATCCAAGAAAACCTACCCCGCCACCTGGCGCGTGCAGGTGCCCGCCCAAGGCTACGACCTCACCGTGGAGCCGCTGGTGCCCCAGCAGGAGCTGGCGCTGCGCTTTTTCCATGCCTTCACCATGTACTATTGGGAAGGCATGTGCCGCGTAAAAGGCACCCACAACGGCCAGCCCGTGACCGGCAAGGCTTACGTGGAAATCACGAACCGGTAGCCGGCGCCAACCTCACCCCCGGCCCCTCTCTTTTGGAGAGGGGCCGGGGGTGAGGTTGGCGCCGAAATACTTACTGGTTCAGCACCACGCGGAAGGTGGTGCCGCGGCCCAACTCGCTCCATTTCACGAAGAGCTGGCCCTCGTGGTAGTTCTCGATGATGCGCTTGGCCAGCGCCAGTCCCAGGCCCCAGCCCCTTTTTTTGGTGGTGAAGCCGGGCATGAACACGTTCTGGAGCTTGTTTTTGGGGATGCCCTTGCCCGTGTCGGTGATGTCGATGGCCACCTGCCGGGGCGGGGCGCCGCGCCGGTACCAGGTGCGGCGGGTGCGCACCCGCCGCAGGTGCAGCGTGATGGCCCCGCGCCCGTCCATGGCGTCCACCGCGTTTTTGCAGATGTTCTCAATCACCCAATCAAACAGCGGCACGTTGAGGCGCGCCGGCGTGTCCATCGGCAGGTCGCTTTCGATGGTGAACTTCACCTTCTTCGACACCCGGCTCTGCAGGTATTCGATGGCGTTGCGGGTGGTTTGCAACAGGTTTTCGTCGTTGAGGACCGGCACCGAGCCGATGTTAGAGAACCGCTCGGTGATGATGGCCAGGCGCCGGATGTCCTTGCCCAGCTCCTCGATGATGGGCTCGTCGCGAAACCGCTCGCTCTCGCGCAAGTAGCTCTGCCAGCCCACCAGGCTGCTGAGCGGGGTGCCCAACTGGTGGGCCGTTTCCTTGGCCAGGCCCACCCACACGCGGTTTTGCTCGGCCCGGCGCGAGGAGCTGAACGCGAAGTAGGCGATGACGGCCAGGCAGCCAATCACCACAATCTGGACCAGCGGGTAGGTGCGCAATTGCCGCAGCAGCTGCGAATCTTTGTAGAAAATGTAGTTGCGGGTGCCCGCGCCCAGCTCCACCACAATGGGCGGGTGCAACTGCTTCATCTGGGCCAGTTCGCGCTGCATCAGCGCCACCGAATCGGCGGTGCTGAGGCCGGGCGGCAGGTGCATGTTTTTGGCGCCCGTCACGTCCTTGCCGTCGGTGAGGATGATGGGAATGGTGGTGTTGGCGTTGATAATTTCCTCAAACACGAAGTTGGAGTTCGAGTCCACCTCCGAGTTGATGATGAACTCCTGGGCCTTGGCGTAAAGCTGAATCTGCTGCTGTTCCCGCTCCGACACGCGCCGCACCAGCAGGTTGGTGTACACCACCGTGGCCGCCCCAATCAGCAGGGCCACCACCGCCACCAGAATCTTGATGCGGGATTTTTGGTCGTAAATCGGAGACATGAAAAGGGAATACAGGCAGGCAAAGGATGACAGCCGGTTTCGTTAACCGTTCACCAGCACCGCCTCGCTGCTGGCGATTTCGGCCAAAATCTCCAGCACGTCCGCCGGTAAGTCTGCGTCGACTAAGCGGGTGCGCCAGGCCTTGGCGCCTTCCAGGCCGCGGAAGTAGTGGGCGTAGTGGCGGCGCATCTCGAACACGCCCACCCGCGGGCCCTTCCACTCCACGCTGCGGTCGAAGTGCATTTGGCAGGCGGCCACCCGCTCTTCCAGCGTGGGCGGGGCCTGGAGCTGGCCGGTGGCCACGTAGTGTTTGATTTCGCGGAAAATCCAGGGGTAGCCGATGCTGGCCCGGCCCACCATCACCCCGTCCACGCCGTAGCGGGTTTTGTATTCCAGCGCCTTTTCGGGCGAGGTGATGTCGCCGTTGCCGAAAATGGGGATGCGGATGCGCGGGTTGTCCTTGATTTTGGCGATGAGCCGCCAGTCGGCGTCGCCTTTATAAAGCTGGGCGCGGGTGCGGCCGTGCACGGTGAGGGCCGCGATGCCCACGTCCTGCAGGCGCTCGGCCACTTCTTCCACGTTTTTGGTGCCCTCGTCCCAGCCCAGGCGGGTTTTTACGGTCACGGGCAGGTGGGTATTCCGCAGCACGGCGGCCGTCATGGCCACCATTTTGGGGATGTCCTGAAGCAGGGCCGCGCCCGCGCCGCGGCAGGCCACCTGCTTCACCGGGCAGCCGTAATTGATGTCAATCAGGTCGGGCCCAGCCTCGGTGCTGATGGCCGCGCACTCGCCCATGGTGGCCACGTCGGACCCAAAGAGCTGGATGCCAATGGGCCGCTCGTAGTCGAAAATGTCGAGCTTTTTGCGGCTCTTGGCGGCGGCCCGAATCAGGCCTTCCGAGGAAATAAACTCGGTGTACATCAAATCGGCCCCGTTGGCCTTGCACACGGCGCGGAAGGGCGGGTCGCTCACGTCCTCCATGGGGGCGAGCAGCAGCGGGAAGTCGGGAAGGGAGATGTTGCCTATGTTGACCACGGGAATTAAAAAATAAAACCTGTCATCCTGAGCCTGCGGAGGACCTTATCGCGTCGAAACGATTGGGTTAGCGCGCCGTTTTAGAGTGATAAGGTCCTTCGCAGGCTCAGGATGACAAGCGGAAGTCGGCGTATTTTACGCAAATTTACGCCCTTCCCAACTAGTCCCCGCCCATGAAAGGTTTCCTGCCCCGCACCCTGCACCCGGGCCTCCAGATTCTGTTGCTACTGGTACTGATGATGGCCGGGGCCTGCGTGGGCTACGCCGTTGTGTTCGGGTGGGCGGGCGTGGGCTTTGGGCTCTCGCCGCTCCAGGTGGGCGCCGTGATGCAGGCCCCCAGCGCCTACCCCCAGGGCTGGGGCGTGCTGATGATGGCGCAGGGCGTGCTGCTGTTTTGCGCCTGCGCGGGCGGGGCGCTGGCGCTGGCGTCGGCGCTGGGCTATCGCTGGGCCGAATATTTCAACCCGCGCCGGCTGGGGGCGGCGTGGTGGCTGCTGGGCGCGGCGGTGCTCGTCGTGGCCACCGTGCCGTTCATGTCCGGCCTCATTGCCTGGAACGCGGGCGCGCACTTCCCCGGCGCCCTGCACGGGTTCGAGGCGTGGGCGCGGGCCAGCGAAGACCGGGCCCAGGTCCTCACCAAGTTCCTCACGCAGTTTAATTCGGCCGGCCGGTTTGCGGTGGGCGTGCTGGTGGTGGCCGCGGTGCCGGCCGTGGCCGAGGAGCTGGTGTTTCGCGGCGTGATTCAGAAAAACCTGGTGCGCTGGTTTTCGCCGCACGTGGGCGTGTGGTTGGGGGCGGCCATTTTTTCGGCTATTCACCTGCAGTTTTTCGGGTTTGTGCCGCGCTTTGTGTTGGGCCTCGTGCTCGGCTACCTATATCTGTGGAGCGGCAACATTCTGGTGTCGATGGCCGCCCACTTCACCCAAAACGCCTTGCAGCTCGTCATCCTTTACCTCACGCAACGCGGTGCCTTCGGCTGGGGCTTCGACCCCGACTCCACCGAGGCGCTGCCCTGGCCGCTGGTGCTGCTCTCGGCCGTGGGCACGGCCGGGCTGCTGTATTCCTGCACCGGCGCATGAGTGCCGCTGCTGCGCCCACCGCCATGCTCACCCTGAGCGGCGCGGGCGCGGCCGTGCACGGTAGAGACGCATAATTGCGTCTTGGCATTGAACGACCCGGACTGCGCCGATTAAATAGCATCACCAACGACGAGACGCAAAGTTGCGTCTCTGCATCCCTCCCGATTTGTCCGACTCTACGCCCCCGATTCTCTCCGTTTCTTCCGATGCTCCCGCCGCCACAGCCGGCCCCAGCAACCTGCGCCTGCGCGTCATCTGGGGCGTCATCGGGGCCGCGCTGCTGCTGGGCAGCGTCTGGTTCAGCCCCTGGACGTTCGGACTATTCTTCGCCGCCGTGCAGGCCGTAATGCTGTGGGAGTTTTACCGCCTGATGCGGGCGGGCGGGTATGCCCCGGCTACGTGGATTGGGGTGGGGGCGGGGCTGGTGCTATTTGCGGCTTTTCACCTGTGGCAAGCACTCCCACAGTATTGGCATGCCCAAGCAAACAACACTTTTGTTCAAATTGGCGAAGCAAGTGTGCCAGTAGGCGCCGGGGCCTTGCCTGAACAACAAATGGTGTTGGTTGGCTGGGCACTGGTTGTCATTGGCGCAGTCTTGGTTGCCCTCTTTCTGCTGCTGCTGCTGCGTGAAATCCTATTGTGGCCTACATCTCCGAGCCCGTTTGGAAACATCTCCGTAACGCTGGGCGGAATTTTTTATGTGAGCATTCCAATGGCGTTGCTGCAAGTACTGGCCTTCATGCAACGTTCGTCAATCGATTTGCTGCAATACGACCACCGTCGCGTTTTCGCCCTGCTCTTCCTCATCTGGGCTTCCGACATCGGCGCATACGCGGCCGGCAAAACCTTCGGCAAGCATAAAATGGCCCCCAGCATCTCGCCCGGCAAAACCTGGGAGGGCTGGGCCGGCGGCTTTGCTCTTACCCTACTAGTGGGCTGGGCCCTGGGCTACCTGCTGCCCGATATGCCGCTGGCGCACCGCCTGGTAGCGGCCGGCGTGGTGGCCGTGTTCGCTCCGCTCGGCGACCTGGCCGAGTCCATGCTTAAGCGTAGTGTGGGAGTGAAGGATTCGGGCAGCATCCTGCCCGGCCACGGCGGGCTGCTCGACCGGTTCGACGCGTTTCTGCTGGTGCTGCCGGTGCTGGCGCTGCTGCAATTGCTGGCCGGGTAGCCCCGCCTGTCGTTGCGAGCGCAGTGAAGCAATCCGTCCTGTTCTCAGCGACCAATCCTGAAATGGGATGAGTCTTGACTTTGGATGAGGGAGGGCTTTTTGCTTTTGGTTAAAAAAAAGTGTCGCAATAGAAGGGTAGTCGCTGAGAACAGGACGGATTGCTTCGTCCTTCGTCTTCGCAATGACAAACGGCCCGCCCGTTCATCCGGCCCAAACCAATACCTTTACTTCCCTAAAACCGTACGCCACCTCCCACCCAACACTTTCCTAACCCCACCAACCCAAATGGCAGCCCACCACACCGTGTACAAAGAACCGGCCCCGCTACTGGACCGCGAAAACCCGCTCGAATCGATGATGTCGCGCTTCAACATCGCGGCCGAAATCCTCGGCCTCGACGAAGCCACGTACGACGTGCTCAAGGCGCCCGACAAGCAGGTTATCGTGAACATTCCGGTGACGATGGACGACGGCAAGATTCACGTGTTCGAGGGCTACCGTGTGATTCACAACACCATTCTGGGCCCGAGCAAGGGCGGCATTCGCTACGACAAAAACGTGCACCTCGACGAGGTGAAGGCCCTCGCGGCCTGGATGACCTGGAAGTGCGCCGTGGTCGACATCCCCTACGGCGGCGCCAAGGGCGGCATCATCTGCGACCCCACCAAGATGAGCGCCGGCGAAATCGAGCGCATGACCCGCGGTTACACCCTGGCCCTGAAAGACGTGTTCGGCCCCGACCGCGACATTCCGGCCCCCGACATGGGCACCGGCCCCCGCGAAATGGCTTGGCTGATGGACGAATTTTCGAAAACCAACGGCATGACTTCGCCCGCCGTCGTCACGGGCAAGCCCCTGGTGATGGGCGGCTCGCTGGGCCGCACCGAGGCCACCGGCCGCGGCGTCATGGTGTCGACGTTGGCCGCCCTTAAAAAGCTGGGCCTGAAGCCGACCGAAGTGTCGGCCGCCGTGCAGGGCTTTGGCAACGTGGGCTCCTGGGCCGCCATTTTGCTGCACGCGCAGGGCGTGAAAATCAAGGGCGTGTCCGACATCTCGGGCGCGTACTGGAACGACAACGGCATCAACATCGACGACGCCATTGCCTACAAAAACGCCCACGGCGGCCGCCTCGACGGCTTTGAGGGCGCCACGCCCATGGACCCGAACGAGCTGCTGACTTCCGACGTGGACGTCATCGTGCCCGCCGCCGTCGAGGACGTCATCACCGAGCACAACGCCCACAACATCAAGGCCAAGCTCATCGTGGAGGGCGCCAACGGCCCCACCTCGGCTTCGGCCGACCCGATTATCAACGAGAAGGGCATCATGGTGGTGCCGGACATTCTGGCCAACTCGGGCGGCGTCACGGTGTCGTACTTCGAATGGGTGCAGAACAAGCAGGGCTTTAAGTGGAGCCTGGACATGGTGACCGAGCGCGCCGACCGCATCATGTCCGACGCGTTTGAGAAAGTGTACGAAACCAGCCAGAAATACAACGTGCCGATGCGCATCGCGGCCTACGTGGTGGCCATCGACAAAGTGGCCCAGACCTACAAGTTCCGCGGCGGCTTCTAATCCGGGCCCCCGCAATCCGCCGGCGGCGCCCGGTGCGTTAATAAACCTGAAGGCAGCGCGCAGCCCACGTTTCGCGCGCCGAGTTAAACATCCGGCCCATTTTGCCCGTTGCGGCAAGGTGGGCCGTTGTTTAGGCAGCGGGCTTTAACTTGCAGCCTGGGCGGCCTGTTTCTCTATTCGCATGAAGATACACAAAGAAGGAAGACGCATTCTGTTCGTTACGCTGCTGATTTTATTGGCGCTCAACCTGCTGGTATTTCAATTCAATAGGGGAGCTGACTTGGTCAACCGGCTGTTTGCCGGGGCCACGGTTATTATCTTTTTGTTGATTCTGCAATTTTTTCGCAGCCCGTTCCGGCACCTGTTCACCCACGAAGACCTGCTGCTGGCCCCCGCCGACGGCAAGGTGGTGGTGATTGAGGACGTGCACGAGTCGGAGTATTTCGGCGATGCGCGCAAGCAAATCAGCATCTTCATGTCGCCCATCAACGTGCACGTCACCCGCAACCCCATTTCGGGCATCGTGAAGTATTTCAAGTACCACCCCGGCAACTACCTGGTGGCCTGGCACCCCAAAAGCAGCACCCAAAACGAGCGCACCACCGTGGTGGTGGAAAGCGACGCCGGCCCGCTGGTGCTTTTCCGGCAGATTGCCGGCGCCATGGCCCGCCGCATCGTGTGGTACGTGAACGAGGGCGACGAGGTGAGCCAGGGCGAGGAGTTCGGCTTCATCAAATTCGGCTCCCGCGTCGATGTATTTGTGCCGATTGACACCGAAGTGAAAGTGGAGCTGGGCCAGAAAGTGAAAGGCGGCGAAACCGTTATCTGCCAACTGAAAATCTGACGCCGGGCCACGAGCATTTCGTGGTAGGGAGGAGCAATAGGGGCCGAACCATTACGTACAAGCAGCAACGCAAAAGGCCGCCCCGACGGGTGGCCTTTTGCGTTGCTGCACTCTTCGAAATTGCCTGCGCATTACAGGTGAATTTACGGCGATTCGTGTTTAGAACCAGCGCGCTGCCTGCTGCATCAACTGCTCCAGCGCGTGCTGGTCGTCATGGTCGAAGTCGTCGAGCTGGTCGCTGTCGACGTCGAGTACGGCCACTACTTGGCCGTTTTTGAGGATGGGCACGACAATTTCGGATTTGGATGCTGAACTGCAGGCAATGTGGCCGGGGAAGGCTTCCACGTCGGGCACGAGCAGGGTTTGGGCCTGCGCCCAGCTGGCGCCGCACACGCCCCGGCCGTGCCGGATGCGTGTGCAGGCAACGGGCCCCTGGAACGGGCCCAGCACCAGCTCATCACCTTTTACCAGGTAAAAACCTACCCAAAAAAAGCCAAAGGCCTGGCGCAAGGCCGCGGCCGTGTTGGCCAGGTTGGCGGTAAGGTCGGCCTCGCCGACGGTGAGGGCTTTGATTTGGGGCAGTAGTTGCCGGTATTGCGCGGCTTTGGCGAGGGTGGGGTCGAGGGCGAGGGTTTCGGCCATGAAAATGCAGACAGGAATAAAAAGCGGTTACTCGTTCAGGTACCAAAACAGCTCGTCGGGGCCCACGGCGGTGCGTTCGCGCATGTTCCGCAGCCCCAGGCGCGGCGCGGCAATGCCCTGGCCCAACCGCAAGGGCGCCCGAAACACCCGAATTTCGTCCCATAGCCCGGCATTCAGCAAGGCGTTGAGCACCGTGGGGCCGCCCTCGACCAGCACCGACTGCACTTGGCGCTGGTAGAGGTCGGCCAGCACCTGGGGGATGAGGTCGTCGGCTTCCGAAAGGGTGACGTGGTCGAGGTTGGTGGCGTGGTGGGGCTGGCGGTAGGTGTAAATGAGCGTGGCCTGCGAGCCGTCGAGCAAATTGTGGGTGGGGGGCAGGCTCAGGTTTTTGTCGATGACGAGGCGCGTGGGCTGGGCCCCGGACCAGTCGCGCACGTTCAGGCGGGGGTTGTCGTGCAGGGCCGTGCGCGTGCCCACCAGGATGGCCGCCTCTTCGGCCCGCCACTGGTGCGTGAGCAGCCCGGCCTGCGGGCTGCTGATTTGGACTGGTTGGAAGTAGCGCCCGGCCAGGAAGCCGTCGGCCGTTTCAGCCCATTTTAACACCAAATACGGGCGTTTTTTTTCGTGAAAAGTAAAAAACCGGCGGTTCAGCCAGCGGCCTTCTTCGGCCAGCAGTCCGGTTTCGACGTGCACGCCGGCCGCCCGCAGCCGCTCGATGCCGCGGCCCGCCACCAGCGGAAACGGGTCGTCGTTGCAAATCACGACTTCGGGCACGCCCTTTTCGATGAGCAGGTCGGCGCAGGGCGGCGTTTTGCCGTGGTGGGCGCAGGGTTCCAGAGTTACGTACGCGCGGGCTTCGCGCAGCAAGGCCTGGTCGGCCACGGCGGCCAGGGCGTTTACTTCGGCGTGCGGCCCGCCGAACCGCTCGTGCCAGCCCTCGCCGATGACGCGGCCCCGGTGCGTGACCACGCAGCCCACCAGCGGGTTGGGCCGGGCGTGGCCGGTGCCGAGAAGCGCCAAATCCAGGGCGCGGCGCATGAACAGGGCGTCGTCGGAAGTCATTGGGCGCGAAGGTAGGGCCTTAGCAACGGCCCGGGGCTACATTTGTTCATATGACTGTGCGGGGACTTGCCACCGACCTAGCTGCTGCCCTCGCGCCGGTGTATGCCGCGCCGGAAGCCGCCGCCATCGCCGCGCTGGTCGCGGAACACCTGTTGGGCCTCGACCCGTTGCAGCGCCGAATGCGCGGCCAGGAACCGGTGTCTTCGGAAATCCAGGCGCAACTGCCCGCCCTGCGGGCCCGCCTGCTGGCCCACGAGCCGGTGCAGTACGTGCTGGGCACCGCGCATTTTGCCGGCATGGAGCTGGAAGTGACGCCGGCCACGCTCATCCCGCGGCCCGAGACGGAGGAACTGGTGCAGCTCGTCGCGGCCGAGCAGCGCCCGCGTCCGGGGCTACGCGTGCTCGACGTGGGCACCGGCTCGGGCTGCCTGGCCCTGGCCCTGGCCCGCGCCCTGCCGGAGGCCAACGTTTGGGCCGTCGACATTTCCCCGGAAGCCTTGGCCGTGGCCCGCCGCAACGCCGCCCGCTACGCCCCGGGCGTGGCCTTCCAAGAAGTTGACATCCTGCAAAGCCGGCCCGCCGGCCTCGCCCCCGCCACCCTCGACGTGCTGGTGAGCAACCCGCCCTACGTGCGCGAAAGCGAACGAATCCTGATGCGCGAAAACGTGCTGGCCTGGGAACCCGCTACGGCGCTGTTTGTGCCCGACCACGACCCGCTGCTCTTCTACCGGCGGCTGGCCGTGCTCGGCGCGGAGCTGCTGGGTCCCGGCGGCGGCATTTATTTGGAAATAAACGAAGCCCTGGGCCCTGAAACCGCCGCCCTGCTCACGGCCCGGCACTTCGGCGAAGTTCGGGTGGTGAACGACCTGTTCGGCCGGCCGCGCGTGGTGCGGGGCACCCGGCGGTAACCAAGCCTGGTCCGCGGGCAGGCGGGTGGGCAGGCCCGCGCTGTTCCGAACCCGCGCCCGGCCACTGGCCGCTACCTGGGCCGCCACGTTTCGGCCGGCAACCTGGAAGGCCACGGCATGGCTACCCTTCGCAGGAAGTGCTGAAAGTGGAAGAAGCCAGCCGATAGGCGCCGCTTTCTGACGGCTAATTTGAGGTAATAAGAAAGAAGCCTTGGCGACGGGGCTTCTTTTTTGTTGACATTAGTATTGCGCTTGCTAAATATGTTACTTCTTGATAATGAAGGTTTAATGAAGAAAAAAAACACATTTTTTATACAACACACTTTTGGCCGTTACGTATCCAATTCTGCGTGCCAACGACGGCACGTTCCAAAACACCCACACCATGTCGAAGCAAGCAGCAGAAAGCCACAAGCACGCCGCCACCCACCACGCGGAGGCCGCCAAGCACCACACCGAAGCCGCCAAGCACCACGAAGCCGGCCACCATGAAAAGGCCGCCCACCACGCCCATACGGCTGCCGCTCATACCGACCACGCCACCGAACACGCCAGCCACGCCCGCAAGAGCCACGCCGAGGAGCACGGCAAAAAGTAGTCAGCCCTAATGCTGCAAAAAGCCCCGGTTTACTGGTCAGTAAGCCGGGGCTTTTTGTGGGTGGCCACGGCGGAATCCCGCCCATTGGCTGTTTTACAGGTTTTGCAGCACGAAATTCGTCATCTGCCGGTAGAGGTGCAGGCGCGTGGTGCCGCCCGCGATGCCGTGGTTGCGGTTGGGATAGTACAGCGTCTGGTAGTCTTTGTTGGCCTTGATGAGGGCGTCGACGAAGGCGATGGAATTCTGGAAGTGCACGTTGTCGTCGCCGGTGCCGTGCACGAGCAGGAACTTGCCCTTCAGGTTCTGGGCGAACTGCACGGGCGAGTTGTCGTCGTAGCCGCCGGGGTTTTCCTGCGGCGTTTTGAGGTAGCGCTCGGTGTACACGGTGTCGTAGTAGCGCCAGTTCGTGACGGGGGCCACGGCGATGCCCATTTTGAAGAGGTCGGCGTTTTTGGTCATGGCCAGCGAGGTCATGTAGCCGCCGTAGCTCCAGCCCCAGATGCCGATGCGCGCTTTGTCGACGAAGGGCAGCGTGGCCAGGTACTTGGCGCCCTCGCCCTGGTCGATGGTTTCGAGCTTGCCCAGGTTGGCGTAGGTGGCTTTGCGGAAAGCCGCCCCGCGGCCCGACGAGCCCCGGTTTTCGACTGACACCACGATGTAGCCCTTCTCGGTCAGCATCTGGTGCCAGAGGTAGTTGGTGAAGGCCGTGCCGCCGCCGGCGTTGTCGAGCACGGTTTGGGTGCTGCTGCTGCCGAAGCTGGGGCCGCCGTACACGTGCATCAGCACGGGGTATTTCTTGGCGGGGTCGAAGTTGCTGGGCTTCATCATCCAGGCATTCAATTCCACGCCTTCCGACGTTTTGAAGGTGAAAAATTCGAGCTTGCCCAGGTCGTACTGCGTCAGGGTTTGCTTGAGCTTGGCGTTATCCTCCAGGGTTTTCACCAGCTTGCCGGTGCTGCCTTCGCGCAGGCTGGCCACGGCCGGGACGCCGGCCGACGAATGCACGTTGAGGAAGTACTTGGTGTCGGGGCTCATGTTCACCACGTCGGTGCCGTTGTCGGCCTCGCTGATGCGTTTTTTGCCGGTGCCCTGCAGGTTGATGCGGTAGAGGTGGCGCTGCAGCGGCGAGCCCTCGGTGCTGGTGTAGTACACGTAGCCGGTTTTGGGGTCGAAGCCGTTAATCTGGCTGATTTCCCAGGTGCCCTTCGTGACCTGGCGCACCAGCTTGCCGCTCATGTCGTGCAGGTAGAGGTGCTGGTAGCCGTCTTTTTCGCTGGTGAACAGGAACTGCTTGCCGCCGGCCAGGTAGTTGAGGTCGTCGTTGATTTCGACGTAGGCCAGGTTGGTGTCCGTCAGCACCACCTGCGTTTTGCCGGTGGCGGCGTCGCCGTGCAGGATTTCGAGCTTGTTCTGCAAGCGGTTCAGGCGCTGAATGCTGAGCGTATTGGGCGCCGTGGTCCACATCACGCGGGGCAGGTACTGGTCGGCCACCGGGCCCACGTCCATTTTCACGGCCTGGGCGCTGGCCACGTCGTAGGTCGAGACACTCACCACCGAGTTTTTTTCGCCGGCCTTGGGGTATTTGAAGCGGTATTCCTTGGGGTAGAGCCCGCCCCATTCCTGCATGTCGTACTCGGGCACCTGGCTTTCGTCGAAGGTGTAGTAGGCCAGGCGCTTGCTGTCCGGCGACCAGAAAAAGCCCTGCGCAAAGCCAAACTCCTCTTCGTACACCCAATCGGTCGAGCCGTTGATGAGGTTGTTTTTCACCCCGCTGGTGGTCACGGCGGTTTCTTTCATCGTGGCCAGGTCGGTCACAAACAGATTGTTGTCGCGGGTGAACGCCACGCGCTGGCCGTCGGGCGAGAACGTGGCGTAGCCCTGCTTGCCGCCGGCGCTCAGCGGCGCCAGCTTCTTGCTGCCGCGGTCGAAAACGTAGTAGCTGGCGCGGGCGCTGTGCCGGTAAATGGGCTCGGTGGCGGTGGTGAACAGGATTTTCTGCTCGTTGGCGTTGAAGGAGTAGCCGTCCACGTCGAGCGGCTTGTCGGCGCCGGCGGCTCGCAGGTCGGCGGCGGCCACCAGCGTTTGCAGGGCTTTGCCGGTGGTCACTTCGTGCTGCACCAGGCTGCCGGCCTCCAGGGCCGAGTAGTAGCGCCCGTTGTTCATCCAGTTGAAGCCCGGCACGGTGGCCGAACGGAACGTGGGCTTGGCCCAGATGTCTTCCAGCGTGAGCGGCAGTTTTTGCTGGGCGCGGGCGGGGGTAGGGGTGAGGCCCGGCAGCAGGGCCGGGCCGTTGGCGGCCAGCAGGGCAGCCAGCGCAAAAAAGCGGAAACGCATACGACGCAAGAGAGAAAAACGAAATAAGGGAGGGAACTGCGCGTTAAAGGTAACAGCCGCCCGCCGCCTCGTTGCACGCCCCGGACCCCGCTACCTTTGCCCCATGCGCTTCCGACTCCTGTTTCTTTGCTTGCCCGTGCTGCTGGGCGCCTGCGCCAAGTCCACCGGCCCCCTCCGGCTCGACTTAATCGGCAACTCCACGCTCACTTCCGGCAGCAAAACCGTGGCCGCCAACGACACGCTGCGCACCCGCGTGTACGCCGAAAGCGCCGATGCCCTGCTCAAGCGGCTCACCATCAGCGTGACGTACAACCCCGGCCCGGGTCCCATCCTCTACCCGTTGCCGCTCTCCAGTTACGACCCCACCAAAAACGCCCCGCCAGACCTCAAAATCACCATTCTGGACTCGCTGATTGTGCCGGCCAGCGAGTACTTGTTCGAAAACCGGTTCTCGGCCCGTTCCACCACCGGCACCGAACTGTGGCAGTACAAGGTGTTGAATCAAGCCGAAGAAAACGCCGCCCGGGCCTACCGCCTCACGGTGCGCAAGCCCGATTCGGCGCAGGTGTTCCACAACTTCGCCGTGGTGATGCGGCCCTTGGTCAGCATTCTGCCCACGGCCGACGGCGCCCAGGCGCGCGACCGGTCGCGGGTGTTCCTGGGCCTCAACTACGGCCTGCTGCTGCCCCGCTACGCCGTGCTGAACAACGAGGCCACCGTGCTGCCCAACCAGCAGCTCGTGGATGTGGTATGCCGGGTGCGCGATGGCAGTGTGGTGCTCGACGCCCCGGCTTATTCCACGCAGCCGGCACCGGCGCCCAACCCGCGCTGGCCCCAGCCCCGCGCCCCGCGCCTGCGCCGCACCAGCCTTTCCGCCGATGACTTCACCAAGGCCCTCACCGCCGCCGCTTTCGCTACGGCTTTCGACAACGGCACCAAGTTTACCGACAGCCTGAGCACCGGTCCGCTGGCCAAGCCCCAGGTAGTGGCTTTCAAAACCACCGAAGGCAAAGCCGGCCTGTTGTTGGTCAATGATTTGACCACGGGCACCGCGCCGCTTCTCAACTGCTTTGTGAAGGTGCAGAAATAGGGTCTTGCCGGCCGGCGCATGAGCCGTGTGCCCGTTAAACGCAACAGGCTGCCCGTACGTAGGCAGCCTGTTGCGTTGGGAAAACCGGTTTGGCTTAGAACGTGAGGCCGGCGGTTACGCTGGTGGTGTATCGGTTGTTGCTCACGTTGATGAGCGGCGCCACCGCACTACGTAAGGAATAGGGAGTGTATTGCTGGTCGAAAGCGGTGTACACGGCGGCGGCATCCAGAAAAAAATTGCCCTGCCGAATGCCGGCGCCGGCGGTGTAATAGTTTTGCGCGCGCTGGTTGTTGGTGTTGGCTTTGTAGGGGTCACCGTAGCGTGCGTAGCCCGCCCGCACCCGGAAAATATCGAAGCGGCCTTCGGCGCCGAAACGCAGGTTGACGGCGTTTTTGTAGCGGGCCTGGATGTTGGAATTCTCGATGGCAAATGCGGCGTCGTCGTCCACGTTGGGCGTGTTGGTGTGCAAGCGGGCCTGGCCGTAGCCCACGTACTCCACGTCGCCCGTCACGAATCCGTGTTTGCCCAGCGTGACGGCCACCCCGCCGTTGGCCCGAAACGGCGTGGTGAGCGTGTAGGTGTAGGCGGGGTCCGTGAACGACACCGTGGGTGCGTTGCCCACGGGCAGGTCGCTGGGCACGCGGTCGGTGCCCTGGGCGCTGAAATTGGCCCCCATACTCTCGCTGTACGTATCGGTGAGCCGCATAAAGGTCGGGGTTTGCACCGAAGCGCCCACCTTGAGGTATTCGGTGGCCCGGTAAATGGCCCCCAGCCGGGCGTTAAAGCCCGAGCCCGTGGTCTTCAGCTCCGTGTGGTTGGTCAGGCTGTTGAAATGCGTGTTCGGGTCGTTGTCCGACTCGGTCAGGGTGCGCGACTGGGTGTAGTTGGAGCTCACAATGCCGATGGCCCCGCCGATGTACAGCCGGTCGCGGTAATTGGCGCCATACCCCAAATCAAATTGCGACACCGAACCCGACCGGGTAATGACCTCGCCCTGGTTCACCACGCTGCCCTGCTTGCGCAGCACCACCGCCGAGTCGGCGCCCGACCGGGAACTGCGGATGTTAGCCAGGTAAGAACCGTAGGCCAATCCCAGCGGAGAGGTGTAGTTGTTGTCGGCCGCCTGCTTGTCGAGCGCATCAAAGGCGGTTTGGCCCCGGGTTCCATCGGCAAACGGCTGCAGGTAGGCCAGGTACGACTGGTTGTTGTTCAGCGTGCCCTGGTAGCGCGAAGCGGTGTTAAAATCGGCCAGCCGGGTAAAGCCCAGGGCGAAGGCCCCGCCGCGCCAGTTGGTGCTCTGGTCGCCGTCGGGGCGGCGGGTGGCCAGCACCAGCCCCGCGCTGCCGATGTGAAAGCTGTTTTTGTCCTCGCTCTGGCTGGCGGTGCCGTTGCCGTCGATGCGGCCGGTGCCCTGCCCCAGGCCCAGGCCGGGCGTGAAGTGTATCTCCGACTTCTGGAACATGCCCAGGCCGGCCGGGTTGCTGCTCAGGTTGCCGAAATCGGCGCCCAGCGCCACGTTGGCGCCGGCGATGCCCAGCGTGCGGGCGGGCCCGCCAAACTGCAGCCGGGAGTATTGCAGCGCGTCGCTCGCCCCTTGGGCAAAAGCGTGGCTGGCCTGCCCCACTGCGAGGGCCAGGCTAAGCCAGATTATCCGTTTTTTCATGGGGTTGGAAGAAAAGGAGCCGGCCGTGGGGCCGGCTCACTTGGGGAAATATTTGCAGAAATGGGTCTGGTACTTTAGTCGCGGCGACGACCCCCGCCGCCCCCGCCGCCTCCGCCGCCCCCACCACCTCCGCCCCCGCCGCCCGAAGGCGCCGAATACGAAGGCTGGCTGTAGGAACGCTGCGGCTGCTCGTAGCTGCGCTGCCGGGGCTGCTCATAGCTGCGTTGTTGCGGCTGCTCGTAAGCACGCTGTTGGGGCTGGGGCTGGTCGTAACTCCGCTGCCGGGGCTGCTCATACGAGCGGGGCTGGTCGGCCGTTTGTTCGCCGTTGCTGGGCTGGGGGGAGGTATTCTGAAAAAAGCCCCCCCGGCCGCGGCGGCCTTCCTGGGGCTGCGGCGCAGCGGGCGCGGTTTCAGCCTGCCGCTTGTCGGCTACCTGGGGCTGAGCGTCGGGGCTGGTGTTGCGCCAGCGGCCGCGGTTTTCATCGCGGGCCGGCTGCAACTGGCCCGGATTGGCTTCTACCGGCTGGCGGTCGGCCGACGACTGCTGCATGTCGCGGTAGCGGGGTTGGTCGGCGCCGTCCATGCGTTGGGGCTTGTTGAACGAATCGGGCGAGCGGCTGGGCTGCAGGTTGGGCGTGGCGGTCACGGCTTCTTCGCGGCTACGACCCTCATTTTTTGGGTTCAGCAGCCCCGGCTGGGCCTGCGTATCGGGCCCGGTGGCCATCGCACGCTCGGAAGCGCGCACATGCCCGGCGCCAGCCGAAGGACCCGTGGAGGTGGCCGGGTTGCTCACCGTGCCAGTGGAGTAGCGGCCATCCGACATGCGGTCGGTGCGGTGGCCTGGAGCGGTGCGCCCGTTGCGGTCATTGCCATAATAGCCATTGCCATTGCTGTAGCCGTTGCCGCCGTAGTAGTTGTTCACGTAGTAGTTGTTGCCGTAATAGCCGCCCCGGCCGTAGTAGCCGCCATAAAATGGTCCGCCGTAGTAGTACGGGTCATAAAAGCCGCCACCGTAGCCATACCCGTACGGCCGGCCGTAGCCGCCGTAGCCATAGGGCCGGCCAAAACCGAAGCTGATGCTAATGCCCGACCCGTAGCCGTAACCAAACGGGCTGTAAAAGGGACTATAGAAAGGGTCAGCAAATCCGTAAGCGTAGGGCGAATAGCCGCAGGCACCGCCGCCGTAGCCGTAGCCGCCCGCGCCGTAGCTCAGAGTGGTGTAGGGGCTGTATGGTGCGTAGTAGCTCACGCCCGGGCCGTAGCCCGGTGCCCCCCGCATGTAGGTGTAGGAATCGTCGTAATATTGGTCGGAGCCGGAGCGAGCCGACGAACGGGCCGTGCTGCCATTGTAGTCAGGGTTGGCAGCCTCGGTGGTATTGGCGGGGGCCGGCGCGCTCACAATGGCCGTGGTGCGGTCTTGGGAAGAATAATACACCCCGTCGTCTTCCGACGACGTGAGGGCCGAAGTGCCCGCGCAACCGCCCAGCGCAAACAGGGCCAAGGCGGGCAGGAAAGCGGTGAGCAGATTTTTCATGACGGGAACAGTAAGGAGGAAGAGGCTTCTTAGTAAAGTAACAACGCAAAGAGTGGACGCAGGATGAAGAGCGGAAAAAGGCGGCGAAGGTTTAATAAAGTCAATGAGCGCCGGGCCGGTTCAGCGCCGCCGGGGCAACGGAGATGCGCGATTCCGGTCCGGGCTTTAGTAACGTAATTTGACCCCGAAACGGTGCCATCTGGGCAGTTCAAATCCTGTACCAGAATTAGGGACTTTTTCGATTACCTCTAAGATGCCCCCCATGAGTAAAAAGTTGCCCACCCGTCAGGAAGATTATTCGCTTTGGTACAACGAGTTAGTGAAGCGTGCTGGCCTGGCCGAAAACTCGGCCGTGCGCGGCTGCATGGTCATCAAGCCCTACGGCTACGCCATTTGGGAAAAAATGCAGCGCCAGTTGGACGACATGTTCAAGCGCACCGGCCACGAAAACGCTTATTTCCCCATCTTCATTCCCAAAAGCCTGTTTGAGGCCGAAGAAAAAAACGCCGAAGGTTTCGCCAAAGAGTGCGCCGTGGTGACCCACTACCGCCTCCAAACCGACCCCGACCGCCCCGGCAAGCTGCGCGTGGACCCTGCCGCCAAGCTGGAAGAAGAGTTGGTGGTGCGCCCCACGTCGGAGGCCATCATCTGGAGCACCTACAAGAACTGGGTGCAGAGCTACCGCGACCTGCCGCTGCTCATCAACCAGTGGGCCAACGTGGTGCGCTGGGAAATGCGCACCCGCTTGTTTCTGCGCACCGCCGAGTTTCTGTGGCAGGAGGGCCACACGGCCCACGCCACCGCCGAAGAAGCCGTGGCCGAAACCCGCCAGATGCTGGACGTGTACGCCGAGTTTGCCGAAGAGCACATGGCCCTGCCCGTGGTGAAGGGCGTGAAAACCCCCAACGAGCGGTTTGCCGGCGCCGAAGACACGTATTGCATTGAAGCACTGATGCAGGACGGCAAGGCCCTGCAGGCCGGCACCAGCCACTTCCTGGGCCAGAATTTTGCCAAGGCGTTTGACGTGACCTTCGCCACCAAAGAAGGCGGCCTGGAGCACGTGTGGGGCACCAGCTGGGGCGTGAGCACCCGGTTGATGGGCGCCCTCGTGATGGCCCACTCCGACGACGACGGCCTGGTGCTGCCCCCCAAGCTGGCGCCCATTCAGTGCGTCATTATTCCCATCTACAAAACCGGCGAGCTTGACGCCTTGCTCGAACGCATCAAGCCCATTCAAATGGGCCTCATCGCCCGGGGCATTGCGGTGAAACTTGATAGCCGCGACACGGAGCGGCCGGGCTTCAAGTTTGCCGAGTGGGAGCTGAAGGGCGTGCCCGTGCGCCTGGCCATCGGCGCCCGCGACCTCGACAACGGCACCGTGGAAGTGGTGCGCCGCGACACCAAGGAAAAAATGAGCCTGCCCTTGGCCGACATCGTGGCCAGCGTGGACCAGCTGCTCACCGATATTCAAACCAACATTTACCAAAAGGCCAAGCTCTACCGCGAACAGCACCTGACCCGCGTGGACAGTTACGACGAGTTCAAGCAGGTGCTCGACGGCAAAGGCGGCTTCGTGCTGGCCCACTACGACGGCACGTCCGAAACCGAGGACCGCATCAAGGACGAAACCAAAGCCACCGTGCGGTGCCTGGCCCTGGCCGAGCCCGACGAGGACGGCGTGTGCATGGTGACCGGCCGGCCCAGCGCCCGCCGGGCCTACTTCGCCCGGGCTTATTAGCCGGCCCTGCCGCAGGCATTGTCGGCCTCACAATTGGTTGAATAAGCGGGGGCTGTTGGGTTGTTGAGGGCCAGGCCGTAGCAGTTGACTAACGCTGAGCATTTCCAAAAAGGGCCCGCATCTCATGATGCGGGCCCTTTTTGGATTGAGTTTACTGTGCTGCGGCCGCGGTTGGCCTGGCGGACTGCGGCTTGGCAAATATTTCGTTCAGCACGCCGGCCAGCCGGATGCCGGCTTTCAGAATCTGCTGCTCCACCACGGGCCCGAAGGTGGGGTAAAAGTGGTAGTCGAATTTGGGGTTGGCCGTGGCGCTGGCGTAAATGGGCGTGCACAGCTGGTAGGATTCGAACAGCCACGTGGCGACGTCGTCCTTCTGCCACTGCTTGATTTGGGCCGGGGTGGCGTGGTCGTAAGCGGCGGCCATTTCGGTGAAGGTGAAGCCGGGGTATTCTACCAGGTCGCCGTCCCAGATGCTGTGCAGGTTGGCGTCGCGCCCGCGCCAGCTGGTCATGATGTTGTTGCCGCCGCGGTCGTCGGCGTGGCCCACGTGCAGGGGCTGGTGCACGTCGCCCACCAAGTGAACGAGAAATTTGAGGGCAAACAGTTTTTCGTCGGCCGTTTTCTTCGGGTCCTTCAGGTCCTTGCGCACCTGCTGCAGGGCCGTGTAGGCGTTGGTGGGCGCCGGGGCCGGGGCGGCCGGGGCGGCCGTGAGCTGGGCCGCGAAGGCCGAAAAATCGAGGCCAGTGGCCACGTTGAGGTAGTGCCAGGGCGCCGTGCTGCTGTACTGCGGGTCGGAGCGAATTTCATCGGGCCAGGTGCTGACCAGCGGCATGGTTTCGGGGCCCAGCATCCGGGCCACTTCGCGCTTGGCCGCAGCCGACAGGTGGTTTTCGGCGATGCGGGCCACGGCCCGGTGCCCCAGTACCCCCCAGGCAAACAGGCTAAACGGGGCGCACGAAAACAGCACCAGGGCAATACTTTTTCTAAACATTGGGAATGGACAAGAGAGTGAATATCGAATTAATGAAAAGCAGTGCCGGCCCGCACAACCACAAAGCTAAGCGCCCGGCCTACGCTTGAGGCATACGGCGGTACGGCCTCGGCGTACGTATGGCCACGGAACGCGAAATTCGGGAACCCGCCCCGCCCCAACTGCCGATTGCTCCGTTGCCCATGTACACCAATCCCATCATCAACGAGAACTTCCCGGACCCCACCATCCTCCGCGCCCCCGATGGCTGGTACTACGCCTACGGCACCCAAACAAAGCGAGACGGCGTCATCATCAACCTGCAAGTGGCCCGCTCGCAGAATGTAGTTGACTGGGAATACTTAGGCGAAGGCCTGCCCCAAAAACCCGTGTGGGCCGCTGCCAGCCAAAAAATATGGGCCCCGCACGTGAGCGAGCACGGCGGACGCTACTACCTCTACTACTCTGCCCGGCCCGACGGCGCCGACGGCCTCAGCCTGGCCGTGGCCGTGGCCAATGCCCCCGCCGGCCCGTTCGTGGACAGCGGCCAGCCGTTGTTGTCCGGCCCCGGTTTCACCTGCATCGACCCCATGGCGTTCGACGACCCCGCCACCGGCCGCCGGCTGCTGTACTGGGGTTCCGGCTTCGGCCCCATCTGGGTGCGGGAGCTGGCCGACGACCGGCTCAGCTTCCGGCCCGGCAGCGCGGCCCAGGCCCTCATTCACCCCACCCCCGGCCACGACCCCGACGACTACCACCGGCTGGTGGAAGCCGCCTGGGTGCACCACCACGCCGGCTGGTACTACCTGTTTTTTTCGGGCGATAACTGCTGCGGCGCCCACGCCCATTACGCCGTGCTGGTGGCCCGCGCCCGCCACGCCACCGGCCCCTACCAAACCCAGGCCGCTGCTCAGGCCAACCCCCACGCCGCCCTGCTGGCCGCCAACGCCCACTGGCGGGCCCCCGGCCACAACTGCGTCGTTACCGACGGCGCCGGGCAGGACTGGCTGGCCTGCCACGCCATCGACCCGCAGCAGCCCACCTTCGACGCCATCGACGACTCGGAGGGCTATTCCCGCCGCGTGCTCATTCTGGAACGGCTGGAATATGCCGAGGGCTGGCCCGTGGTGGCCCCGGGCGCACCCGCGCGCAGCCCCCGGCCCGCCCCAGCGGGGTAGCCGGGGGGCGGCTTTGTTAAACTTTAGCTTGGTCCACGCATCCTTCATGCGCTTCGGCGTAGGTTGCCGTGGCTGGCGGACTTCTCATCTGCCTTTGTCCTGCATGATTATAATTTGTACTCCTCGCTGCTGGTCTCGCCGCGTGCTCTTGGCCGGGGCCGTGGTCCTGGCTTTGCTGCGCCCGGCCGGGGCGGTGCTGGCCCAGGCCGCCCGGCCTGACTCGGTGGCCGGGCCCGAGGCGCCGCCGTGCCCGCCGGTGGCAGAGCCGCGCCGCCGGGTGGGCTTTGTGCTGTCGCTCGACAACCGTGAGTCGTTCGTGCAGTCCTCGGCGGTCCACGTCATTGGATTCAACGCGGGCGTGGTGCTGCCCGGCCGGCGCTGGCGCCTGGGCCTGGGCGGCTACACCCTCAGCCGCAACTACGCCGACCTGTACATCTACCAGTACAAAAACGGCAAGCGCACCAAGAAACTGCTCGACACGCTCACGCC
>Ga0123336_10000556_pt1 | contig 36971 bp, 33 predicted proteins | sample SSSSmetaG_FD_96466 | JGI IMG/M metagenome (GOLD analysis project Ga0123336, IMG submission 96466) | Glacier valley bacterial and archeal communities from Borup Fiord, Nunavut, Canada, to study Microbial Dark Matter (Phase II) - ​SSSS metaG | ecosystem: Environmental > Aquatic > Freshwater > Ice...
ATGGACCCCAGCTCAAAAATAGAATAGTGTCGTATATATCGGGGAGTATCGCAATGCTGGTCATCGCAGGACTCATAATTGCCGGTATGCGCGGCGGATTTGGAGAAAGTACACGCCCGATTACACTAAGCAATGCAGCACAGTATGCGACAAAACCGAAAGATATAAACCTGGTGTTGAATACCAGCTTTGCCCTATTGCGAACAGCAAAAACTCCTGTTATACAACGAGTAAATTATTTTTCATCCAATGAGGAATTGGAAAAAGTATTTACACCTGTTCACATATCACATGATTCATCTGGCTTTAATCCTAAAAATGTTGTAGTGATAATTCTTGAAAGTTTTTCAAAGGAGTTTTTTGGTGTCTATAATAAAAATATTGAAAATGGAACATATAAAGGGTATACACCATTTCTGGATTCATTAATAGGTCATTCAATAGCCTATCAATATTCGTTTGCTAATGGACGTAAGTCTATTGATGCAATGCCTTCTGTTATTTGTAGTATACCATCGTTAGAGGTCCCATATGTTCTTTCTCATTATTCTGGAAATAAAATAAATAGTCTTTCAAGTATATTAAAAGGGAAGGGTTATAACACTTCCTTTTTTCATGGGGCACCAAATGGCTCGATGGGCTTTCAGGCTTTTGCTAATTTATGTGAATTTGATAATTATTACGGGAAGGATGAATACAATAATAATTCTGACTACGATGGAATATGGGGAATATGGGACCATAAGTTTTTACAGTATTATGCAGCGAGGATGAATGAATTCAAAGAGCCGTTTTACACAAACTTCTTTTCAGTTTCATCACATCATCCATACAATTTACCTCACGAATTTGAAAGTAAATTTAAAGAAGGTGATATGACGATTTATAAACTTATCGAATACACCGATTATTCTTTAAAGAAGTTTTTTGAGACAGCATCAAAAATGCCATGGTATAAAAATACATTGTTTATAATAACGGCTGATCATGCTTCTGCGCAGATCGAACTTCCGGAATACAATACATCATGGGGCTATTTCTCTATTCCACTATTTTTTTACCAACCCAGTGAGAATTGGAATAGTTTCACGCCAGAGATAATTCAGCAAATAGATATTATGCCAACAGTGTTAGGGTATTTGCATTATGACAAATCATACGTGGCCTTTGGCAGGGATATCTTTCAGGATAAGACACAGCCATTCGCTTTCAATTATCTAGATAATACATTCCAGGCATTCAGAGGAAATTATCTCCTTCAATTTGATGGTTCGAAAACACTGGGCTTATTTGATTTTAGGAATGACATGTTTTTAAAGCGAAACCTAATGACTCAATTACCCGATACCATGCTGGTTATGGAAAATCAGCTTAAAGCTTTTATTCAGCAATACAATAATAGAATGGTGGATGATAACCTTACGGTGGAGGGACCACAAGGGCCGAGGAAGGTAAAAGATGAAAAGTAAAAACGTGAAGTATTTTAATGGTGAGGGTTTCCCTAATTTAAAAGCATTATCGCAGTTAAGAATCTAGTTTTCACCAATGATTGTAATTAATTAATTAATTAATTAATGTCTCTGCGTTCTCTTCTTTCGCATCACAGTAAAATATTAAAGGAATATTATAACGAAAATTTTGGTTAAATGTAGTGAGAGTATCCTATGCCAGGTTATGATATACCACCTGCACATCGTCATCTTCTTCCAATGAAGTTACACACTCTATCACCTCGTCTTGCTCTGATTCGCTAAGCTCTTTCGTAGCGTTAGGGATATATTGAAGATCTGAGCTTTTTGGTATCAGCCCTTTGGACTCCAAGAACTTCTGCATATGACCAAACTCAGTGAATTTGGTGTAGATGATCGTTCCAGTTTCGTCCATCATAATATCTTCAGCACCGGCATCGATTAAATCAAGTTCCAATTCACCAAGATCAAGTTTTGACGGATCGAACTTAAACACACCTTTTCGTTCAAACATAAATGCTACTGATCCAGAGTTTCCCATAGATCCTCCGTTTTTTGAAAACCGGAGACGAATGTTTGCGACAGTACGTGTTGGATTATCTGTCGCGCATTCAACGAGGACAGGAACTCCATGAGGAGCGTATCCCTCATAGATAGTTTCTTCAAAATCTTTTTCTTCTTTGGAAGATGCACGCTTTATCGCATTATCAACTCGGTCCTTGGGCATATTGATGCCCTTTGCATTTTGAATTGCCATGCGGAGACGTGGATTATTATCAGGATTAGCACCACCAAGCTTTACAGCTATTGCGATATCTTTTCCGATCCTCGTAAAGCCCTTCGCCATTCTGTCAAACCGGGCAAACATTTTATGCTTACGTTTCTCAAATACTCTTCCCATAGTAATTATCTCAGATCAAACATGGTGTAAAAATAACTGGCCTTTTGGAATAAGAAAATTTAAATATTCAAAACCATTTTTCCTTCATACTGACTTGGAAAAGCTTTTCAAAGACGAAAATAATCTAACATCTTTAGTGGTGTCAGACTAATCCTGATTCATAAAGATTAAACTCAAGAGGACTGGCGGTATCAAAGCCGTCCTCTTTTAAATCATCGAAAATAGATTCATCAAAGTCGAGATCGCGGGAATCCACAGCTCCATCTGGATTCACTGTAATTTCTGTTCCTTTCCATTGAATAGGATTTACCTTAACGATGATTTTTACGCCTTCAACCTCTTTTTTGAAGTATTGATGAACGATATTTGAGCCCATTTGTCAAAATTAAGGAATTACAGTCTAAGAATTTTAAGATTTGAAATGACCTACCTCGAAAAATCAGTTGATGGTTCTTTTCAGATCGCAAGCGAGAAAAGATTAACCAGTCTTTAATATGAAACTGCCAATTCCAGAAAGAGTTGAGACCGATAGACTTATTTTACAGCGCTTCAGAAAAGAAGAGGCGGAAGAGATTTTCTATTCCTACGCGAGTAAACCAGAAGCTACAAAATATATGTCATGGCCTACTCATAAAAATCTTGATGACACCAGGAATTTCTTAAAACATGCAATCGGCGGATGGAATGCAGGTACAGATTATTCATTTAGCATACGTCTCAAAAAACAAAATCGCTTTATTGGAAGTTGTGGAATGATGAACGAGAATGGCAAAATTCAATTTGGTTATGTGTTGAGTCCAACGCATTGGGGAAAAGGATATGCAACAGAAGTATGTAGAAAGCTCATGCATGTTGCGTTAGCAATTCCGGATATTTATAGAGTAAGTACGTTCGTTGACGTTGATAACATTGCTTCAAAGCGCGTTTTGTTGAAGTCTGGGTTGGTAGAGGAGGGGAGATTGGAAAAATGGTTTAAGTTCGTTAACCAGGACAATGAGCCTAAAGATTGTTTCCTTTTCAAACTACCTATTTGAAATCCTGGATGATAAAAAAAATGTATGTGACAGCGTGAGAAGATTCGATAATTTTTATTTTCCAATTAGCTTTCTGATTTCTTTTACCATTTCCCCATTGTCCGGAGTCAATACAATTTTTTCTTTTTGAGCTGTCTCTAGCATTAGAAAATTTTTGTTGCTTGTTGCATACTACTTCATGTAGCCAAAGCCATTTTTAAACTCGCCATAGTATCCGAATATCCCTCCATTTCCACCAATCCTTTCAGTCCATTGCATTGATTCCTTTCTTATTATAAAAGCATTTTTGATGTCTGTGATTGGGATAACAACATTCTTGATCGGCCGTATAATTGTTATGGATTCATTATTCAATGAGTAGGAGAGAGTTCTATACAAATACATGAATGCGAATGAACCAATCAGCAATAAAGCAAATATGGTAGCAGTTATGGATTCAATTATTCCATTTGCGGAAATTGCTTTGTACAAAAGGAATCCACTTAAACTTGCAAAGAGTACTCCTACAATGACTGTGACAATAATTGCTGATAAACCAAGGCTTGCTTTGTACTTCATAAAGAAGGCTTGTCTCTAGGCGAAACTAGTTACAGTTTCTCTCAGATCTGGAATCCTTATTGACCTTAAGAGTTCTTCTTCAAGCATATTCGCCCATGTCTTCATATATTTTACGACATCATCTTTGATATTGAAATGAAGATTGCGTTCGGAAAAGGGAAGAGTCAGTAATATCTTCTGATCCGAAAGACGTTCTAAATGTTTTAAGTCGTGTGAATCAAAACCAAAGACAATCAATTCGGAGATAGTTTCATCTATTGGCAACCCACTGGCGGGACAGTAGTCATTGAGTTGCTCACTCCAATCGCCATGACGCATCATTGCTCTTCTGTGTATCTCTTCCTTAGTAAGTTTTGTAACCTCCTGGGCAAGAAACCCGCAGTTGCACACACCCATGTGGCCCCACTGGTAGAGAGCGCTATTATTAAGTTTTTGTGCCGATGAACGAATCGCGGAAATGAGTTTCAATGATGCTTTTGCCATACTTAAAGTTAAAGAATTTGATTGATTTTAATAGTTATTTTTGCCAGCGATACTCAAATTTTCTATGTATTAAACCTTCTTCTCAACTGATTGTTTTACGTGGAAAACTTAATTTGTAAATTTTAATATGGTCATTTTAGGCAGTTTCAAGCCTTATAAGAACAGCCTATTTTGTTAATTTGATCACTCTGACTATAATTGCTAAAATATTTAAGAGAATACATGGGAAGAGGTGATAAAAAATCAAAAAAGGGCAAAGTTTGGAATGGCTCTTATGGAGTAAATAGAAACAAAAAAGCAATTAAAGCTCGTTTGAAAAGAGTCGCATCAAAGAAACCAGCTACAGCTGTTGCGGTAGAAGGTAAAGTGAAAGTTGCTGCCAAACGTGCACCTCGGAAAAAAGAAGCCGCAGAATAGTTTTAATACCAGTCTCAATGAAAAAAATAATTACAACAGCTTGGTGGTGGCATCGTTCGGACTCCGATCGGTGTAGGGATGTGGTATAATTTTTCTATAAAGAAAATTTTTAGCAAAACCCGCCCCGACACTATCGGGGCGGGTTTTTTAATGGGCAGTGTTTAATATAGTAAGATAAAATCACATGAAGTATAAATTAGTAACACATTCCAAACGTCTTTTAGCAGATACACTCACGCCGGTAAATATTTATTTAAAACTCCGCGATATTTTTTCCGGAAGTATACTACTGGAAAGTTCAGATTACCATGGACATGAAAACAGCTTATCATTCATTTGTTGTGAGCCACTTGCGTCTTTTCAAGTCAAAGACGAGATAATTGAAGTTCGATTTCCTGATCATTCTGTTACTAAAACTAGTATTACTTCGCGCGAGCAGGTTTTAAACGGACTCGATGAATTCAGACTTTCATTTGATACTGACCAGATTGAAAGAAAATATCCTGCCACAGGACTTTTTGGATACATGGTGTATGATGCCGTCAGGTATTATGAAGACGTAGAACTTTCATTGAAAGACAGACTTATACCAGATCTTCTCTATAAAGTGTATCGTTACGTTATTGTTGTCGATCACTTTTCAAATGAATTAGTATTATTTGAAAATATTCCTGAGGTTATTTCTAATGAAGAAGGAGGTAAGAGTGGACTTGAGAAGCTCGAGAAAATAATATACAGTAATCGTTTCTCAACATTCCCATTTCAATTGACGCAGCACGAAACGTCAAATATTACGGATGAGGATTTTTTGAGTATGATTGGCGAAGGAATGAAGCATTGTTTTCGCGGAGATGTTTTTCAGATAGTGTTATCAAGACGATTTACAACAGAATTTAAAGGAGATGAGTTTAATGTATACCGTGCGTTGCGTTCAATTAATCCGTCACCATATCTTTTCTATTTCGATTATGGAAATTTTAAGATTTTTGGCTCATCTCCTGAAGCACAGATTCAGATTAAAAAGGGTGAGGCTAGTATTTATCCGATTGCGGGAACATTTAGAAGATCAGGAAATGATAAAGAAGATCTGGAGTTGGCAACCAAGTTGACGAAAGATGAAAAGGAAAATGCTGAACATATCATGCTTGTTGATCTAGCGAGAAATGACTTAAGTCGTGATTCAAATGAAGTGAAAGTAGAAGTGTTTAAGGAGATCCAATACTATTCACATGTAATACATCTGGTTTCCAAAGTTTCAGGCAAGCTTCAGTCCGATCATTCTTCTTTAAAATTAGTAGCCGATACATTTCCTGCCGGAACTCTTTCAGGTGCACCCAAGCACATGGCAATGAAGCTTATCAATAGGTACGAAAACATAAACCGCAGTTTCTACGGAGGAGCTATCGGATTTATAGGATTCAACGGTGATTTCAATCATGCTATTATGATTCGCACTTTTTTGAGCAAGGATAATAAACTAATTTGTCAAGCAGGGGCGGGAATAGTTTCAAAATCCGTGCCGGCAAATGAATTACAGGAAGTAAATAATAAACTTCAAGCGTTGAGAAAGGCTATTGTAATGGCCGAAGCGATTCGCTGACCTTTGATAAAAAAATAGATACAACTGAGATGAAGATACTTGTTCTGGATAATTACGATTCGTTCACTTATAACCTTGTTCACATTATTCGGGAACTGGGTTATGAAATGGATATTTTTAGAAATGATAAGATTGCAATAGAAGATGTATCCAGCTATGATAAAATTCTTTTGTCACCTGGTCCTGGAATTCCCCAGGAAGCTGGTATTCTGAAACAAGTAATTGAAGCGTATGGCCCATCTAAAAGCATACTCGGAGTTTGTCTTGGTCATCAGGCGATTGCAGAAGTTTACGGGGCAACTCTGTTCAATTTACCAAATGTATTGCATGGAGTTACGTCCAAAGTGAAAGTTACGCAGCGTAATGAAAAAATATTCTTTGGAATTCCGGAGAGTTTCAGTGCTACTCATTACCATTCATGGGCAGTGTTACCCGAAACTATTATAGGTGAGCTTGAAGTGACGGCAGTGAATAACGATGGATTAGTCATGGCGCTTGCTCATAAAAAATTTGACGTACGAGGTGTACAGTTCCATCCTGAGTCCGTTATGACTGAATTTGGTAAGAAGATTATTGGCAACTGGTTGAAAAGGTAATTGGAAAGTATTTTTGCTTATGAAAGAGATATTAAACGAATTAATTGAACATCGGCCTTTAAGTAAGGATGTTGCAAAACAAGTACTAGTGGACCTGGCTTCCGGAAAATATAACGCAAGTCAGATGAGTGCATTTATGACGGTCTATATGATGCGGGCAATAACTATTGAAGAGTTGCAGGGATTTCGTGATGCGATGCTTGAACTTTGTATTCCTGTCAAATTTGATTCTCCGGTTATAGATGTTTGTGGCACCGGGGGTGATGGTAAAAACACGTTTAATATTTCTACGTTGTCTTCTTTTGTAGTAGCAGCAGCGGGACAGCCTGTTGCTAAACATGGAAACTATGGTGTTTCTTCCGTAAGTGGTTCTTCTAATATTCTTGAATACTTTGGATATACGTTTACAAATGATATCTCTGAATTAGAAAAGAGTCTGCAGCGATCGAATATCTTTTTTATGCATGCCCCTTTGTTTCACCCTGCTATGAAAAATATTGCGCCAATCAGAAAAGAACTTGGTGTTAAAACTTTTTTCAATATGCTTGGACCAATGGTAAATCCGGCATTTCCAAAGAAGCAGCTTGTTGGAGTATTTAGCCTTGAGTTGGCAAGGCAGTATGGTTATCTTTATCAAAATACTGATAAGGAATTTGTAATACTTCATGATTTAAATGGATATGATGAAATTTCGTTGACAGGACCATTTAAAGTTTTTAGTAATGAGGGAGAAAAGGTTTATGAGCCTGAAGATTTAGGACTCTCTCAAATAGGTCATCATCAGGTAAAAGGAGGCGATACGGTGGAATCATCTGCTAAAATTTTTTTATCAATACTTGAGGGAGATGGATCGAAAGCACAGAATGAGGTTGTAATTGCTAATGCGGGAATGGCTTTATTTATCACAGACCGGCAATCCGGAATACTCAACGCGATGTTGCGTGCGAAAGAATCACTTGAATCTGGTAAAGCTCTTGGGATTTTTAAAAAGCTGATTCAAAGATGAATGTACTCGATAAAATAATGGAGCATAAACTAAAGGAAGTTTCTGAAAATAAGAAATTATTTCCTGTGCAGACACTTGAAAGAAGTAACTACTTTGAACGCGATATTATTTCTCTGAAAAAAGAATTGCTTCGAATTGATAAAGTTGGAATTATCTCCGAGTTTAAGCGAAAGTCACCATCAAAAGGAGTAATCAATTCATGTGCGACAGTTGATGAAACATCTGTTGGTTACATGGAGGCAGGCGCTTCGGCGCTCTCGATTTTAACAGATACTGAGTTTTTTGGAGGTAGCAATACCGACCTTACAATTGCCAGAACTTTAAACGAATGTCCTATTTTGCGCAAGGACTTTATTTTTGATGAATACCAAATCATAGAATCGAAATCAATAGGTGCTGATGTTATACTGTTGATCGCTGCTATGTTGGATTCGGTGAAACTAAAGAGTCTGTGTTCATTTGCTCATTCACTTGGTCTTGAAGTGTTGATGGAGGTGCATAATGAAGAAGAATTACGAAATAATATTGAAACGGATATTGATTTGATTGGAGTAAATAACAGAAATCTAAAAACATTTGAACTAAGCATAGATATCAGTAGACAATTGGCTTCTCAAATCCCGGATTCAATTATTAGAATTTCTGAAAGTGGAATTGATTCTGCTGAGACGATAGTAGAGTTAAAGAAATTTGGCTACCAGGGTTTTCTCATGGGACAAACCTTTATGCAATCATCAGATCCAAAAACGGAAGCTGCGAATTTTATTGGGCAATTGGCGACAATGATTAAAAGATAAATAGATTTATGGAAATGTTAAAGCTTAAAGTCTGTGGTATGTGTGCTTCCAGGAACATTCTTGAGGTAGCAACACTTTCTCCTGACTATATGGGTTTTATTTTTTTTAAAGGCTCTAAGCGTTTTGTTGGTGAAAATTTTGTTATTCCTGAAAAATTTCCTGATGCAATCAAGCGAGTTGGCGTGTTTGTCAATGAAGAGACGTCGACAATAATCCAATTAGCAAGGAAGCACAGTCTTCATTTTATTCAATTGCACGGCGATGAGTCCGTTGAGCAATGCGATGATGTACGGAAGAGTGGTTTGGGTGTAATCAAGGTATTTTCTATTGATGAGAATTTTAACTTTGAGGAGGTTAGTCGGTTTGAAGAAGTTGTTGATTTTATTCTGTTTGACACGAAAGGAGTCAACCGCGGAGGAAATGGCACGCTTTTCAATTGGTCAGTTTTGAGAAATTATAATCAGAAAATTCCTTTTTTTCTAAGTGGGGGGATTTCTGCAGGTAATGTTGATGATGTTGATCAATTAAGGGACATGAATGTTCATGCAATCGACATTAATAGCCAGGTGGAAATTAGTAGTGGAATTAAGGATAGTGATTTAATCAGAGCGATAAAAAATAAAATGATTAGGAATGGAATTAATCAATAAGCGAATTACCGGATCAATTATGAGTTATAATGTAAATGAGCAGGGCTACTACGGACAGTTCGGCGGAGCATATATTCCTGAAATGTTGTATCCAAATGTTGAAGAACTTCGTGAAAAATATTTGGATATAATCTATTCAAAGGATTTTCAGTATGATTTTTATAGACTTCTTAAAAACTATGTTGGTCGTCCCACCCCATTATATTTTGCTTCCCGTCTTTCGGAGCAATACAAAACAAAGATTTATCTAAAGCGTGAAGATTTATGCCACACAGGAGCTCATAAGATCAACAATACAATTGGGCAAATATTACTTGCCAAACGCCTTGGGAAGAAAAAGATCATAGCAGAAACCGGCGCGGGGCAACATGGGGTTGCAACGGCTACCGTGTGTGCACTGATGGGAATGGAATGTATTGTTTACATGGGAAAACTTGACATGGAACGTCAGCGACCAAATGTAGAACGCATGAGAATTCTCGGATCCAAAGTAGTTCCTGCGTTAAGCGGAAGTATGACATTGAAAGATGCCACAAATGAAGCTATGCGTCATTGGATTAACAATCCAAGCGACACTCATTATATAATTGGTTCAGTCGTTGGGCCACATCCATATCCTGACATGGTTGCACGATTTCAATCAGTGATCAGTGAGGAAATGAAGAATCAATTGGTCGAATTGGAAGGAAATCCATTCCCTGATTATGTAATTGCCTGTATAGGTGGTGGAAGCAATGCCGCTGGCGCCTTTTATCATTATCTCAATGCGTTGCATGTTAATCTCATAGGAGTAGAAGCTGCGGGTAAGGGAATTAATTCTGGTGAATCTGCTGCAACTACAGTTCTTGGTAAGCCGGGAGTGTTGCATGGAAGCAAAACATTGCTAATGCAAACACACGATGGTCAGGTGGTGGAACCGTATTCTATTTCTGCGGGACTTGATTATCCTGGTATCGGTCCGATGCATGCTCATCTTTTTGATGTTGGGCGAGTTCAGTTTATGAGTGCTACAGATGATGAAGCAATGGAATCGGGTATTGCTTTAAGTAGAATAGAAGGAATTATTCCAGCAATTGAAACAGCACATGCAATTGCCGTTTTGAATAAGCTTGACTTCGACAAGGATGATGTGGTAGTGATAAATCTGTCAGGCAGGGGGGACAAGGATTTGGAGACGTATATAAAATGGGGCAAGTATTAATTCAATTATCAATAATATGAGAGCTTATTTTATAAGATCATTCTGATTATCAGTTATCATTTGTGACCTGAAGAAATAACCAGCGTTTTCATGGGAGAAAAAAATTACATTGAAGACTACGAAGTAAAGTCGATGAAAAATAGAATTATAGAATTGTTATCAAAAAAAAGAAGGGATCTTTTATCTGTGTTTTATACAGCCGGGTTCCCTAATCTTGAAGATACGGTTTCAATTGCATTACAACTTGAGAAAGCTGGTGTTGATCTCATAGAAATCGGAATTCCTTTTTCAGATCCTGTTGCTGATGGTCCTGTTATTCAAGCAAGTAATAAGATTGCTCTTGATAATGGAATGACAGTAAAGAAACTCCTGCAGCAAGTGCGTGAGATCAGAAAGACTGTTTCCATGCCGATTATTTTAATGGGATATCTGAATCCGGTTCTTCAGTATGGAGTAGAGAAATTTTGTAAAGAAGCAGCTGAATCGGGTGTTGATGGACTCATCCTTCCTGACCTGCCAATGGATGTATATCATAGAGATTATCGGAAGAGTGTAGAAGCCAGTGGATTATGTAATACATTTCTGATATCTCCTACGACATCTGATGCACGCATTGGCGTTATCGATGATGCTACTAATGGATTTATTTATGCTGTTTCATCTTCCAGTATAACAGGAGCGAAGAAAGGCTTTTCAGAAGAACAGGAAGTTTATTTTAATAAATTGCAGCGTATGAATCTGAGAAATCCTTTTTTGATCGGTTTTGGAATTTCAGATAACGAAACATTTAAAAAGGCGTGTGAGTTTGGTGCAGGGGCAATTATAGGTAGTGCGTTTATATCTTTGTTACAACAGAAAGGTGATATTGAAGATTTTATCAAGAAGATCAAAATATAGTATTTCATTTTTTACTTAATATTCATTAACTCACTTTAAATTATGATAGTTTATGGAATTAAAAATTGCAATACGGTAAGATCGGCAATTGATTGGCTGAAGAAAAATAAGATTAATTTTGAATTTCATGATTATAAAAAATCAGAAATTACTGAAACTAAGCTTAAAGAATGGATTAAACAGGTAGGATGGGAGAGGCTTGTAAATAAACGAGGTACTACCTGGCGTCAGCTGGAGGGGGCCGTCCAGGCGAAGGTTATGAATGATGCATCAGCAATTAAGCTCATGATGGAAAAAACTAGCCTGATCAAGCGACCTATTATTGAAAAAGATGGGAAAATTATAGCCTTGGGATTTGATGGTGATTATACGTTCTAAGTTTTCAGCTTCGATTTCCAAATTCCAAATTTCCGTTTTCATTTCCTCGCTCACTTCTTTCAATCACTTGTATCGCTTCATCAGATCGCTTGTGTACCATCGATAATTTATTCATCTTAAAAACTTGAATAGTGTGAACCCCAAATTCCTCAACAACTTTTCCGGTTATTTCATAAAATCCTCTTCCGCGAAATGGATATTTGCTTGCTACATCTGGAAAGTGAACAGTATCAAAGATATCACCATGCATATCGTAGAATGTTCCAAAGTGCATGAGCTCTTTATTTTTCGTTCCGGTATCTTTCGTTGTAATAACATATCCGATAATTCGCACTTGATTTCCAAGTCGCTTTGTCAGATCGCGGGTAACGGTATCTCCCGTATGGACTGATGCAAGTAATTCAAATGGGCTACAGAGAGGAAAACCAATCAGCTCTAACTCGTCATACGCATCTTCCATTGAATGACGATGAAGCGGTGGTAACGGATAGTCAGTTGGTTCTGTATCAAAAAGATCTACAGTAGTAGTAGGTTTTATTTTTGCATTGCTGAAATAGAGCATAGTTTCCCACAATAACTTTTGTTTTGTTTTTCCAGTAAACCGGAATGCTCCAACACGAATAAGGATCCTTAATTGCTCCAATCCAACGCCGGGAGTGCGTCGTAAGAAGTTGTCAAGACTTTTATAAGTCCCGTTGCGTTGTCGCTCTGCCGGGATATGATTCGCAATTTTTATTTCCATGCTTTTCAAATGAATGAACCCAATGTAAATTTTAGTACCATAAATCGTAGTGAGATGTTCACTTAGATTAATGCATGGAGCCTCAATCTCTGCACCATTCATTCGCGCTTCATGAAAATAAAATTCAGTCCTATAAAATCCGCCAAAATTATTGATTACTCCCACCATAAATTCAAGGGGATAATGGGCTTTTAAGAATAAGCTTTGATAGCTTTCCACAGCATAGCTTGCTGAATGGCCTTTTGCAAATGAGTAACCTGAGAAACTTTCGATCTCAAGCCACACACGATCCGTTACTTTTTGATCGTATTTTCCTTTGCAGCATTCAAAGAATCGTTCTCTTACTCGTTGAAACTCCGCCCGTGAGCGGTACTTTCCCGACATTCCCCTTCTTAGTACATCCGCTTCGGTTAGCGTTAATCCGGCAAAATGATGTGCCACTTTAATGACATCTTCCTGATAGACCATTACGCCATAGGTTTCTTTCATCAATTCGTCCATTTTAGGATGAATGGCTTCGTATGTTCCTCCGTTTTTCACGGCATGAAACCGTCTGATATATTCCTGCATCATTCCAGAACTGGCTACTCCCGGACGAATGATCGAACTTGCTGCTACTAATGTGAGATAATCATCACAACATAATTTGCCCAATAGCATTCTCATTGCGGGTGATTCCACGTAAAAGCATCCCATTGCTTTGCTGTGACGCATGAGATCTTTTATTTTCTCATCTTTTTTAAAATCATCAAAGCAATGCACATCAACATCAATTCCTTGATTACGTTTTACGTGCCTGACTGTCTCTTTTATGTGGCCAAGACCCCGCTGACTAAGTATATCAAATTTGAAAATGCCGAAGTCTTCAGCGCTATGCATTTCAAAATGAGAAACAGGATATCCTTTTGGAGGCATGTCCGTGGTAGTATATGCGTAAATAGGCTTTTCTGTAATCAATACCCCGCCTGCATGAATAGAAAAATTTGATGGTAACATTTTGCTGGCAATGTATTCAGCGTAAGCGTAAACCATTTTCGCAATATGATCACGATCCAGGTTTATTTTCCGTGTCTCTACCAGATTATCAATTTCTTCTTTAGGTAATCCAAATACTTTTCCAAGTTCACGCACTATTGATTTTCCTGAATAAGTAACATGTGTTCCCAAAAGACATACATGATGAATACCGTATCTCTTAAAAATATAATCATATATCTCATCGCGGTTGTCCCACGAAAAATCGATGTCAAAATCGGGTGGGGTAGTGCGTTCCTCATTGAGAAACCGTTCGAAATAGAGATCCAGTTCAATTGGATTCACATTTGTAATTCCCAGGCAATACGCGACGGTACTATTGGCTCCGCTGCCTCTACCAACAAAATCAAATCTTCGTTTTTTTGCAAAATTGATGAGGTCGTATGTGATAAGATAATAGGCTGTGAAATCTTTTTTTTCTATGATGTCGAGTTCTTTTTCAATTCGGTCTCGCCAGATTTTACCGTCGTTGTCCTTGCCATTTCCAAAAATTCTATTGTATCCTTTTGTTGTTTCCTGACAAAGAAAAGCGATATCATCTTCTTTACTTTCTGTAAAAAACTTTTTGTTCTTGTCTTCTTTTTGAGGACAATGAATAGAACATTGATCTAAAATAAATTTAGTAGTGTTTACTATTTCGGGATAATTTTCAAACTTCTTTTCAAGTGTTTCCTCAGGCACCATAAATTCTTCTTTTCGTGCCTGCTGATGTTCGGGCAGCTTACTAAGTAATGTGCTATTGGCAATCGAGCGAAGAAGACGGTGTGTATTATGGTCACGGTAAAACCATTTTCCATTTTTTTTGTAAGGAGGAAGAAGTGTTACCGGGTGTAAGACTACATAAGGAGATATTCCTGAATCAGACTTCTGACTTATATCGGTCGGTTTTTGGTGTAACGAAAATCGCGCAAGCTCATGAGTACGTATCCCGATATATTCATATTCCCTGAGCTCTGGTGGTTCTTTTTTCCCCAAGGGATAGATGATAAATACATCTTCAAATTCGGGAGCATTTATTGGGATAGGTAATCCTTCCCGGTTATGATGGGATAGAAACCTGTTGAGTAACTCAAATCCTTTATTATTTTTTGCAATGCCAATGTAAAGAAGTTCGTGATCTCTCCTGAACTCAATTCCAACGGCGATGTCCAATTGATACGCTTCTTCGTCGAATTTTGTACGACTATATTTATATGGCCTGTTTGAATCACATAATCTTAGCATCTCCATGTAAGAGGCTGTATTATTGATCTCTGTTATTACCAATTTATGTACTCCGCATCGCTTTGCCTCATTAAACAGTTCTTTCGGATTGATTGTGCCGTATTTGAAACTGAATCCGGTGTGACAATTTAAGTACATAGTTCTAAGTAACCATTATCAACTGTTCGTCCTATTTTCAAATGGGCTATGCGGCAAAAGGCAAATCGATATAATGTGCCCACTTATTCGGAGTCTTCTTCAATACAGTAATATGATCGCATTTGAAATATTCACTGTAAGAAAGATTTTTCAGACTACTCCACGCTATTAAAAAATCATTTACATCTAAATTTTTAGCAATAGTGATGTGAGGTAAAAATTCTGATTCTTTTCCGGTTATATTCTGGAAGATATCACAAAGAGGATTTTTATAAACTATTTCAAGATAAATGGTTCGTTTATTAGATCCGTGCGTAAAGAAATTCAGATTCTTTATATAAACATGAAATGCATTGAATGTTGAAACCATACTATCCAGTTTATAGAGAGTACGTTCGGGATGCTCATCGTGATACTTAAATAACGAGATATGTGCTTTTGAAAATTCATCCTCAAAATTATGTCCGATCGCAAGCTTCACATGACTTTTAAGTGTGGCCACATACTCACTTACATTTTTTGGAGGAGAGATGATAAAAAATAGCTCGTCTGATACGGATGTTTGTTTTTTCATGATTCTGTTATTTTCGCTCTTAAAATTATTTTAATCACTTTTCTTTTTATTGATTTCACGACCTTTTTCAAAGACCTCGATATAATGTATCCAACTATATCTTTTTACAAGATGCTTATGTGCCACGACGAATTCGCTTGGTCTCGCTGGTGCCGAATCAATTATCGCTAGTCCTTCCGGTAGCAGCCTCTGGTTTCTCATCGCTTATTTCTTCACTCTTTCAATTTCATTTCCTACATCTTCAAAACTTTCCCTTTAAACATATTCATCTCCATTCGTACTCTTCGCCCCACACCTAATGTGGTAGCACGAATGAGCTTTTCAGTTCCGTGCTTGTGTTTAATAAAATCCATCGCATCATAAAGGTTGATGTCTTCCTCCGTGTCATCGAACAAACTGATCTGCTGATTACCCTGTACAAGCTGACTGAATCGTACACCCACGAGGCGAATAAGCAGACGTCGGTTATACAGCTTGTCGAATAATTCCTGAACAACTCTCAATAAGATATGATCAGAGGATGTATAGGGAGTATGAACTTGTTTTGTCTCCGTATCAAAATTGGAATAACGAATTTTCACAGTAATGCAAGAGACAAGTTTCTTTTGATCTCTTAGTTGGAATGCAACTTTCTCAACCATTGCGATAAGAATTGATTTCAATCGCTTCACATCAATGGTATCTTCTTCGAATGTACTTTCAGTTGAAATGGATTTTTGCTCGCTGTACGGCACCACAGGGGATTCATCAATGCCATTTGCTTTATTTAGTAACGACTGCCCGTTTTTACCAAAGGCACTTAAAAGAAATTTCAAGGGCATATCACGAAGGGTTTCTACCGTACGGACGCCCATGTCGTATAGAAAAGAGGAAGTTTGTTTTCCAACCATCGGAAGTTTTTCAACTGCAAGAGGTCCGAGAAAATCTTTTTCATCACCCGGCAGAATAAGCTTTTTTGCAAGAGGTTTGCACTCGGCAGTTGCAACTTTTGATACAAGCTTATTCACTGACATGCCCAGTGATATAGGCAGCCCACTTTCTTTTTGAATTGTATTTTGTAATTCCAGCGCCCACTTGAATGCCCCAAAGAATTTATCCATCCCACTCGCATCAATATAGAATTCATCCACAGATGCTTTTTCAAATAATGGCGCTTTGTCTGCAATGATCTCAGTCACCAAATGTGAATTGAGGCTGTACGCTTCCATATCACCTGAAATCACTTTGGCATCTGGACAAAGCTGAAGGGCCAGGTACATTGGCATCGCAGAATGAACGCCGAAGCGGCGGGCTTCATAGCTGCACGCGGCAACCACTCCACGGCGACTTTGCCCGCCAACAATCAACGGCAGTCCTTTTAACTTCGGCGATTTCTTAATTTCCACAGCTACAAAGAAGGCATCCAGATCAAAATGTATAATGTTCTTATCCACACCGCTAATTTACTAAAATTAATATCAAATACTAAAATAATTAGTAATACTATCAAGAAATGCTTTATTTTGATTGAAATGACGTTTTAAAACAGGTAAAACAAATTGAATAATGACTAGAATGAAGAAGTCCGAGCTAACTCCATTAGAAAACAGTCTCTATTCCCGGATACATCTGATCAGAAATCACAAGGTCATGCTGAGTTTTGATCTGGCATCTTTATATGAAGTGGAGTCAAAAAAATTGAACCAGGCGGTGAAAAGAAACATGGACCGCTTCCCAAAAGATTTTATGTTTCAGCTCACGCAAAAAGAGTGGGATTTTCTAAGGTCACAGAGTGTGACCTTAGACGGGCGAGGAAAATATCCAAAATATCTTCCATACGCTTTCACAGAACATGGAGTGTCAATGTTATCAAGTGTTTTAAATAGCAAGCGTGCCATTGCTGTGAATATTCAGATCATGCGAATTTATGTGAAGATGCGCCAAATGATTTTTGAACACGGAGATCTCGTAAAGAAGATTGAAAAGCTGGAGCAATCTCAGCTCGACAACAACCAGGATATAGCTGCGATATTTAAATTAATAAAGGAATTGCTTGAGCCTGCCATAAATAACCGTCAGCCGGTTGGATTTAAGATTTCTAAATCTGGTGGGTAATTCTGTCAGGAAAACCAGATTTACTTCAATGTACTATTATAATAATTTTATACTGACATAACATTGATTGTATGAAACAACAATACACAACGACTGACTTTATTTCCTCTAAGATCTATTTATTGCGTGGAGAAAAGGTATTGCTTGACGCAGACCTGGCATTGCTATATGAAGTTGAAACCAAAGTTTTAAAACAAGCTGTCCGCAGAAATATAGAAAGGTTTCCGGAAGATTTTATGTTTCAATTGACGATCAAAGAATTCAACGTCTTGAGGTCACAAATTGTGACCTCAAGTTGGGGTGGTGGCCGCTACTTACCATTTGCTTTTACAGAACAAGGTGTTGCAATGCTTTCCGGCATTCTTAACAGCCCTAGGGCAATCGAGACTAATATAGCGATCATGAGGACTTTTGTAACACTGCGATTGTGGATGCGTTCAAATAAAGAATTGAAAGAGAAAATTAACCAATTAGAGGGTAAATATGACCAGCAATTTAAAGTAGTATTTGATGCAATTCGTGAGTTAGTTCAACCACGGACAAAAAAGATGAGGTCGATAGGATTTAAGGTTTCCAAATCTGCGTGACTTCGTATCCAAATATTAAATCACAACAAATTCTAACTCTTTCCATTATCTTCGCAAGACCAAATTTTATGTCTATGCGATTCATTTTTCCACTTACCTTTCTTCTTATTATAATTTCTTGTTCTGAAAAAAAGAATACAGTATCGCGTGATTCTCCTAAGCCAATCGATAGTCTGTTCAAAGACTATTACACATTCAAAAAAAGAATCAATCCTCTTGAAGCTACTAAAGCCGGCTTTAATGAATACAATGATACGGTGGCAAATTATATCTCAGAACCTTATAAAAAAGATCTGATTAAGAATTACTCGATATTTCTCAACGAGTTGGCAAAGTATGATTCGACGATGGTGACGCAGTCACAACAATTGAGCATGAGAGTGATGGAATGGGATTGTAATATCAAACTGGAGGGTCTTAATAATAAGATCGTGACATTTGGTTCGCCGATGTTCGATATGCCGACGTTTGAATTATTTCCAATCCTTCAGATCCAATCCTTTAATCTGTATATGTCGCAACTGGCAGGAGGGAAGAGCCTTCAGCCATTTAAGACGGTACAAGACTATGACAACTGGTTAAAGCGTGTTGATGCATACTTGCCGTATCTCGATACGAGTATTGTTAAAATGAAAAAAGGTATTGCGTTGGGAATGGTTCTTCCTAACGTGATCATCAAAAAGATAATTCCTCAGGTGAAGGTATTTGCCAATACTCCAACTACTCAGCATTTATTTTATTCGCCGGTTACCATGATGCCTGATAGTTTTTCTTTGGAAGAAAAGCAAAGGATCACTACGCAGTATACAGAGATGATCAGCAACAAGCTTATTCCTAAGAATAAAGAGCTTCTTGAATTTCTGATCAAAACGTATTTGCCAGCCGGAAGAGAAACAGATGGACTAAGTGCGTTGCCAGGAGGAGCAGAGACGTTTCAATACCTTATCAAGTATCACACAACAACGAATATGACGGCTACAGAAATCCATGAGCTTGGGAAGAGCGAGGTTGCCCGTATTCGTGGTGAAATGGAGAAGGTAAAAGTACAAATTGGATTTAAAGGCGATTTAAAACAGTTCTTTGATCACGTGCGTAGTGATAAAAAGCAAATGCCATTCGCAAGACCGGAAGAAGTTATCGCTAACTTTAATTCTATTCATGAACGGATTAATAAGAAACTTGGAGACGTATTCGATCTAAAACCAAAAGGTGGATTTGAAGTGAGGCGCACTGAAGCTTTTCGTGAGGCCTCTGCGAGTGCTGAATTTCTTCCTGGGAATAAAGATGGTTCGCGCCCAGGCGTATTTTATGTCCCTATTCCTGATGTAAAATCGTACAACAAATTTACGGATGAAGCTTTGTTTCTGCATGAAGCTATTCCGGGACATTATTATCAATTGACACTTCAGCAGGAAAACGATGAGTTGCCGGAGTTTCTTCATCCGGAGAGCATTAGCGTGTTTGTAGAAGGCTGGGCATTGTATGCTGAATCATTAGGGAAGGAACTGGGAGTTTATGAGGATCCGTATCAATACTTTGGAATGCTGAGCATGGAAATGCATCGTGCAATTCGGTTGGTGCTGGAAACAGGAATTCACACAATGGGATGGACGCGTGAGCAGGCGATTCAATACTCATTGGAAAATGAAGCCGAGCCAAAAGAAAAGATCATTGTAGAAGTTGAACGATATATTGCCACACCCGGGGCCGCGTTGTGTTATAAAGTAGGACAAATTAAGATTCGCGCACTACGTACACGTGCTGAGAAAGAGCTTGGAAACAAATTTGATGTGAAAGAGTTTCACAATCAGGTTATAAATTCAGGAAGCTTACCATTGGTTTTACTTGAAGAAAAGATTGATGGATGGATACTGAAAATGAAAAATGAAAAATGAAGAATTAATGAGATACGGATTATTACTTCTATTATTTTTTTCGCTGAAGCTTAATGGTCAATCTACTATTGAGTCACTGGTAAATCAAAAGCTCGTCGATATTAGTTATGTGTCAAATCCTGATACAGTGCTGGATACGACTACTATTAGTAAGATTAATTCCCGACTAAGTTATCTTGAAAGTAACACTACAGTTCAGGTTGCTATAGTCGCTGTTAATTCAATTGGTGATGCGGATCAAGTTGATTTTGCGCAAAAGCTCTTTGAAAAGTGGGGGATAGGACAAAAAGAAAAAAGTAACGGATTGTTAATTTTATTGGTAAAAGATAAACGTGTCATACGATTTCATACAGGGTATGGCCTCGAAGGCACTCTGCCCGATATAACCTGTAAGTGTATCGAAAAAGATTTTATGGTTCCGGAATTCAAGAATGATGATTACAATGCCGGAATGTTGGCTGGAGTATTCCAGGTAGAAAAGATACTCACAGATCCTGCATATGCTGAAGAATTGAAAAGCGATGTCGCAGAGCCGGAACTCCAATGGGATGGTTTTGTATTTGTTGCTTTGTTCTTCCTGTATATCCCAGTAGTGATCGCTTTTATTGTGAAGAATGCGAATGGTCATTTCGCGAATTCAAAGCATCCAAAGCAAACTCCCTACCCTGAGATGAGATTGAAGCGATGGCAATGGGTTCTCGAGTTTGTTGTCATTCCGGGTTTCATCCTTTTATATTTTGACGTAACGTCGGAAAATATCGGCCTCTGCTTTTTCGCGTTATACCTGTATTTTATGTTTACTCTTTTTCACCGCCTGGTTCGGGTAAATAAAGTTATTGAAAGATTTCAGAAGCAGCAGGAATATTATGAAACGGTAGAGTTTATCCGTAAGGGACAGCCTTACTGGTTATTCATGGCGTTTTTATTCCCATTTCCTTTTTTACTTTATTTCTTCTATCATCTTGCCAGAAAAAAACTCTACCGTAATCATTCTAGAAGCTGCAAGAAATGCCAGGGTAATATGCAAAAATTAACCGAGCTCACGGAAGATCAGTTTCTTTCAAAGTCAGAACAGATGGAAGAGACATTGAAGTCTGCGGACTATGACGTTTGGAAATGTGACTCTTGTGAAAATTATCAGCATTGGATTTATCCCAACCGACACTCAATATATAAAGCTTGTCCAACGTGTAAGGCACTTACATATTACCTTGCAAGTGATCGCACTATCCGGTCAGCATCATATTCACACTCCGGAGAAGGTGAACAAATCCATACATGTAAATTTTGTGGTAGCAATGTGAAAGGAACATACTCTATTGCTCAACTTACAAGCAGTTCTTCTTCGTATAGCAGTTCATCCGGCGGTTCCTCATCTTCTTCATCCGGCGGTGGAAGCTGGGGAGGGGGTAGTTCTGGCGGTGGTGGAGCTAGCTCCTCGTGGTAAAGCTAAAATTAAAAATGAAGGAGTTAACAATTCTGCTATTTGAAAACTAGTCAGAAAGCAGGATTTAATTAAAATTAATTATCGCCGTGATTTGTTTAAATAGAATCAAGCGATATGATACACTAAGTAATCCTAATTTTACTCCTTCATTTTTCACTTGAACTTTTTATCACAGGAAATGATAGATAATCTATTAATTTTGCTTTCAATTTTTAATTCCTTCATTTTTCATTTCAAATATGGCTTCTGTGATCACCCTCAATAAAGATAAAAGCAGGGTGAATAAAAATATTCTTCTCAAGGCGTACGAGTTAATGTGTACCTCAAAACGTATGAGTGAAACCTATGAAGAGAACCGTGAGATTTGCTCTAAATATGTACACAGCACTTCCCGCGGTCACGAAGCGATACAGCTTGCTACAGGCCTTCAATTGAAGCCTTACGATTACGCTGCGCTCTATTATCGTGATGAGTCAATACTGCTTGCAATTGGAATGAAGCCTTATGAATTGATGCTTCAATTGATGGCCAAGCGTGATGATCCCTTTTCGGGGGGTCGATCTTATTACGGGCATCCTTCTTTGAAGCGTGAGGGATTCCCAACCATTCCACATCAAAGCTCTGCTACCGGCATGCAGGCAATTCCCGCAACGGGTGTAGCGCATGGAATCGCTTATTTAGAATCACAAAAATTATTAAAAGGAAAAAATAATCCTTTGGTAGTTTGTTCGCTTAGTGATGGATCTATCACAGAAGGTGAAGTTGCAGAAGCGTTTCAAATGGCTGTGTTAAAAAAGTTGCGCATTCTTTATCTCATTCAGGATAACGATTGGGGAATATCAGCAACAGGTAAAGAGATGCGGACCAATGATGCGTATGAATATGCTGCTGGGTTCAAAGGTCTTGAGCGCATGCGCGTTAATGGTGCAGACTTTACCGATAGTTATTTAGGTATTCAAAAGGCTATTACATTTGTCCGTGACAAGCGTTCACCAATTCTTGTTCATGCTAAATGTCCGTTGCTGGCCCATCATACGTCTGGTGTTAGAAAAGAATGGTATCGAGAAGATCTTGAGGAGCATCAAAAAAGTGATCCAATTAAAATATTGGAAAAGCAATTGCTTCAGGAAGGTTGCTCTCAATCGGAACTTGAAGAAATCAGGAATCAGGCAGCATTGAAAGTTAAAGCTGACTACCAACAAGCGATTGCATCCCCCGATCCAGATGTCAATGATTTTGATTCTCATGAATTTGCACCAACATTAATAACGGAAGAAAAAGGAATCCGATCTCCAAAGAAAGGCGAGAAGTCCTTAATGGTTGATGCAGCCCTTCATGCTGTAGAAGAAATATTAAAGAAACATCCAGAAGCATTATTTTATGGTCAGGATGTTGGAAGAAGATTGGGAGGAGTATTTCGGGAGGCGGCAACGCTTGCGCAAAAATATGGTGATGAGCGCGTTTTTAATACTCCAATTCAGGAAGCATATATTGTCGGGTCAACTGCGGGAATGTCAGCCGCTGGATGTAAGCCAATTGTGGAGATTCAATTTGCGGATTATATATGGCCTGGTATCAATCAATTAGTAGAAGAGCTTTCCAAAAGTTGTTATTTAAGTAAAGGAAAATTTCCTATCCAATCTCTCATCCGTGTTCCAATAGGAGCATACGGCGGAGGTGGACCATATCACTCGGGTAGTATTGAATCAACATTGCTTACAATCAGGGGAATCAAAGTTGTGTACCCTTCCTCAGCGGCAGACATGAAAGGTCTGCTGAAGGCGTCTTTCTATGATCCAAATCCAGTTATTCTTTTGGAACATAAAGGTCTGTATTGGAGCAAAGTTCCGGGAACGGCAGAGGCCAAAACAATTGAACCAGATGAAGATTATATTATTCCATTAGGGAAGGCTAATAAAATTCAGCAGGCATCTGAAGAAAAGATAAGCAGAGGCGAATCGGCTGTGATTATTACGTACGGAATGGGAGTTTATTGGAGTAAAGACGCTGCAAAGAATTTTCCTGATCAAATAGAAATTCTTGATCTCCGAACATTGAATCCAATTGATTGGAATATGATTGTTGAATCAGTTAAGACACATGCTCGTGCGTTGGTATTAACAGAAGAGCCTTTGTTAAACTCCTTTGCAGAATCCCTTGCCGGAAGAATTTCCAAAGAGTGTTTTACGTATCTCGATGCTCCGGTATTCACAGTTGGATCTGTTAATCTTCCTGCTGTGCCGTTGAATGTTGAATTGGAAAAGATGATGTTGCCCTCGGCTGGGAAGGTAAGTGCTGCTTTGGAAGAATTGTTGGGTTATTGAATTTGAAGAGTGAAAAAGTAAGACGAGTACACAACATGAACACATGAGCACGTCAACAGGTGCATACTTTTAAAAGGGGTACCCAATCCCCACATTCCAGATCACTGGTTCCTTATAATTCGAGTACGTTCCATCTGAATTCTGTGTAGCATAAGGCCCTGAAAAACTTACGCGATCAAGTACAAATCGTTCTCCATTGGCTCTTCCAGGATCCCATGCTTTTATACCAACGTCAACGCGAAGGACAAGAAAATTAAAGTCGAAGCGCAATCCAAAGCCAGTCCCAACCGCGATCTCGTTATAGAATTTATCGAAGTAGAATTTTGTATTTCCCTGGGCGGCCCATGACGGAATTGTTTCACTCGTCAACTGAGTGGTTGATTGCTGAAATGACCATACATTTCCTGCATCTATAAATAGTGCGCCATTTACAAATCCAAACAATTTTTTGCGGACTTCAATACTTCCTTCCAATAAAATTTCGCCTGGTTTTTCATATCGATAATCGAATAAGCCATTTCCCCCGGGATTATTACTGAGCAATGGGGGCAACGATCCAATGCCAAGTCGTCTTGGTCTCCATGCCCGTACGCTATTACTTCCCCCAAGGAAGAAGTATTTTTCGTAAGGAAGTGCATTATTTGCTCCATACGAATAGGCTACACCCGAATTGAATCGCCACGCGATAGATGTAGTGGCGTCAATAATTTTCTTTTTTCGATAGTCCAATCCTAATCGCACATACTTATAGACTTGTAATCCTTCTTTAATGGCAATCGTGGGTTCGTAGAGATTGAAAAGTGTTCCGCCACTCTCTGCTTTTATTTGCATAAAATAGGAACTGCGCTCATTATTTCCATAATTATTCGGATTCCAGGTCATAGCAAAGATCATACTGCTCACGAGGGAAGGTTTGAATGAGTTGATAAGATTATTTCCCTGTCGTTGTAAAGCTCTTAGCGTTGAATCAAATAGTTGTGTGGTCGTTGACTGGATAACCTGAAGATTGATAAGTGTGAATGAGTATTGATGCGTTCGCTTCTTGCTGTCCCACGTATATGTTCCTGAAACGGTGACGTTTGATCGTTGATACTCAGGGCGATCAGTATAGGTATAACCGGCAAGTAATCGCGTTTTTGGGTTGAACTTTCCAAATCCTTCTGCAGCTTTTCCTAATGGAAAAAGGAACTGAGGAAAAGTAACGGATGAGTTGATATTTGCTTCAGTGCTTTTGTAAACATTACCGATATCGGTAGCGGATGCAACGCCTTCAAATCCAAACCGGCCATTCAATTCAAAAATTTCAAGTCCATGAAAAATATTTCTTTTCTTAAAACTTAGACTATAATATGGACCCGGGAATCCTTGCGTTACAGTAACGCCCGCTTCATTTGTCCATGAATAACGATCAAGGGGACTTGTGAAGATATTTGCTATAAACTTTCCACCGGACGTATCATAATTTATGTTTACAAATTTAAAGATGTCAAGATTGGCAAGCTGACGCTGCGTCTGAAATGTATTTGTTCTACTATACAGGCTGTCGCGATGGAGGAATACGCGATTGGTAAGGATCTTTTTGCTGTATTGATCTACGAAATAATTATAGCGAATATCTTTGTAATGTACCGATTGCCGCTTGAGTTGTCCCTTCGGTTTAACACTTGCGTCAGTTGTGAAATTCACGGAATCCATTTTGAATATTTTATGCTCTGCGCGATTAGCAGGATCGGAGATTGTCATTTGCAATGCAATGGAATGTTTATGGCCGTATGCAGTATCAATTTTAAAGTCAATGTATTGTTTGCTGAAGTCATAATAGCCGTGATCTTTTAATACCAAATCGATGCGATCACGCTCATCACTAATTTTGGACTGATCATAACGGTTTCCGATTTTTATTTTGCTGACTTCTTCATAACGGCGCACCAGGTGAAGTACTGCCGTATCAGCAACTCTATAAATAACAGTATCATACAGGAAAGGAATGCCAGGTGCGACAATATATCTTACTTTGACCTTCCTCTTATTTTCCTTGATGTTTGTCGTGGTCTTACCTAAAAAATAACCATGGTTGAAAAGATAACTATCGATCTTTTCAACTGTGGCCAAAACATTCGTTGTATCATAGACAGAAACTTTTTCACCCCATTGCATGGGAAGATTTCCATTTTCGATCTTGAAATTGAGCGCGTCCGACTTTTGCTGCTTACGGAACTGAAGATTGATTTTCTTCTGGGGATTATCTGTTGCAGCGATCTTCTTGTCGAATTTCAGTTCCTTCTTTTCTTTTTTCCGAACGAAATCATTCTTGCTTTGAATGAATCCGGAGTGCTCCTGGTTAAATCTCCTCAAACCGAGGTAGTACATCCAGGTAAGTGTATTAATTGGCAATCCAAAGAAACGGCGATTTGCTTTCTGGACGTAGATATCACTGTTAAGACCTTCTTTTGAAAAGCCTTTAGGTGTCTTAATCGATTGTTTGTCGAGCAGCTTTTGATTCTTTTCAAGGTAGCTTGTGCCAACGCACCCGGTAAGCATTAGGGCTACGCAAAGTCCAATCGAAATTTTGGTAACTTTCAGTTTTACGTTTAGTATGCTCTCCAAATCCACGATCCGCTTTATAAAATCCTTGCAAGTAAAGAAATACCGCCAAGCGGAGCAATCCTTCCTCATCCAGGGAGCAAAAACGGTGAACGAAACACTGGCATCTGACTTCGAGATAAGTGCTTTATTGGGAACACCAGATTATTTGAAGTCCGTGAACATCACACTATTAGGTAAAGCAGGAGAGATCATTGAAGTTTCAGAAGCGGAATTGACCTCAGTAAGTTCCGTGGAAACAAATAATTCGGTGCTGGCAGTTGTAAAGATGAAAGCCCAAAGAAACCCGCGACCTGATCCCAGTAATTTTTCACTTGTACTGGATGATATTCGTGATCCTGGTAATCTCGGAACGATCATCCGCACAGCAGAATGGTACGGTATTTCAAGCATCATTGCTTCTTCTGAGACAACAGATTTGTACAATCCGAAAGTCATCAGCGCCACAATGGGATCATTCCTGAGAGTAAATGTTTCGTATGTAGATCTTGAAGAATTTTTAGTGAGTGTTTCAATGCCCGTGTACGGTGCTTTCCTGAAAGGCGAGAATATTCATACGTTAAAATTTTCAAAAAAAGGATTGATTGTAATTGGAAATGAGTCAAAGGGAATTTCACCGGATGTTGAGAAATATGTTACACACCGTATTACAATTCCAAGGTTTGGAAATGCGGAGTCGTTGAATGCTTCGACGGCAACAGCGATTGTGTTGGATAATATCAGGAGAAAGCTATCTTAGTTTTATTGGGATTATCATGACATTATAATTTTATCTTTTTACTTTTTTGCCGTGATTAAGATATTCTTTTTAACCGCAAGTAAACGCACTTCGGAAGTGGACGCGTATCCATTAGAAGGCTATTCTATCCAGTTATCGCATAAGACGCCTCATTATTCCGCGGCTCTTGCAAGGGATGTGGGTGAGGAAACAATGCAGCGTCTGTGCGATAATGCTGCCTTGCGGCAGTGGAACAATAATAAAATGATAATTACAGAAACTTCTTACTCTGACTCGACGCCTCCTCTGACAACTGATGCGCGTGCTCCTTACCTATGTACGTATCGATAATGTTATGGCCAATGTAGATCAATGGAGTTAACAAGATTGCAACGAAGAACTTATAGATGTAATTTGTAATACCAATAGCAATAATCTGTTTTGCTGAAAACGTTCCTGAGAAAGCGATGAACAGCACTACAAAGCTATCGATCAATTGAGATACAAGAGTGGAACCTGTTGCGCGGAGCCAAAGCATTTTTGATCCTGTGATATTCCTCAGTTTATGAAAAATCCAGACGTCAGCAAGCTGACCGATAAGAAAAGCCGATAGTGATCCTATAATAATCCTTTGCCCTTGTCCGAAAATTTTATTGAAAGCAAAATCCATGTTGAAGTAATTGCCGGCATTGTCATGATTATTAGCGTCAAGCCACCACCCGGCAGGGGGGAGTTTCATGGTAAGGAAGATCACTAGAAACGAGTAAGCGATCAATCCGGCGGTGAGGTAGCTTATGCGTTTCACACCTGGTTGACCAAAATATTCGTTTATCAAATCGGATGTAATAAATACAACAGGCCAGATGATCACTCCTGCGGTAAGATTGAAATCCATTGTAAACCCAAGTATATCAAGATTGGCAGGGGCAAGCCCGACGGTATTCTCAGCGGAGAAAACTTTCACACCGATCATTTCAGCAATAATTGCATTGGTAAGGAAAATGCCGCTAAGCACTATAAACAGCCGGTGCTTTTTTTGTTCGAGACTTGCTTTCATTAATCGTTAAGTTCAAAACTTTCGCCTTCGATGCCAAGTGAAGTATTCGGAAATATAGTTTTTGCTTCCTGAAGCATTGGATCAAGATCTTTATACCGGGCCGAAAAATGTCCCATGATCAGTTTTTTCACTCCCGCTTTTTTTGCCACTTCTGCAGCTTCTCTTGCTGTACTATGTTTTGTTTCTCGCGCCTTTTCCGCTTCCATTTCCATGAATGTCGTTTCATGATATAAAATATCGACACCACTGATCTGATGGACCACGATTTCAGAAGGTTGCGTATCCGAGCAGTATGCGTAAGAAAATGATGGGCGCGGAGGTAACGTATGATCGACTGCGGCATAAATGACATTGCCTTGATCGTCCTTCACATCTTTTCCGCTTTTAAGCAAGATAATTTGTTGAAGAAGAATGTCTTTATTCAACGTGTCTTTGTCAAGACGAATGTTCTTTAGTTTTTCACGAAAGAGGAACCCGGAGGTTTTAATTTTATGATCCAGCGGAATAGTCTCAACGGATACAGCATCATCTTCAAATATTATTTCCGCCTTTCCTTCTGTAATAGGATGAAATATAATTTTATAATTTAAAACGGATGCAGAGTATTTCAATTGAGTGATTAAAATCTCATCTAATCCGCGAAAGCTATACACATGCAGATCGGCTTCTCTTCGCTGCAGGTGCATTGAAAAAATCAGCCCGGTTAATCCCAGGTAGTGATCACCATGTAAATGGCTGATGAATATCTGGTTGATCCTGTGAATACCCAGGCCGTAGTGCATCAATTGTGATTGCACACCTTCGCCACAATCAATTAGAAAGTGGCGGTTTTGTATAGCCAAATATTGCGAGGAAGTAAATCTGCCGTAAGCAGGGAGCGCACCGCTGGAACCGAGTATGGTGAGTTTAAGTGACAATGCTAATTCGTTGATTCATTAATTGGATGATGAACGTAACGTCAACACGTGCGCTCATCAATACCTCAACACGTTACTCCCCGTCCTTCATATCTTTTTCAATCTCATGCATAAATACTGAATCGATTGATTCTTGTACCGTTAGAACAATATTCAATACGCTGTCGAGCTGAGAGATTTTGATAAGCTTCATGGTATGTTCTTTGAGAGCAGCAAGAACAAATATTCCACCGTCTTCCTGAAGGATTCGGTTTCCTACCAAAAGAGCGCTAAGACCAGAGCTATCAGTATATTTTACTTCAGAAAGGTCAAGAATTATATTTTTGATTCCTTCGGCGTGCAGGGTGATTAATTCAGATTTTAAAGAAGGAGCTACGCTTGAATCCAACTTCTCTTCGTGGAGGGCCAGAAGACTGTATTTTTCCTGCTTATCGATTGTGTATTTCATGCTTAGAGGTAAGGTTTCGCGTCTAAAAGTAGTTTAATTTATGTAATTAATGATGCTCTTTTCAATTCGTTCTAAAATTGGTTCTGAATTCAGTGGAGCAAGTTTTTCGCCAGTCATCTGCTCATACAATTCACGGTATCGATCAGCAATGGAGCGTACAATGGTATCTGTCATTTCAGGAATACGCTGGCCTTCTTTTCCCTGGAAACCATTTTCGATCAGCCATTGACGAACAAATTCCTTGGAAAGTTGTTTTTGGGTTTCGCCCTTCTGTTGTCTTACTTCGTATCCTTCTTTATAAAAATATCGTGATGAATCAGGTGTATGCACTTCATCAATCAGGTAGATTTTATCGTTATGTTTTCCAAATTCGTACTTGGTGTCCACTAATATCAATGCACGCTTTGCAGCCAGCTCAGTCCCCTTTGCAAATAAGGCAAGGGCATATTTCTCAAGAGTGATATACTCGCTTTCAGGGATTAGTTTCCGTATAATAATTTCTTCTCTAGAAATATCTTCATCATGACCCACCTGAGCTTTGGTTGTTGGAGTAATAATTGGCTGGGGAAGAGGATCATTTTCTTTTAATCCTTCCGGTAAAGCAACACCACAAAGCAATCGCTTACCCAATTTGTATTCACGTGCTGCGTGACCGGCAAGATAACCGCGCACTACCATTTCAACAGGATACGTTTCGCACTTAAATCCAACCGTTACATTTGGATCCGGAGATGCCTCCACCCAGTTGGGAACTATATCTCTCGTTGCATTAAGATTGATTGCGGCAATTTGGTTGAGAACTCTTCCCTTGTCGGGAATGGCTTTAGGTAAGACTACGTCAAATGCTGAAATGCGATCGGTGGCAACCATCGCCATGCGGTCACCGAAATAATACACATCGCGTACTTTTCCACGATAAAAACCAGTCTGTGCCTTGAAGACGTAGTTCGTTTCCCTGATAGAGTTCATCCGCTCAAAAGTAAGGGTTAAACTCTTTTGTTTAGGGGTACGTGGGGAAAATATCTGAGTTCAAAGTTCTATGTTCTGGGTTCTATGTTCTGGGTGTTGAAGTTGTGGAGTCTCATAAGAAAAGTGTAACCTAGCTGAAGCAAACGCATTCTCAAATTCTCAAATCATCGAATTAACTACTTAGTTTCAGCAAGAATCCCCGCTTTATACACATACGTCTTTGAAAGCACCCCACTTTCATCAAACTCGTTCCACTCTTTATGCTTTTTTCCGGCAACGTATTCTCCTTGCTCTTTCATTTTTCCGTTGGGATAGTAGCCGGTGTATAATCCGTGCGGACGATTTGAACGGTACTCGGCTTCTGATTCGATTTTTCCAGTTGCATAGTAATTCTTAACGGTTCCGGCGATAAGATTAAATAACCAGGTCTCTTCCGTTTTCTTTTCTCCGTTGGGATAATAGATGGTTCGCTGTCCGTGAAGATTTCCATTGAGATACGTTTCTTTCAACATTGTTTTTTTTCCATCGCTTCCGTAAAATGTCCACGTGCCAAATGGCTTTAGCTTGCGAAAATGTTTTTCATAGATCGCATTTTCTTTATCGTCAAACGATTCTTCACTGACATCAATACCGCTGAGCGAAACAGTTTCTTTTGTCTTCACTTTTCCATTAGTATGATATTCGAAGTTTGTTCCTGTCTTTGCACCGTCAAGATATTGAAAGCGATGTCGTACGGAACCATCCATAAAGTAGGCCGTATTATCGCCTGTAAGACGACCGTTGGTAAATGAGCCTTCCAGTAATAAATGTCCTTCTTTATCATAGTTCTTAAAGTTACCTGTCTTCTCTCCATCTTTCATCGAAGAAACTGTCTCTAACTGACTGTTTTGATAATATGTTTTGTAATAGCCATTGATAACGCCGTCTTTGAAACTAGCTTCTTCCGCCAGCACCCCACTTTCGTAGAATGTTTTCGTCGGGCCATTGGGCATTCTGTTACGGTATGTAATTTCCTTTTTCACTTTACCTGAAGGATAGTATTCAACCATTAACCCATCCGGCTTACCCTTAACAAATACAGTTTCCTGTTTGGTAATACCTGTGCCATAAAATGTTTTTATACTATCTACCAGCTGATTATTTTTATAAAATGCTTTTTGAATCTGAGCGCCGGCCTCATCATATACTTCTACAGGACCATGTCGCATTCCATTGAGATATGAAATTTTTCGTTGAAGCTTGCCATCAGGAAAATATTCAAGGAAAGTACCCGAACGGTTGCCGTCTTTATAAGCTCCTTCCATTTCGATTTTACCGTTAGGGTAGAAGCGTTTGTATGGCCCATCGAGAAGCTGGTCGTTTTCCTCTTTAACATAGTAGTCTTCAAGCACTCGCTTCTTGGATTTGTCAAAATAGACTTTCACTTGTTTTTGAGCGAGGAGTGACGTTGAAGTGAGAGCCAGCAAAATAACAGCGATTGCCAACAGCAGCGTTGATGTATTCACATGTTGACGCAGTGTAGTCAATGTTGAAGAAATGCTCATTTGCTGGATTTCTGGTCCGGGATTTTGTAAGTCTCCTTAAAACGATTCTACATCTAAACTTAGTGCAAGCTTTTTTTAAATCTTTAAACCCTGTGTATTAATTTATCGTGGGGTCCAGCCGACTATTTAATTCATTCTCTCAACTACGATTGCAGAAGCTCCGCCACCACCATTACATATTCCAGCCACCCCGATTGCAGAATTATTTTGCTTGAGAACATTCACCAGCGTTGTTACGATGCGAGCTCCTGACGCGCCTAGGGGATGTCCAATAGCAACAGCACCTCCATTTACATTTACGTTCTCTCCATCAAGTTCAAGCAATTGATTATTTGCAAGTGCCACTGCTGAGAATGCTTCATTGATTTCATAGTAGCCAACATCTTTCTTATCAACGCCGGCCATTTTTAAGGCTTTAGGAATCGCTATTGCCGGAGTAGTCGTGAACCACATTGGGTCCTGGGCTGCATCAGCGAAGCCAAGGATCTTTGCGATCGGCTTGATACCAAGTTCCTGAGCTTTTTCCTTGCTCATCAATATCACGGCCGACGCTCCATCGTTTAGCGTAGAAGCATTTGCTGCAGTTACTGTCCCTTCTTTGGTAAACACTGGTTTCAATCCAGGGATCTTCTCAAAGTTCACATTTTTATATTCCTCATCTTCTGCAAATAGCGTTACATCACCTTTCTTACCAATCAGTTCAACAGGCACTATTTCGTCTTTGAATTTTCCTGCTGCCCATGCTGCTGCTGATCTTTTATAAGAGTTGATCGCATACATGTCCTGGTCCTGTCTGCTGATCTTCATTTCTTTCGCAGTATTATCGGCACATAGGCCCATCGCACACTGATTGTAGACATCGGTCAATCCATCAAATGAAAGGCCATCGGTCAGTTCACCATTTCCAAACTTATAACCATAACGCGCTTTGGTCAGATAGTAAGGAATATTAGACATACTTTCAGTTCCACCGGCAACGACAACCTCATTTTGTCCCAGCATAATCGACTGAGCCCCGAGCATAATCGCCTTCATCCCTGAAGCACACACTTTATTTACAAGTGTACATGGAATAGTATAACCTAATCCAGCCCCAACGGCAATCTGTGTTGCTGGCGCTTGTCCCAGTCCGGCAGAGATAACGTTTCCAAAAAATACCTCCTGTACATTTTTCGGATCAAGATTTATTTTTGCTAACGCACCTTTCACTGCTATTGCACCAAGCTTGACAGCCGAATGTCCAACTAATGATCCACCAAAGCTTCCTATGGGAGTGCGGACGGCGGAGACGATGTATACTTCTTTCATTTTCTTTAAGTTCTAGGTTCTAGGTTCTAAGTTCTAGGTTCTAAGTTCTAAGTTTTAAATCTGTGGTATGACTAAATCTACTATTCAGAGCGCTCTTATTTTCAAATCACCATATTCAAATTCAGTATTACCAATCCGGTTTCCCCTTCGACTTCGGTTTAGTCGCTTTACGTTTATTCTGTTGCAGATATTGTACTTCCTGGTTCTTCATTGCTTCAAGTACCATACGTGCTTTGTCTTCGCTCATCTTCATGTCTTTCAACTTGTCTGAAACAGAAGGAGGAATGTCTTTTTTATCTTTTTGATCTTTATTCTCTTTCTCCTTTTCCTGCTTCTCTTTTTCCTTCTGATCTTTATCTTTTTGTTCTTTATCCTTTTGATCTTTGTCTTTCTGTTCCTTGTCCTGTTTGTCTTTGTCGTCTTTTTTCTGTTGGTCGTTTTTCTTATCCTTATTATCTTTCTTGTCTTTATTATCCTTATTGTCTTTGTTATCTTTTTTCTGATCGTCTTTCTTATCGTCCTTTTTCTGTTGCTTCTGCTTTTCTTCTTCTTTTTTCTTTTCGTCCAACTTTTTCTTCACCATTTCATAGTTAAACCTGGCTTCTTCATTTGTAGGATCTGCTTTTAATGCATTTTTAAAATGTTGGAGAGCTTCTTCGATTTTGCCTTTTCTGGTAGCAAGCACTCCAAGTTGCTGGCTCGCCAGTGAACGTAGCTTTGAGTTGGTACTTGAGGTTAATGTCTGATATGAGTTTTGGGCGTTAAGTGTGTCATTTAATTGAAAATAAGAGTGCGCGAGGTTCATTGTGACCTCATCTTCTTTTACCCCAAGCGAATCAAGTAATTTATATTTTACGATGGCTGTTTTGAAATCGCCGTTTTCGTATGCTTTTTTAGCTTCTGATTTTGCTGAGTTTACCTTCCCGATCTTACCGGGGTCAATCAGCAAAAGAAAAAATAAAAGTGTGTACTTGATCATATTCTTACGGTCCTGACATTTAATAGAACATCAATCATTAATAGAACCAAAGCAGCAGCAAGAAAATAGAAATATCTGTTTGCTGATACATCTACAAGACGTGCTTCACGGGTTTCACCTTCAATTTTGCTGATAGTACTTATTAATCGCGACACATCGTTGCTGTAATCGTTAATCTCAAAATATTGTCCTGAAGTCTGGTTCGCCAGCTTCTTTAACGATATGGAGTTGAGTTTTGATACAACTGTATTTCCCTGTTGATCCATTTTATATCCGCGTCCTGCATTTATCTGACTTCCGCGCTCGGTACCGATGCCCAGCGTAAATAATTTAATTCCATCATTTTCAACATCGCGGGCGACTTTGTCTGTGTCTTCTCCAAAATCTTCACCATCACTGATCAAAATAATGACTTTTGATTTTTGGTTTGTTCTCGATCCTTCCTGATCTTTTAATTTATCCAGCGCCATCTTTAAAGGAGGTCCAAAGTCTGTACCAGAGGCAGGTACGAGGCTTGTATTCATTGTTTCAATAAACAAGTCCAGCGCATTTTGGTCATACGTTAATGGACATTGCATAAATGCCTCTGATGAAAAAATTATCACTCCGATTCTATCAGAGCTAAATGCTTCAATAACCTTCTTAAGTTCGAATTTTATTTTTTCCAATCGGCTTGGCTGTACATCAAATGCATCCATTGACTTGGATAGGTCTACGCAGATCATAATATCTTTGCCAACGGACTTTATCTCTTTTTTGGAATCACCAAACGATGGACCCAGGAATGAGATGAGCATGAGAGCAAAGAAGAGTGCACGCAGTATCATCTTGGCAAAGACGGAAGAGAAGGGAGTTTTTAGCACCCTACTGATTTTAATTATGCGAAAGAGATATAGCCCATAAAAAATCAGGAAGCCTCCAATGAGCGCGATCTCCGTCCAGCCAAATTCACGAAACCATACCATGTGGTAAAATTAGGATGATTATCGGGAAAAGAAGTTATGACTAAGATAAAAGTATATGGGCGGAAACTTCCAGCTCCATTTTTAATTTTATAGCTTCAGCAGTGGGCTTTGGGTGACTGTCAAACATGGGGTATCAACCCAATCGAGGCTGCTTGATATTCTTTTTTTGTTTTGATAGGTTTTAATTTCATTTTTTGATAAAGTAATAAACTTTGTATCAATTTTATCATACTCACTATGGTGATAAACCATTTGATTTGGAATTGCTTTGTATTCGAACAAAACCTGAACGTATTCGGAAAAAATTATGAGGCATGGTAAAATAGCCGTGTTCTCCTATATTTGCCGACTCTTTGAGGAAAAGGAGAGGTGGGTGAGTGGCTGAAACCAACAGTTTGCTAAACTGTCGTACGGGTCAAACTGTACCGGGGGTTCGAATCCCCCCATCTCCGCATTCGCTCGCTAAAGCGAGCTACGGCGGATAAGACCCGCTGAAGATCGCGAAGGAAATCTTTGCCCGCCTTCTCTCCTATGTAGATTGGAGAGAAGGCGGACTTTTAGTAACAAGATTATGCCCAACGGGCTTCGGCGTACAAAGTCCGCTGTAGTTCGAAGAGAGATTTCAAGGCGTTTATTTATGGTCCGGTAGCTCAATTGGATAGAGCATCAGCCTTCTAAGCTGACGGTTCGGGGTTCGATTCCCTGCCGGATCACTTTTAATTTTTGAAGTCTTGCGCTTACGATAACTATTAATATCTTCGCGCCTCCAAATTCGATCTACGCTGGATTTGGAATAGTAGTTCGGGGCGTAGCGTAGTCCGGTATCGCGCCTGGTTTGGGACCAGGAGGTCGTAGGTTCGAATCCTGCCGCCCCGACTTGACAGGACAAATTGGAGTTAGCTCCATTTGTCCTGTTTTTATTTTGCCCAAAATCCGTGTTCAACGTGTAAATAAGGCGTACTGCCTCATTGATGCGAGTTGTTCGAAGTACGAATCCGTCAAATGTCATTTTTTCGGGGAACATCGAACTAATGATTAGTCGCTTCTTTTCTATGTCACCACTTTCATAAGCGTAATCAAGTTTTAGAAGGTTATCCAATCCCTTATCTAAAAGTTGCTTAATGTCTATGTGCTCATGATTGAAGGCGCTCAGCTTAGCCTCAAGCCTTTCTAACTTATTGCTGTAATCAGACTTCATTTCCCTAAAATCTGCCGGATCGATCTGTCTAGATGAAAGCAAGTCCCTGATATAAGAAATCTTGCCCTCAAGCTCCCTTATTTGCGTCAGGAGCTTAGTTCTATCGTCCTGCATAGAACCGAATTGTCCGTGCCATGCTTCTGTTAAAACCAGTTTATAGACGTCTATCATTTCCGGCTTCGGGATGTATTTCTTTAGCTCATATACAAACAGATTG
>Ga0123336_10000558_pt1 | contig 36894 bp, 35 predicted proteins | sample SSSSmetaG_FD_96466 | JGI IMG/M metagenome (GOLD analysis project Ga0123336, IMG submission 96466) | Glacier valley bacterial and archeal communities from Borup Fiord, Nunavut, Canada, to study Microbial Dark Matter (Phase II) - ​SSSS metaG | ecosystem: Environmental > Aquatic > Freshwater > Ice...
AGGGCAATGTAGCCGCCGACGTTCGTCGACACCACCGCCTGCAGCACGGCCAGCTTGGCGTAGAAGCCGACCGTCGGGGGCAAGCCGGCGAGCGACAGCATGATGACTGTCATCACGAGCGCGAACCACGGGCTGCGCCTGGCCAGGCCTTTGAGATCGCTGATCTGCTCGGACTCGAAACCCTGCCGCGACAGCAACATCACCATGCCGAAGCTGCCCAGCGTGGTGAGCACGTAAGTGACGATGTAGAACATCGACGAGCTGTAGCCGTTGGCGGCCGAGAAAGTGTTCATGCCCACCACCGTGGGCGTGAGGCCGAGCAGCATGAAGCCCATCTGCGCGATGCTGGAATACGCCAGCATGCGCTTCAGGTTGGTCTGCGCAATGGCGACGAGGTTGCCCAGCACCATCGAGCCGATGGACAGCACGACGAGCATCTGCTGCCAGTCGGCGCCGATGCCCGAGAGGCCCTCGACCAGCAGGCGGATGGTGATGGCGAAAGCGGCCAGCTTCGGCGCGCCGCCGATCAGCAGCGTCACGGCCGTGGGCGCACCCTGGTAAACGTCGGGCACCCACATGTGGAAGGGCACGGCACCGAGCTTGAAGGCCAGGCCGGCCACGATGAAGACCACGCCGAACGCCAGCACCGACTTGTTGATCTGCCCGGTGCCCACGGCCTTGAACACTTCGCTGATCTCGAGCGAGCCGGTGGCGCCGTACATCATCGACAAGCCGTACAGCAGGAAGCCGCTGGCCAGCGCGCCGAGCACGAAGTACTTCATCGCCGCCTCGGTCGCATCGGCACTGTCGCGCCGCAGCGCCACCAGCGCGTACAGGCTCAGCGACATCAGCTCCAGGCCGAGGTAGATGACGAGGAAGTTGTTCGCCGACTGCATCACGCCGATGCCGAGCAGCGAGAAGCTGCTGAGGGTGAAGAGTTCGCCCTTGAGCATGTCGCGCTCGGCGGCGTAGGGGCGCGCATACACCAGCGACACCATCACCGCCAGACACGCGAAAGCGCCCAGCAGGTGGCCCATCGGGTCGGCGACGACCATGCGCTGCATCGCGTATTCGGTGCGGCCGTCGTTGAAGCCCTGCAGATGCATCAGGCCGACCACCGCGAGCGTGGCCTGCGTGAGCAGGTAGGTCGGCGTGCGGCGCGGGCTCGTGACCCAGAGGTCGAGCATCGCGATGACGCAGGCCATCGCGAGCAGAACCATCTCGGGGATCACGGCGTGCCAGTTCATCTGATTCATGGGTGCGTGTCGGTTCTTGTTCTGGTGCGGGCAGGCGGGGGCACGCGTGTGTTCAGTTGGCGAGCTTGCTGACAGCCGCGTGCCTGAGCAGTTCAGAGACCGACACGTGCATCACATCGGTGAACGGCTTCGGGTACAGGCCCATCCCCAGCACGGCGACGCCCAGCACCGCCAGCATGCCGAATTCGCGCGCGTTGATGTCGGTCAGCGCACGCACATGGTCGTTGGCAATCGCGCCGAAGTACACGCGCTTGACCATCCACAGCGTGTAGGCCGCACCGAAGATCAGCGTGCTGGCCGCGATGGCACCGAGCCAGAAGTTGTACTTGACCGCACCGAGAATCACCATCCACTCGCCCACGAAGCCGGCCGTGCCGGGCAGGCCGCAGTTGGCCATCGCGAACAGCACGGCGAAGGCAGCGAACTTCGGCATCGTATTGGCCACCCCGCCATAGGAAGCAATCTCGCGCGAATGCACCCGGTCGTAGAGCACGCCGATGCACAGGAACATGGCGCCCGACACGAAGCCGTGCGAGATCATCTGCACGATGCCGCCCGACATGCCCAATTCATTGAAGATGAAGAAGCCGAAGGTCACGAAGCCCATGTGGGCGATCGACGAGTAGGCGACGAGCTTCTTCATGTCACGCTGCACCAGTGCCACGAAGCCGATGTAAACCACCGCCACGAGGGACAACGCGATCATGAAGCCGGCCCACTTGTGGGATGCGTCGGGCGTGATCGGCAGCGAGAAGCGCAGAAAACCGTAGCAGCCGAGCTTCAGCATGATCGCCGCCAGGACCACCGAGCCGCCGGTCGGCGCCTCGACGTGGGCATCGGGCAGCCAGGTGTGTACCGGCCACATCGGTACCTTCACCGCGAACGCGAGGAAGAACGCGAAGAACAGCAGGGTCTGCGCGTTCATAGCGAGTGGCAGCTTGTGCCACGTGAGGATGTCGAAGCTGCCACCCGACTTGTAGTACAGGAAGATCAGAGCGACCAGCATCAACAGCGAACCGGCCAGCGTGTAAAGGAAGAACTTGAACGCGGCGTACACCCGCTTCGGCCCACCCCACACGCCGATGATCAGGTACATCGGGATCAGCGTGGCCTCGAAGAACACATAGAACAGCAAACCGTCGAGGGCGCTGAACACACCGACCATCAAGCCGGACAGGATCAGGAACGCACCCATGTACTGATGCACCCGGTCGGTGATCACTTCCCACGCGGCGACCACGACGATGACGGTGATGAATGCGGTGAGCGGCACGAACCACATCGACAGGCCATCCACGCCCAGGTGGTAGTGCACGTTGAAGCGCTCTATCCATCCCATCTTCTCCTGGAACTGGAGCGCGGCGGTGCTGCTGTCGAAACCCTTGATCAGCGGCAGTGTGACGAGGAAACTCGCAAACGCCGCCAGCAGCGCCACCCAGCGCACCCTGCCGGCCTGGCTGTCTCGGCCGAGTGCGAGCAGCACCACCCCCGCGAGAATCGGCAGCCAGATGGCGAGACTCAACAAACCCATGTTCTTGTTCTCCGTGCGCTACTTGATCAGCAGCGCGGCCATGAAGGGCCACAGTTGCCACGTCATCAAACCGATGACGCCCATGATCATCACGAGGGCGTACCAGTACAGATGGCCGCTTTGCAACTCGCGCCCCTTGGCAGCGACTGCACCCACCAGGCTCGCCGAGCCGTTGATGAGCACGCCGTCGATCAGCCCTTCGTCGCCGCCCTTCCACAGGCCCGTGCCCGTCATGCGGGCCATGCGGGCCAGCACGTTCTCGTTGATCCAGTCGAGGTAGTACTTGTTCTCGAGCAGCGTGTAGATGAAGCCGAAGCGGGCCTTGATTGCGGGGGGAATGCCGGGTGCGACCATGTAGAAGACGTACGCGACCACCACGCCCGCCAGCGCCAGCAGGAACGGCAGCGAGGTCAGCGCGTGCAGCGCCATCGCGCCGGCGCCGTGGAACTCTTCCGTGAGCTTCTCCATCGCGTGATGGGCTTCGCCGTTGACGAAGATGGCGCCCTTGAAGAAGTCGCCGAACAGCATCGGGCCGATCGTGAGGTAGCCAATGACGACCGAGGGGATGGCGAGCGCGATCAGCGGGAAGGTCACGACCCAGGGCGACTCGTGCGGCTCGTGGACGTGCGGCTGGCTGTTGCCGTGGCCATGGTCGACGGCAGGGTCGTCGTGGTGGTCATCTTCACTCGGGAATGGCTTGTGGCGGAAGTTCTCCTTGCCGTGGAACACCAGGAAGTACATCCGGAACGAATAGAACGCCGTGACGAACACACCGGCCACGACTGCGAAGTACGCGAAACCGGAGCCCCACAAGTGGCTCTCGTGCACCGCCTCGATGATGCTGTCCTTGCTGTAGAAGCCGGCGAACAGCGGTGTGCCGATCAGCGCCAGCGAACCGAGCAGCGAGGTGAGCCAGGTGATCGGCATGTACTTGCGCAGGCCGCCCATGTTGCGGATGTCCTGGTCGTGGTGCATGCCGATGATCACCGAGCCGGCCGCGAGGAACAGCAGTGCCTTGAAGAACGCGTGCGTCATCAGGTGGAACACCGCGACCGAGTACGCCGAAGCGCCGAGTGCGACCGTCATGTAGCCGAGCTGGCTCAAGGTGGAGTACGCCACCACGCGCTTGATGTCGTTCTGGATGATGCCGAGGAAGCCCATGAACAGCGCCGTGATCGCGCCGATCACCATCACGAACGACAGCGCGGTGTCCGACAGCTCGAACAACGGCGACATGCGCGCCACCATGAAGATGCCGGCGGTCACCATCGTCGCCGCGTGGATCAACGCCGAGATGGGCGTCGGGCCTTCCATCGAATCGGGCAGCCACACGTGCAGCGGGAACTGCGCGCTCTTGCCCATGGCGCCGATGAACAGGCAGATGCAAGTCACCGTGATCAGCGCCCACTCGGTGCCGGGCAGCGTGAGCTTGGCGAGCTCACCACCTTTGGCGAACGCCTCGCCGTAGTTCAGCGTGTCGGCGAACGCCACGACAAGGCCGATGCCCAGGATGAAGCCGAAGTCACCGACCCGGTTCACGAGAAACGCCTTCATGTTCGCGAAGATCGCGCTCGGCTTGGTGAACCAGAAGCCGATCAGCAGGTAGCTCACCAGGCCCACCGCTTCCCAGCCGAAGAACAGCTGCAGGAAGTTGTTGCTCATCACGAGCATCAGCATCGAAAACGTGAACAGCGAGATGTAGCTGAAGAAGCGCTGGTAGCCCGGGTCTTCTTCCATGTAGCCGATGGTGTAGATGTGCACCATCAGCGACACGAAGGTCACGACGCACATCATCATCGCGGTCAGGCCGTCGACGAGGAAGCCGACTTCCATCTTCAGGTTGCCCAGCACCATCCACTCATAGATGGTGGCGTTGAAGCGCGCGCCATCCAGCACCGCGAGCAGCGTCATCACCGAGATCACCAGCGAGATGAACACGCCGAGGATGGTGATGGTGTGCGCGCCGCGCCGACCGATGGCCTTGCCGAACAGGCCGGCGGCGATGGCCCCGATTAGCGGCGCCAGCGGCGCCGCGAGGAGCATGTTCTGTGAAAGGGTTGCGGCCATCGCGGTCAGCCTTTCAGCGCGTCGAGTTCATCGACATTGATGCTCGCGCGGTTGCGGAACAGCACCACCAGAATGGCCAAGCCGATGGCCGATTCTGCGGCAGCCACGGTCAGGATGAAGAACACGAACACCTGCCCGGCCATGTCGCCCAGGTAGTGCGAGAACGCGACGAAGTTCAGGTTGACCGCGAGAAGCATCAGCTCGATCGCCATCAGCAACACGATGAGGTTCTTGCGGTTCAGGAAGATGCCGATCACCGACAGCGCGAACAAAATGCCCCCGAGCGAAAGGTAGTGGCCGAGCGTGATGGGGCCGAAGCTCATTTCTTTTCTCCTGCCGGCGCGATTGCGGGCGCGGTCGCGTTGGCAGTGACGGTGACCGCGGAGGCCGCCACGTCAGGCGCCTCCACCAGGGCCTTCATCTGCACGATCCGCACACGGTCGGCGGCACGGGCTTTCACCTGCTCGGAAGGGTTCTGGTACTTCGAGTCCTTGCGCTTGCGCAGCGTCAGCGCGATGGCCGCGATGATGGCCACCAGCAGCAGCACGGCGGCAATCTGCAGCGGGTACAGATAGCGGGTGTAGACCTCGATGCCCAACAGCTTGGTGTTGCCGAGCCTCAGAGCTGCCGCATCAGCCATGGGCGCGTCGGTCAGGCGAAAGCCAGGCAGCAGCACAGCCGCCATCTCGAGCGCAATGACCACGCCCACCAGTGCCGCGACTGGGAAGTGCGTCCAGAAGCCTTCTCGCAGCGACTCGGAGCCCACGTCGAGCATCATCACGACGAACAGGAACAACACCATCACCGCACCCACGTAGACGAGCACCAGCACGATGGCGAGGAACTCGGCGCGCAGCAGCATCCAGATGCAGGCCGCGTTGAAGAACGCGAGCACGAGGAACAGCACGGCGTACACCGGGCTGCGCGCCGTGATAACGCGGAACGAGGCAAACAGCAGAATGCTGGAGAAGACGTAGAAGAGCGCGGTGTCGAGGGTCATGTTGTTATTGCGCCGAGGCTCCCACCTCGTTTCCCGTGCACTGAGCTGAAAGGCTCAACGGTATTTGGCGTCAGCCTCCTTGGCTGCGGCGATCTCGGTCTCGTAGCGGTCGCCGACGGCGAGCAGCATGTCTTTGGTGAAGTACAGGTCACCGCGCTTTTCGCCGTGGTACTCGAAGATATGCGTCTCGACGATGGAGTCGACCGGGCAGCTCTCTTCACAGAAACCGCAGAAGATGCACTTGGTCAGGTCGATGTCGTAGCGTGTGGTGCGCCGCGAACCGTCGTCGCGAACGTCGCTCTCGATGGTGATGGCCATGGCAGGGCACACGGCCTCGCACAACTTGCAGGCGATGCAGCGTTCCTCGCCATTCTCGTAGCGGCGCAGCGCATGCAGGCCGCGAAAGCGTGGCGACAGCGGCGTCTTTTCTTCCGGGAATTGCACGGTGATCTTCTTCGACCAGAAGTGCCGGCCGGTCAGGGCCATGCCCTTGAAGAGTTCACCGAGCAGGAAGCTCGCGAAGAAGTCTTTGACGGGTGAAGCTTTGACAGCGGATGTGGTGGTCATGGTGGTGCCCTTCACTTCCAGATGTTCCACGGGGACTGGATCCACAGCCCCACGACCACCAGCCAGATCAGCGTGATGGGAATGAAGATCTTCCAGCCCAGACGCATGATCTGGTCGTAGCGGAAGCGCGGGAAGCTCGCGCGCACCCACAGGAAGACGGTGACCACGCAGAAGGTCTTCATTGCCATCCAGATCCACCCTGGGATCCAGTTGAACGGTGCGATGTCGACGACCGGCAGCCAGCCGCCGAGGAACATGACCACCGTCAGCGTGCTGATCAGAATCATGTTCGCGTATTCGGCCAGGAAGAACATCGCGAAGGCCATGCCCGAGTACTCGACCATGTGGCCGGCGACGATCTCGGACTCGCCCTCGACCACGTCGAACGGGTGACGGTTCGTCTCGGCCAAGCCCGAGATGAAGTACACGACGAAGATCGGCAGCAGCGGGAGCCAGTTCCAGGACAGGAAGGTCAGGCCGCGATCGGCCAGCATGCCCCGGCCCTGGCTCATCACGATCTCGGTCATGTTCAGGCTGCCCGAGACCATGAGCACCACCACCATCGCAAAGCCCATCGAGATCTCGTAGCTGACCATCTGCGCCGATGCGCGCAACGCGCCGAGGAACGCGTACTTCGAGTTCGATGCCCAGCCCGCGATGATCACGCCGTAGACCTCCATCGAGGTGATGGCCATCAGGAACAAGAGGCCCGCGTTCACGTTGGCCAAGGCCACCTCGGGACCGAACGGCACCACGGCCCAGGCGGCGAGTGCCGGCATGATGGTCATGACCGGGCCGAGGAAGAACAGGCTCTTGTTCGCGGCCGTCGGAACGATGATCTCCTTGAAGATCAGCTTCACGGCGTCGGCGATCGGCTGCAGCAAGCCGAACGGGCCGACGCGATTCGGGCCGGGGCGGATCTGGCTCCAGCCGATGGCCTTGCGCTCCCAGAGCGTCAGGTAGGCCACGCACAGCATCAACGGGATGATGAGTGCGACGATGCGGATGACAGCCCAGGCGGTCGGCCAGGCCGGGCCGAGCAGTTGTGCGCCGAACGTGGTGAAGGTGTCGAGCATGGTGTGCCTCAGACCTTCTCGACCGTGATGGCACCGAACATGGCACCCAGGCCGGCGGTGTCGGCATGGCCTGCCGGCACGCGCACGGCGGTCGGCGCGAGCGTTGCATCGCACCGTGCGGGCAGCACTGCATGGCCGTTGCCTTGCGACACGCGAACCTTGTCGCCCGGGCTCAAGCCGAGTTGTTCCCACACCGCCTGCGGCAGGCTGGCGACGGGTGCACGTGCATCGGCTGTCAGTTGCAACGACGTGGCGCGGCGCACCAGCGAGTCGGTCGCGTAGATCGGCACGTCGGCGATGCGTTCCAGAGCGAACGGTTCCCGGTTCGCCGCCGGCGCCGTCGGCACGCTGGCCGACGCGTTGCTGAGCCGCGCGGGCAGCGTCGCCATGTCACCGAGCGCCTCGGTGCGCACGTCTTCGGAGGTCTCGAAGTCGAAGCCCTTCAGTCCGAGCATGTTGCCGAGCACGCGCAGCACCTTCCAGGCCGGCCGCGTGTCGCCGAGCGGCCGCACGACGCCGTGGAAGCTCTGGACGCGGCCCTCGACATTGACGAAGGTGCCCGACGTTTCGCTGAACGGCGCGATGGGCAGCATTACATCTGCAACGTCGTGCGCGACCGTCTTGAACGGTGTCATCACGACGACCATCTCGGCGGCCTGCATCGCGGCCGTGGCTGCGGCGGCGTGGGCGGCATCGAGCGTCGGCTCGGTGTTGAGCAGCAGGCACGCCTTCAGGCCCCTGCCCGCCCCGTTGCCTGGATCGGCGCCCAGCATCTGGCCAGCGTTCAGGCCGCCGGCGCCCGGGAGCGCGTGTACCAGCTGAGCACCGACGCTGTTCGCCGCCTCGACGAGGTAGCCGACGCTCGCGCCGGTCTGCTCGCCGATCCAGTTCGCGAGCGTGAGCAAGGCAGCCGCTTGCGGGTGTTGCGCAGCCGCGTTGCCGAGCAGCACCGCCTTGCGTTCGCCGCTCAGCAGCGAGGCTGCGATCAGCTTGGCCGCATCGGTGGCCAGCGCATCGGCGGGTGCCGATGCCGGCAACGCGGCCCCATTCGAGGCTGCTATGGCCGCCGCCACATCGGCCAGCGCCCGCATCCAGCCGCTCGGTGCGACTGTCGCTTGCGTGCTCATCGCCATCAGCCAGTCGTCATGCACGGCGTGGATGCTGTGCACCTTCGCGCCCTTGCGCGCAGCCTGGCGGATGCGCTGCGCGAGCAGCGGGTGGTCCTTGCGCAGGAACGAGCCGACGACGAGCACGCGCTGCAGGTTGGACAGCGATGCGATGGTCGTCCCGAGCCAGCGCGACGTGCCCGCAGCAGCGGTATTGGTGAAGTCGGCGTGGCGGGTGCGGAAGTCGATGTTCTCGCTTCCCAGGCCGCGCACCAGCCTGGCCAGCAGGTGCAACTCTTCTGTCGTGCTGTGGGCCGAGCCCAGCGCGCCGATGCTTGCAACGCCGTGATCGACACTGATCTGCGTGAGGCCGCGCACCACATAGTCGAGCGCGGTGGTCCAGTCGACGGCTTTCCACGCCCCGCCCTGCTTGATCATCGGTCCGGTCAGGCGTTCGCCGCTGTTCACGGCCTCATACGAGAAGCGGTCGCGGTCGGCGATCCAGCATTCGTTGACCGACTCGTTCTCGAGCGGCACGACGCGCATGACCTGGTTGTTCTTCACCTGGACGATCAGGTTCGCTCCGGTACTGTCGTGCGGCGAAATCGACTTGCGGCGCGACAGCTCCCAGGTGCGGGCGCTGTAGCGAAACGGCTTGCTCGTGAGCGCGCCGACCGGGCAGACGTCGATCATGTTGCCCGACAGTTCGGAGTCGATCGTGTCGCCGACGACGGTCGTGATTTCCGAATGCTCGCCGCGGTGGATCATGCCGAGTTCCATCACGCCTGCCACCTCTTGGCCGAAGCGGACGCAGCGTGTGCAGTGGATGCAGCGGCTCATCTCTTCCATTGAGATCAGCGGGCCCACGTTCTTGTGGAAGACGACGCGCTTTTCTTCCTTGTAGCGTGTGCTCGACGCACCGTAGCCCACCGCCAGGTCTTGCAGCTGGCACTCGCCGCCCTGGTCGCAAATGGGGCAATCGAGCGGGTGGTTGATGAGCAGGAACTCCATCACGCCCTTCTGGGCCTGGAGTGCCTTGGCGCTCTTGGTATGCACGATCATGCCCTGCGTGACGGGCGTGGCGCAGGCCGGCATCGGCTTGGGCGCCTTCTCGACATCGACCAGGCACATGCGGCAGTTGGCCGCGATGCTGAGCTTCTTGTGATAGCAGAAGTGCGGGATGTAGGTGCCGGCGTTGTCGGCGGCATGCATGATCATGCTGCCTTCGAGCACCTCCACCTTCTTGCCGTCGAGTTCTATTTCAAGCATGTCAGGCCATCGCCTCGGCGATTGCTCTTGCGGGGGTCGCGACCATGGGCGTCTTGTGTTCGATCAGGTGCACGAACTCGTCCCGGAAGTGCTTGATCATCGCGCGCACCGGCATGGCTGCGGCGTCTCCGAGGGCGCAGATCGTGCGGCCCTGGATGTTGTCGGCCACCGAGTTCAGGAGGTCGATATCTTCCATCCGGCCCTTGCCGTCGACGATGCGCTCGACCATGCGGAACAGCCAGCCCGTGCCTTCACGGCAGGGCGTGCACTGGCCGCAGCTTTCGTGCATGTAGAAGTAGGACAGGCGCAGCAGGCTGCGAACCATGCAGCGCGAATCGTCCATCACGATCACGGCGCCAGAGCCGAGCATCGAGCCGGCCTTGGCGATGGCGTCGTAGTCCATCGTCAGTTCGTTCATGATCGCTGCCGGCAACACGGGCGACGACGAGCCGCCCGGGATCACGGCCTTCAGCTTGCGGCCGGTGCGCACACCGCCTGCCAGTTCGAGCAACTTGCTGAACGGCGTGCCGAGTGGCACCTCGAAGTTGCCGGGTTGGTTCACATCACCGACCACCGAGAAGATCTTCGTGCCGCCGTTGTTCGGCTTGCCGATCTCCAGGTACGGCGCGCCGCCGTTGCGGATGATCCACGGCACAGCCGCGAAAGTTTCGGTGTTGTTGATCGTGGTCGGCTTGCCGTACAGCCCGTAGCTCGCAGGGAACGGCGGCTTGAAGCGCGGCTGGCCCTTCTTGCCTTCGAGCGATTCGAGCAACGCGGTTTCTTCGCCGCAGATGTAGGCGCCGAAGCCGTGCGCGGCATGCAGTTGGAAGCCGAATGTCGAGCCGAGCAGGTTGTCGCCCAGGTAGCCCGCCGCGCGTGCCTCTTCGAGCGCCGCTTCGAAGCGTTCATAGGCCTCGAAGATCTCGCCGTGGATGTAGTTGTAGCCGACCTTGATGCCCATCGCGTACGCCGCGATCGCCATGCCTTCGATGACGATGTGCGGGTTGAACATCAGGATGTCGCGGTCCTTGCAGGTGCCGGGTTCGCCTTCGTCGGAGTTGCAGACCAGGTACTTCGCACCCGGGTACATGCGCGGCATGAAGCTCCACTTCAGCCCGGTCGGAAAGCCGGCACCGCCACGGCCGCGCAGGCCCGAGGCCTTGACCTCGGCGATCACTTGCTCGGCTGTCATGCCAGCGGGCGCCTCGGGTGTGCCGCCCTGCGCCAGGATCTTGCGCAGCGCTTGATAGCCGCCGCGCGCTTCGTAGTCCTTCAGGCTCCAGTTCTTGCCGTCGAGACCGTCGTAGATCTGCGCGCCGATGTGGCGGCCGTGGAAGCAGGTCTCGGTGCCGGTTGCCTGGAACTTCGAGAGGTCGATCATCGGTTGCGTCTGGGGTTGTGTCGGGGTTTGCATCAAGCGGCGGCCTTCAGGGTTGCCACCAGGTCGTCGAGGCGTGCATGGCTCATGAAGCTCACCATCTGGCGGTCGTTCACCAGCAGCACCGGCGCATCGGCGCAGGCGCCCAGGCATTCGCTCTTCTGGACCGTGAACAGGCCGTCGGCGGTGGTGCCGCCTTCTTCGACGTCGAGGCTGCGGCACAGGTGCGTCAGCGCCTCCTGCCCGTCACGCAGTTGACAAGGCAGGTTGGTGCAGACGTTGAGCTTGAACTTTCCCGATGGCTGCTGGTTGTACATGTTGTAGAACGTGGTCACCTCGTGCACCGCGATGGGCGGCATGAGGAGGTAGGCAGCGATCAACTTCTCGCTCTCGGCCGACACGAAGCCCTGCTCCTGCTGGACGACGGCCAAGCACGCCATCACCGCCGACTGGGCCTGGTCGGCAGGGTACTTGGCCACTTCCTGGGCGAAGCGCGCTTGGGTTGCATCGGGCAAAGCACTCATCGATCGATCTCGCCGAAAACAATGTCCATCGTGCCGATCACGGCGACCGCGTCGGCAATCATGTGGCCGCGCGCCATCTCGTCGAGCGCGGCCAGGTGCGGGAAGCCAGGCGGGCGGATCTTCAGCCGGTACGGCTTGTTCGCGCCGTCGCTGACGATGTAGATGCCGAACTCGCCCTTCGGGTGCTCGACCGCCGCGTAGGCCTCGCCTTCGGGCACGTGGAAGCCTTCGGTGAACAGCTTGAAGTGGTGGATCAGGTCTTCCATGCCCGACTTCATGTCGACACGCGACGGCGGCGCGACCTTGTGGTTGCTGGTGATCACCGGGCCGTCGTTCGCGCGCAGCCACGTCACGCACTGCTGGATGATGCGGTTGGCCTGGCGCATCTCTTCGATACGCACGAGGTAGCGGTCGTAGGTGTCGCCATTCACGCCGAGCGGAATGTCGAAGTCCATGTCGGCGTAAACCTCGTAGGGCTGGTGCTTGCGCAGGTCCCACAGCACGCCGGAGCCACGCAGCATGGGGCCGGTGAAGCCGAGGTTCAACGCGCGTTCAGGCGTGACGACGCCGATGCCCACGGTGCGCTGCTTCCAGATGCGGTTGTCGGTGAGAAGGGTCTCGTAGTCGTCCACGCACTTCGGGAAGCGCTTGGTAAAGTCTTCGATGAAGTCGAGCATCGAGCCCTGGCGGTTCTCGTTCAGCGCGCTCATCGCCTTGGCGTTGCGGATCTTCGAGGCCTTGTACTGCGGCATCACGTCGGGCAGGTCGCGGTACACACCGCCGGGGCGGAAATACGCTGCATGCATGCGCGCGCCCGACGCGGCTTCGTACATGTCGAACAGGTCTTCACGCTCACGGAAGCAGTAGATAAACACGTTCATCGCACCGCAGTCCAGGCCGTGCGCGCCGAGCCACATCAGGTGGTTCAGCAGGCGCGTGATCTCGCTGAACATGACGCGGATGTACTGCGCGCGCACCGGCACATCGACGCCGAGCAGCTTCTCGATGGCCAGGCAGTAGGCGTGCTCGTTGCACATCATCGAGACGTAGTCGAGCCGATCCATGTAGGGCAGCGACTGGATGAAGGTCTTGCTCTCGGCGAGCTTCTCGGTCGCGCGGTGCAGCAGGCCGATGTGGGGGTCGGCGCGCTGGATCACTTCGCCGTCGAGCTCGAGCACGAGGCGCAAGACGCCGTGCGCTGCCGGGTGCTGCGGGCCGAAGTTCAGCGTGTAGTTCTTGATGTCGGCCATCAGTGCAAGCCGCCGTAGTTGTCTTCGCGAATGATGCGGGGCGTGATCTCGCGCGGCTCGATCGTCACCGGTTGATAGATCACGCGTTTCTGCTCGGCGTCGTAGCGCATCTCGACGTGGCCCGAGGTCGGGAAGTCTTTGCGGAACGGGTGACCAATGAAGCCGTAGTCGGTCAGGATGCGGCGCAGGTCGAGGTGGCCGTCGAAGATGATGCCGTAGAGGTCGAAGGCTTCGCGCTCGAACCAGTTGACGGAACTCCAGACGTCGGTGAGAGATGCCACCACCGGAACGTCGTCGTCGGGGCAGAACACCTTGAGGCGCAGGCGCCAGTTCTTCGACACCGAGAGCAGGTGAGATGCCACGCAGAAGCGCGGTCCTTCCCAGGGCTGGTCTTTGTAGCTGGAATAGTCGAGGCCGCACAGATCGATGTTCTGTTCGAACGACAGGTCTTGATGGTCACGCAAGGTCAGGGCCGAGGCGAGGTAGTCGGACGCCGCCACGGTGACGGTGATTTCGCCCCGGTCGCGAACGAGTTTCTTCAGCCGTTCGCCGAGCGCCGATTCGAGGGCCGACTGCAACACATCAAGTTTGCTCATCGGGAAACCTTCGTGATGCGCACTACGGTGTATGAGCCCTTCGGGCAGCCGTGCGTGCTCATGCCCGGGCGATCGTGTTCTCGCGGCGAATCTTCGCCTGCAGTTGCAGCACGCCGTATAACAAAGCCTCGGCAGTCGGCGGGCAGCCCGGAACGTAAACATCGACCGGGACAATGCGGTCGCAACCACGCACCACGGAGTAGCTGTAGTGGTAGTAGCCGCCTCCATTGGCGCACGAGCCCATGCTCAGCACCCAGCGGGGTTCGGCCATCTGGTCGTAGACCTTGCGCAGCGCGGGTGCCATCTTGTTGCACAGCGTGCCGGCCACGATCATCAGGTCGCTCTGGCGCGGGCTGGGGCGGAACAGCATGCCGAAGCGGTCGATGTCGTAGCGGGCTGCGCCCGCGTGCATCATCTCGACCGCACAGCACGCCAGACCGAAGGTCATCGGCCACAGCGAGCCGGTCTTGGACCAGTTGATGAGGGTATCGACACTCGTCGTGACGAAGCCTTCCTTGAGTACGCCTTCAATGCCCATGTGAGTGCCTTGTCATTCCCAATCGAGGGCACCTTTTTTCCATTCGTAGGCGAAGCCGACGACAAGGATGCCGAGGAAAACCATCATGGCCCAGAAGCCCGACGCACCGATCTCGCGAAGTGATACCGCCCAAGGGAATAGGAACGCGATTTCGAGGTCGAACAAGATGAACATGATGGCAACGAGGTAGTAGCGTACGTCGAACTTCATGCGCGCGTCCTCGAAGGCCTCAAAGCCGCACTCGTACGGCGAGTTCTTCGCCTTGTCGGGCCGGTTCGGGCCAAAGATGAAGCCGATGACCTGGGGCACCACGCCCACTGCTGCACCGATGAGGATGAACAGGATGACGGGCAGGTAAGGTTCCAGATTCATGGTCGATGCACACCCGCGAGGGCGCACTGGGCGCAGGCGACCCGGCTCCAACGAACGCAGCGCGGGGCCGAGCAATTGAATGGTGCCGTCGGCGAGACTCGAACTCGCACAGCTTTCGCCACTACCCCCTCAAGATAGCGTGTCTACCAATTTCACCACGACGGCGGCACACCAGAACAAGGCCCGGATTGCATGAGGTTTCGCTCACCGGAAAGCTCTAGATTCTAACCACAAAGCCTGCAGCGACTGCCCGATTCGCTGCACTGCAACAAAGCCCGAATCGCCTGTGTCAGGCCGGGCGTCGAAGCGCTGTCACTTGACAGGCACAGCGCCCGCACCAGACGCTGTAGCCGCTGGCGCAGCGGGCATTCCCGCCGGACCCGCCGCCGGTCCCGAGACCGCTGGCGCGCTGCCCGCGCCCGGCACCTGAGCGGCACCCGTCAACGGCACGCTTGCAGCAGGCGCGCTGACCGCCGGCCGATCAAGAACGCTCTCGGATGCCGGCCGCGAACGGTCGTTGGCCGAGTACGCCAAGGCCAGCGTGCACACGAAGAACACGGCCGCGCATACCGCTGTCGAGCGCGACAGGAAGTTCGCACTGCCGGTCGCGCCGAACAGGCTGCCCGATGCACCGCTGCCGAACGACGCGCCCATGTCCGCGCCTTTGCCGTGCTGGATGAGTACGAGCCCGATCATCACCAACGCTGCAACGATCTGCAGCACAACCACAAAATTCCACATCAGGTTCATCGGTTCAACTCCATAGTGCCGCGCAGGCGCGGCTCACGATTCAGTGCGCTGCGCGGCAGATGGCGGCGAAGTCGGCGGCCTTCAATGAGGCACCGCCGATCAACCCGCCATCAATGTCGGGCTGCGCAAAAAGGATGGCAGCGTTGTCGGGCTTGACGCTGCCACCGTAGAGGATCTTCATGCCGCCCGCGTGTTCGCTGGCGGCCATCAATTGCGCGCGCAGAACCGCGTGCACAGCCTGCGCCTGTTCGGGCGAAGCCGTTTTGCCGGTACCGATGGCCCAGACCGGCTCGTATGCCACCACGACTTGCGAGATGCAGTGGCCCAAAGTGTGGATCACCGCCGACAACTGCCGCTTCACGACAGCGTCGGTCTGGCCCGCTTCGCGTTCGGCCAGCGTTTCCCCGACACACACGATGGGCGTGAGGCGATGCGCCAGCGCGGCCTTGGCCTTGTCAGCGACGAGTTGGTCGCTCTCGGCGTGCATCGCGCGGCGTTCGGAATGCCCGGCGAGCACGTAGCGGCAACCGAACTCGGCGAGCATCGCGGCAGACACGTCGCCCGTGTAGGCACCGGCCTCGAACGGCGAACAGTCCTGCGCGCCCCACCCGATGCCGTCACCTTGCAGCGACAAGGCCACGTCGGCCAAGTACACGCTCGGCGCACACACGGCGACCTCGGCGACCCAGGGGCCGGCGGCCCGCAATGCGGACAGCAATTCGGCGTTGGCGGCGCGGCTGCCGTTCATCTTCCAGTTGCCGACGACGAGCTGCCGGCGCCGCGCCGCGCCATGCGCATCGGCAGGCACTGTCGACGTCACCATGTCAACACCATCTTGCCGATGTGTTCACCCGATTCCATCAGCGCATGCGCAGCGGCCGCCTGTTCTGCAGGGAACACCTTGAAGATCACGGGCTTCACGGTGCCGGCTTCCAGCCACGGCCATACCCTGCGGCGCAACGACACGGCAATGGCGCTCTTGAACGCGATCGGGCGAGGCCGAAGCGTCGAGCCGGTGATGAGGAGCCGGCGCCGCAGCACGAGGCCGGCGTCGATCTGCGCGTCGACCCCGCCCTGCACCGCGATGATCACGATGCGACCATCTTCCGCCAGACACTTCAATTCGCGCGCAACGTAGGCGCCTGCAACCATGTCGAGCACCACATCGACACCGCGCCCGTCGGTGATGCGCTTGACCTCGGCTTCGAAGTCTTGCGTGCGGTAGTTGATGGCGTGGTCGGCACCGAGCTTGATGCAGGCGGCCGCCTTCTCATCGCTGCCGGCCGTCGCGATCACGGTGGCGCCGAAGGCCTTGGCGAGCTGGATCGCCGTCACGCCGATGCCGCTGGTGCCACCCTGGATCAGCAGTGTTTCGCCGCTCTGCAGGCGCGCCCGGTCGAATACGTTCGACCAGACGGTGAAGAAGGTCTCGGGCAGGCTTGCCGCTTCGATGTCGGTGAAGCCCTTCGGCACCGGCAGGCACTGGCCGATGGGTGCCGTGCACAGTTGCGCATAGCCCCCACCCGCCACCAGCGCACACACGCGGTCGCCAAGCTTGAAGCCCGCGGCCGCGAGTGCTTGCGCATCGCCGGCTTCGATGACACCCGCTACTTCCAGCCCCGGCAGATCGGACGCGCCCGGCGGCACCGGGTACATGCCTTTGCGTTGCAGCACGTCAGGCCGGTTGACGCCAGCGGCGCCCACGCGAATCAACAACTCGCCGGCACCGGCGACCGGAGCCGCACGCTCGACCAGTTGCAGCACCTCGGGGGCACCGAACGACGTGATCGCAATGGCTTTCATGGGCGCGTCTCCGGCTCAGCCGTTCACTCTTGGTTAACCGGCGGCTGCATGGGTTGCTGGTCGCGGTCGATCAGTGCCTTCATCGACAGCTTGACGCGGCCCTTCTCGTCGGTCTCGAGCACCTTGACCTTGACGATCTGACCTTCCTTCAGGAAGTCGGTGACTTTCTCGACCCGCTGGTGCGCGATCTGGCTGATGTGCAACAGGCCGTCCTTGCCCGGCATCAGGTTCACGAGCGCGCCGAAGTCGAGCAGCTTGACGATCGGGCCTTCGTAGATCTTGCCCACTTCGACTTCAGCGGTGATCTCGGCGATGCGCTTCTTCGCATGCTCTGCCTTGTCGGCATCGGTCGAGGCAATGGTGATGGTGCCGTCCTCGCCGATGTCGATCGTGCAGCCGGTCTCTTCGGTCAACGCACGAATCGTGGCGCCGCCCTTGCCGATGATGTCGCGGATCTTGTCCGGGTTGATCTTCATCGTGTACAGGCGCGGTGCGAACTGCGACACCTCGGTGTTCGCGGTGCCCATCGCTTCGGTCATCTTGCCGAGAATGTGCAGGCGCGCTTCCTTGGCCTGCGCCAGGGCAACCTGCATGATCTCTTTGGTGATGCCCTGGATCTTGATGTCCATCTGCAGCGCGGTGATGCCGCCGGTAGTGCCTGCCACCTTGAAGTCCATGTCGCCGAGGTGATCTTCGTCACCCAGGATGTCGGTCAGCACGGCAAAGCGAGCACCGTCCTTGATCAGGCCCATGGCGATACCGGCCACGTGGGCCTTCAAGGGCACGCCGGCATCCATCAGCGCCAGGCAGCCGCCGCACACCGAGGCCATCGACGACGAGCCATTCGACTCGGTGATCTCGGAGACCACGCGCATCGAATACGGGAAGTCGGCTTGGCTCGGCAGCACCGCCACCAGGGCGCGCTTGGCAAGGCGGCCGTGGCCGATTTCACGGCGCTTCGGTGTGCCGACGCGGCCGGTTTCGCCGGTGGCGAACGGCGGCATGTTGTAGTGCAGCATGAAGTGCTCGGTGAATTCACCGGCCAGCGCATCGATGCGCTGCGCGTCGCGCGCGGTGCCGAGCGTGGCCGCGACCAGCGCCTGGGTTTCACCGCGGGTGAACAGCGCCGAGCCATGCACGCGCGGCAGCACGCCGGAGCGAATCTCGATCTGGCGCACGGTGCGCGTGTCGCGCCCGTCGATGCGCGGCTCGCCCGACAGGATCTGGCTGCGCACGATGTTCGCTTCGATGTCGAACAACACGTTGTCGAGCTTGACCTTGTCGAACTCGACGCCTTCGCCTTGCAGCGACGTGATGGTGGCAGCCGTCACCGCGCGCGTGGCGTGTGTGCGAGCCTGCTTGGAACGGATCTGATAGGCCTCGCGCAGCGGGTTCTCGGCCAGCGCCTTGACCTTGGCCGTGAAGCCTTCGTCCTTGGCGGGTGCCGCCCAGTCCCAGGCCGGCTTGCCGGCGTCACGAACCAGCTCATGGATCGCGTTGATCGCGATGTTGCTTTGCTGCTGGCCGAACACGATGCCGCCGAGCATGATCTCCTCGGACAGTTGCTGCGCTTCCGACTCGACCATCAACACCGCCACTTCGGTGCCGGCAACGATCAGGTCCATCTGCGATTGCAGCAGCTGGGTCTTGCCGGGGTTCAGCACATATTCACCGTTGATGTAGCCGACGCGCGCCGCGCCGATCGGGCCGTTGAACGGAATGCCCGAGATCGCGAGCGCAGCGCTCGAGCCGATCAGCGCGGCGATGTCGGCCGAGACTTCCGGGTTCAGCGACAGCACATGCACCACGACCTGCACTTCGTTGTAGAAGCCTTCAGGGAACAGCGGGCGCAGCGGGCGGTCGATCAGGCGCGAGGTCAGTGTTTCCAGCTCGCTCGGGCGGCCTTCACGCTTGAAGAAGCTGCCGGGGATCTTGCCGGCGGCGTAGGTCTTCTCGATGTAGTCGACCGTCAGCGGGAAGAAGTCTTGCCCCGGCTTGGCGTTCTTGGCGGCCACCACGGTGGCCAGCACCACGGTGTCTTCGATGTTGACGATGACGGCACCACCGGACTGGCGGGCGATCTCGCCAGTCTCCAGCACAACGGTGTGCTGGCCCCATTGGAAGGTCTTGGTGACTTTGTTGAACATGCTGCTCATGCTTGTGTCTCCGTGGGTTGCGGGCGCCTGCAGGCAGGCACCGCTAGAAAAACGAAGAGCCTGTGCTGGTGAATTCCAGACAGGCTCTCTTGCTCTTGGCCGACTTACTTCCGCAGGCCCAGCTTCTGTATCAATGCGGTATAGCGATCGGCATCGCGCATCTTCAGGTAAGCCAGCAGGCTCTTGCGCTGGTTGACCATCTTCAGCAGGCCACGGCGACCATGGTGGTCTTTCATGTGGGCCTTGAAGTGCGGCGTGAGGTCGTTGATGCGCGCCGTGAGGATGGCGACCTGCACTTCCGGCGACCCGGTGTCGTGCGGTGTACGTGCATTGGCCGCGACGATCTCGGCCTTGTTGACTGTGGCGTTGGACATGGCTCGTTTCCTGTTGAATGAAACCGAGCCGGTCTGCGGTCAAGAGGTGCGACCACTTGCAGACACGCCACGGTTTCGGGTTTCCACTTGCGAGCACCAGTGAAACCGACCGGTGTCGTGCGTTGCTGTGCACTCGAAATGCACGGCCTGAGAATTATAGACGCAGGAAGCGCGCAAGGCGTTCAACACCCAGCGTCAACCGCTGTGGGTCGCGCGCTGCGAAACACCAGCGCAGCCAGCCTTCCGCCTCGTCACCGAACGCCGCGCCCGGCGCGAGGCCCAGGCCCGCCTCGGCGACCAGGCGCTTCGCCAGCGTGAGCGAGTCGTCATGACCTTCGATGCGGAAGAACGCGTACATGCCGCCCTCGGGCACCATCACACCAACCCCGGGCAACGCGGCCAGTTGTGGCAGCAAGGTGTCGCGGCATGCCCTCAGGCGGTCGATCAGGCCAGGCACGAACTCATCAGCGCCAGCGAGCGCAGCCAGCCCCGCGCGCTGCACGAAAGTGGGTGCGCAGGACGTGTTGAACTCGATCAGTTTGCCGACTGCAGCGATCAACGCGGGCGGCACCACGAGCCAGCCCAGCCGCCAACCGGTCATCAGGAAACTCTTCGAGAAGCTGTGCGCCACCACCACGCGATCGTCGGGCTCGGCGATGTCCAGGAAGCTCGGCGCGCACTGCGCACCTTCGCTGAAGTACACGCGCTCGTAGACCTCGTCGGCAACGATCCATGTGCCGGTGCGGCGGCAATGCGCCAGGATCGATTGCTGCTCGGCGCGGGTCAGCGTCCAGCCGGTCGGGTTGTTCGGCGCATTGACGAGCAGCACGCTCGTGGCGGGCGTGATCGCGGCCAGCAGCGCCGGAAGGTCGAGCTGCCACGCATTGCCGCGCACGACGAGAGGTACGCGCGTCACCCGCGCGCCGAGGATCAGCGGTTGCGCCGTCAGGTTGGGCCACACCGGCACCACCGCCACCACCTCGTCACCTGAGCCCGCCAGCGCCTGCATTGCAAGCATCAGTGCGTTGACACCCGATGAGGTGACGGCAATGCGGTCGGCGCCTACCGGCCGGTGCAGGCCGCTCGTGTAGGCGGCCAGCGCCTCGCGCAACTCGGGCAGACCGAGGTTGTGGCTGTAGAAGGTTTCATCGGCCTGCATCGAACGCACCGCCGCGTCGCGAATGAAGGCCGGCGTGGGCTCATCGCTTTCACCGAACCAGAACGGCAGCACATCGGTGCGGCCGAGGCCGGCGTTGGCCACTTCGCGGATCTTGGAGCCAGGCAGTTCGTGGATGGCAGAGCGCATGGAAACGACTTTCTTTGATGTGCCGCAAGGGCCGAAAACAAGGCCCTTGAAAACAAAGATGCCGCTCCAATTTCAGCGGCATGTTGCTGCGTTGTGCAGCGACATCAAGCCATTGTAGGAGCCCCATCATGTTTGTTCTGCCTCTTGCCCGCAGCGCCGCACCGCGCGCCACGACACCCCGTTTCAGCCACTCGCTCGAGCGCCTGCTGGACGCCTCGTTCGAGCGCGCCGCAACGTCATCGACACCGGTGCCGACCACCCGCACGCCAGCCCTCGACGTGAGCGAGACCGACAGCCACTACACGCTGCAACTCGACGTGCCCGGCGTGACGCGTGAGCAGCTGAAAGTCACCGTCGAAGGCCGTCGCGTTGCCTTGGAAACGGTTGATGCGCCAGTGGCTGCAGCGCCCGATGCCGCACCCGCAAATGCGGTACCCGCGCCTGCAGCACCCGCCGTCCGCGAGCTGTACCGTGAGCGCAGCACGGCTCGTTACGCCCGCACGGTCAGCCTGCCGGCCGAAGTGGATCAGGCCGCGTCGCAAGCCAAGTTCGACAACGGCGTGCTGACCTTGACGCTTGCGAAGAGGGTGCCGACCGGCGCCACGCAAATCAGCATCAGTTGATCTTGCGCGCTTGGCCGCTGCTCAGGCGGCCGGTCAAGCCGCCGCGCCGGCCAGCGGCCAGCGCGGCTGCACGTTGAAGGCGTGGTCGATCTGAAGCACGGCGGTGCCGCGTTGCAAGCGCATCGCAGCCGCCAGCGCAATCATGGCGCCGTTGTCGGTGCACAGCGCCATCTCCGGGTAGTGCACGCGAATCTGGCGCGTCGCGCACTCGCTGTTCAAGCGCTCGCGCAGCCGGGTGTTTGCGCCCACGCCACCAGCCACGACGATGCGCGCGAGGCCGGTCTGGCGCAACGCCTGCAATGACTTGCGCACCAGCACGTCGGTGATCGCTTCCTGCGTCGCCGCCGCAATGTTCGCCTTGTCCTGCTCGCACACGTTGGTGCCGAGCTTCATGACCTGGGTGCGCACTGCAGTCTTGAGCCCCGCGAACGAGAAGTCGAGGTTGCCGCTGTGCAGCAGCGGCCTGGGCAGCGTGACCGCGCTCGCATCTCCGAAGGCGGCGAGCCGTGCCAATGCCGGCCCGCCCGGGTAGCCCAGGCCGAGGAGCTTGGCCGACTTGTCGAAGGCCTCGCCGGCAGCGTCGTCGATGGTTTCGCCGAGCAGTTCGTAGCAGCCCACGTCGTCGACGCGCATCAACTGCGTGTGGCCACCCGACACGAGCAGCGCAACGAAGGGGAACTCGGGCGCATCGGACGCCAGAAACGGCGACAGCAGATGCCCTTCGAGGTGGTGAATGCCGATCACCGGCCGCCCGAGTGCCGCCGCCAGTGAACACGCCACCCCCGCGCCGACGAGCAACGCGCCGGCCAGTCCCGGCCCGCGCGTGTAGGCCACGTGGTCGATTTGCGCCAGCGACAGGCCCGCCTCGGCCAACACGAGGCGCGCCAGCGGGATCACCCGGCGGATGTGGTCGCGCGAGGCCAGTTCGGGCACGACGCCACCGTAGGCCTGATGCATGTCGATCTGGCTGTGCAGCGCATGGGCCAGCAATTCCGGCGTCCCCGTTGAATGCGCGCGCACAACGGCAACGCCGGTTTCATCGCAGGAAGATTCGATGCCGAGAACAATCATCTGCGGAGTTTAGGTCCACCATCGCAGGCCCACTCATCGGGCCGGGTCAACGAGCGGCATCACCGAGCGGTCTCAGCGCGCGTGGCTGGACCCGCCGGGAACGCTGCGCAAGTCTTGCGCCACCTTGCCGTCGTGCAGCACGATCACACGGCTGGCCGAGGCAATGGTCTCGGGCCGGTGCGCCACGATGATGCGGGTGAGCTGGAGCTGTCGGATCGCCTGGTTCACCTCGCGCTCGCGGTCCACGTCGAGCGCGCTGGTGGCTTCATCGAGGAACAGGATTCTCGGGCGCTTGTAGAGCGCACGGGCCAGCAGCAGGCGCTGCCTCTGACCGCCTGAAATGCTCGTGCCCATGTCGCCGATCAGGGTGTGAAAACCCATCGGCATGGCCGCGATCTCGTCGGCCACGGCGGCAATGCGCGCGCACTCTTCGACCCACTCGGTGTCGGCATGCGGGTCGAAGAAGCTGATGTTGTCGATGATCGAGCCCGCGAAGAGCTGGTCGTCCTGCATCACGGCACCGAGCATGTCGCGCCAGGCCCGCACGCCGAGCTGGCGCAGTGGTACGCCTCCGATGCGGATCTCGCCGGCCTGCGGCTCGTGGATGCCGAGCATCAGCTTGAGCAGCGTCGTCTTGCCGCAGCCCGAAGGGCCGACGATGGCCACCGACTCACCGGGTTCGATGACGAGGTTGAGGCCATGCAGCACATCGGGCTCGGCATCGGAATAGGCGAAGCACAGGTCGCGCAACTCCAGGCGTTCGGCCAGCGGCTGCGAGCGCGGGGCACTATCGACGCTCGCCTCAGGAGGCGTGAGCACGATGTCGGCCAGGCGTTCGCCCTGAAGCTTGAGCATCTTCATCTCGACGATCTTGTCGATCAGCCCGCTGACGCGCTGTGCGAACTGCTCCTTGTAGGCGATGAACGCGAACAGCATGCCAACTGAAAACACATGGTCCATCACCAGCAGCGCGCCGATCCAGACCATCGCAATGCGCTCCAGGCCGAACAGCAGCTTGTGCAGCACGCTGAAGCCGAGGTCGAGCTTGCGGGTGGCCACCTGCGCGTTCATTGCGTCCACCACCAGGTTCATGAAGCGCGCCTGCCGGTCTTCCTGGCGGTTGAAGAGCTTGATCGATTGCACGCCGCGCAGCGATTCGAGGAAGTGGCTCGCTCGCCGCGCGTCGAAGATGATCGTCTCTTCGGTGGCATCGCGCAGCGACCCGAAGAAGGCCCAGCGCAGCAGCGCGTAGGCGGCCACGCAGCCCAGTGCGATGACCGTGAGCGTGCCGCTGTAGACGAACATCATGGTCAGCGTCACGATCACGAGCAGGCCGTCGAGCACGGCCTCGATGAAGCTGGTGGTCAAGGTTTGCTGGATCTGCTGCACGGCGCCGAAGCGCGACATCACATCGCCGGTGTGGCGCCGCTCGAACCACGAGATGGGCAGCCGCATCAGGTGCGCGAACACGTTGCCGAGCCACTGCAGGTTCAGGCTCGTGGACAAATGCAGCACCGCCCATGAGCGAACCGCGCCGGTCGCAACAGTGATGAGCACGAGCAGCCCGAACCCCAGACCGAGCGTGACCAGCAAGTCGCGGTCGACGCTGACGAGCACGCTGTCGACGACCCACTGCATGAAGAACGGCGCGAGCAGCACGAAGCCTTCGAGGGCCACCGCCAAGGCGAAGATCTGAAGCAGGGACCGCTTCAGGCCGCTGACGCGACCGAGCAGTTGACGCAGCGTCACGGTCTGGCGCTCGGTGCGGGGCCGGAACTCGGGCTGCGGTGTCAATTCGAGCACGATGCCCGTAAAGTGCTCGGACACTTCGGCGAGCGACATGCGCCGAACGCCATGCGCCGGGTCGTGGATGACGGCAAAGCCGCGGCGCACTTCCTTCAGCACCACGAAGTGGTTCAGGTCCCAGTGCAACACACAGGGCATCGCCAGGCCCGGCAGGTGGTCCATTTCTGCGCGCAGGGCCCGCGAGCCGAGCTGCATCTGTCCGGCCAGGCGCACCAGGTCGGCCATCGTTGTGCCCTTGAGGGACACCGAAAAGCGCCGCCTGAGGCTGGGCAAATCACTGTGCAGGCCGTGATGGCTTGCGACCATCGCCAGGCAGGCCAGCCCGCATTCCGCAGCCTCGGTCTGAAGGATCATCGGAAGGTCGCGCCCACCGAAGCCGAGCCTCAGGTGGTCGAGCCAGGTGGCTGCGCTCACACCCTGCCTGCGATGCCGAGCACCGGTTCGAACAGCCACTCGATCAGGCGCCGGCGGTCGAGCAACACATCGGCCTCGAGTTGCATGCCCGGTGACAAAGGCTGGGCCTGCCCATAAGCGGCCACGGTCTGGCGATCGAGCGTCACGGTGATGCGGTACAGCGGCTCCGGCCCCGCCCCGGGGGCGCCCTGCAGCGGCAACCCCGACAACTCACTGGCTTGCAGCGGCGCACGCGCCACCTGGGCCACCACGCCCGACTGGTGGCCGAACTTCTGGTACGGGAAGGCTTGGTAGCGGAGTTGCACAGCTTGATTCTGGCGGACGAAGCCGACCGCGCTAGACGGCGCGAACAGATGCGCTTGCAGCTTGGCGTCGGCTGGCAACAGGCTCGCCATCGCCACTCCGGGGTTGACCGTCTGCCCGACTTCCGCCAGCACGCTGGTCATGACGCCGTCTTGCGGCGCCAATACTACGATCCGCTGGCGCGCTTCACTTTCAGCGCTTTGCTGGGCAAGCGCCGCCATGTCACGGTCGACTTCGCCCCGCAGCGCGCGCGCCTTCAGTGGCAGTTCGCGGAGCTGCGCCTCGACCACACCGATTTCGCGCAAGTGCGCCGAACGCTGGCGCTCCAGCGCCTGGATCTGCGCCCTGACACCCAGCATCTCTTCGGACTTGGCCTGCACTTGCGCGGCCGACACGAAGTTCTCGCCGCGCAGGGACTCGAGCCGCGCCTGCGCCTGCTGCGCCAGCGTCAGCCGCTGCTGTTGCAGGCCGATCTCGGCGCCGATCAAAGCCATCTCGCGGCGCATGTCGTCGGCCTGACGCCCGAGCGCGGCGGACCGCGACGCATCCAGCGTGAGGCGCTGGCGGGCCGATTCTTCAAGGCTGCGCCTGCGCGCAACCAAGCTGTCCTGGACCGCCGCCTGGGTGTCCCCACTCAGCGTAGCCTGACCAACGGCCAAGACGAAGAGCACGTCGCCGCGGTGCACCGAGCGGCCTTCGCTGACCTGCGTTTCGACAACTGTCGCCACCTGAGGCGGCATCAATCGCAGCACGCCGTGGTCGGGAACCAGGTAGCCCGTCACGCGGGCCTTACGTGTGTACTCGCCCAACGTCAGATACGCGGCGATGAGCCCTGCCGCACCCACCACCAGCAAAGTCAGCCACGCCAGCGATGGCGGACGGGTCAGCTGGATGCTGCCGAGCCACTCGCGCTGGCGGTTGTCGAGGACCTCTCGTCGGAACAGCAATGTCGAGCCTTCCTGGCTTACCAGAAGGTCTTGGGTGCCAGGTCAACTTGAACTGCGGGAGCCCAGAAGGTCTTGGGCGCACCGCCGGAGACGAGCTTCATTTCAGCGGCGCTCAGGACGACGGGCCCGTGATCGGGCACAGACTTCGACTCGGACGTAACGAGGGGGGTTTGCGCGTTCAATTTGTGAATGCTTTGCATGCTGGGCTCCGAATCGGGCGGTTGCGCATGCGACGCATGCACTGCCTGAATTGCACCAGTTGTGGAGGCTTCACGTAACTGTCAAGTCTTACAGGGTAGGGATTGACTCCGTACCCTGCTGCGCCATGAAATATTTGGCGGTAGAAGTCGCCTGCCAGGCCAGACGGCCGTGGAGACCGGGAATCCGCGTGCAGCTGTGGGGGCGCGGCAGGGGTACCACCGCTAGCAGCGTCTCATCGAATCAGTCCCAGCCGCAACGCCTTGAGAACCGCCTGATGCTTGTTGACGCAGCCCAGTTTGTGCGTTGCGTTGTTCACGTGCAACGCGGCCGTGCGTTCCGTGATGCCCAGGACGTTGCCCACCTCCCAGGCCGTCTTGCCTTCCATTGTCCAGCGCAGCGTTTCCAGCTCGCGTGGGGTCAATGACGGAGCGGCTGGGTCGGCGGACTTCGGGGTGAAGATGCGCGCTGCCGCGTCCTGGGCGTGAACGGCAAAGAGCTGCAAGTCGGCAACCAGCCGAGTCAGTTCTCCAGGCTCGTTGGGCACCGGGCGATCACGATCAACGCCGAGGATGAAGTGGCGCCCCTCCGGCATGTGCAAAGCCAGGCAAATGCCATTCTGCAGACCGAAGCGTGCCTGCTCTTCCCACATGTCGCCCATGCCGCTTTTCACGTAGGTTTGCTGCCCCCAGATGATGGGTACGCTCTGCCGCTTGCAATGCTGCATCACCGGGTCGCGGCGGCCGTTTTCCGGGTTGTCGACGGTCTCTTTGAACTGCCTCGGCGTGTTGTCCACCGAAATGAACTCAGCGTCGGCCAACATGTGGTCGATAACCAAGGTCGCTGACACGGTGTCGAAACCCAGACGCTTTGAAAAGGCGACGACCTCCTGTCGGAACTCGTCTCGGTCCTGACTCTTCAACACCTCAGTGAATCCGCCGTGGAGCATGCCGACTTTCAGATTTTGCTGCGCACCACTTCACGGCCGTAGCACAAATGGTGCCGGACCCTGACAAGGTTGACAGATGGCAAAACGCTCTTCTTTCGCCACACTTGCGCACTTTCGATAAATTTGTGAGGGCTGATCATCGACGCCTCAAGGATCACCACAGCCATGACGCCTGCCTGGATAGTCTACGCATGGGCTCCCGTATTGTGGCAGGCCAGTTCTGCGCCAGAACTTCATCTCGTCCACCTCGGCACGCGAGTGTTGAATTTCGGAGACGAAGATTGCCCCAGCAGCGGCCAGACGCTGTGGGGCGACGATTCGGATAACCACGCAGCCGGGGTGGCCTGGGATTGGGTCGAATTGCGCCAAGGTGTCGTTGCCATGTCCGACCCGCTCGGAATGGTGACCAACCTGCGCCTGCTCGACGCGCATGGCGAGGTCCTCAACCAGACGCAGGTGGCCGTACATCTGCACCAGCTGGTGCATGCGCTGCCTTGGCAGTCGGAAGTCAAGCGCGCGTTGCAGGCGCCCTCGTGAGCGAATATGGCTTTGCCACCTTGCCCAAATCCTGTCAGCGGGCGGACGACGTAATCGTTGGCCTGCGGGCGCTCCCCGGTGCCAATTGCGTCACAAACGAGTCTTTCATCACGAGTAGGCTGAGCTGGGCCTTGGAACTACCCTCGCCGACAGGCGCTGGGCCTACCTGCATCGCGCACGAGCGCATATGCTTCCCACCGACGAGTTGCAGCAAAGATCTGCAGCCTTCATAACCAGAGTCGTTGCGCCATGAAAGAATACCGCTTGTCGTCCTGGCCGCAATTGCGGCCTCCGTTTGACCGCATCGCGTATCGCCGCATGCTGAGCGACATGTCGCATCGCTACGTTTCCATCGCCCAGCTCGCCCTGTCCAGCGGAATTCGCCGGCAAGAGGTGCGTCAATTCGTCGACATGCTGGGCGCGCGCGGGATCGTCATCGAACGCGACGCGAGCCTGCCCGACTCGTTGTTCGGATCTTTGCGCCCGCTAGGCGGGTGGCTCAAGCGCGCGTTGGCGTCGTCGCATACCGAACGTTGACCGGCTGAAAGCCACTTCGGCCCGGCTTTCAGCCGTGGCGGGCCGAGCGCATCCTCCTCGACTGGCTTGATTGTTGCGAGCTTCAAGTCATGTCGTCCTTCGAGGCTTTGCGTATCGTGATCGTGGCGCCAGACTCCCTGGCGCTGGACCCGGGCGACCCGACAGCAGAGTCGGAAGTGCGGCGGTCCCGCGAACTTCGCATCGGCCTGCTGCAAAACGGCTGCAACATCGTTGCCGTGTTGCCGGCCGATGTGTTTCTGCCCGACCGCCTGGCGCAGATCGGGCCCGACATGATCATCGTGGACGCCGAGAGCCAGGCCCGCGACACGCTCGAGCACGTCGTCATGGCCACGCGCGATGCGCGCCGGCCCATCGTGCTGTTCACCGAAGACAACGACACCACGCACGTGCGTGACGCCATCGCTGCGGGCGTGACCGCCTATGTGGTGGCCGGGCTTGCACCAGATCGGGTCAGGCCGGTGCTCGATGTGGCGCTCGCACGGTTCCAGCACGAAGAGAGCATGCGGCGCGAACTCGCCGATGCGCGCAGCCAGCTCGCCGAACGCAAGGCGATCGACCGCGCCAAGGGCCTGCTGATGCAGCGCCAGGGCCTCAGCGAGGAAGACGCCTACGCCCGCCTGCGCAAAGCGGCGATGGACAAGGGATTGAAGGTCGCCGAGGTGGCGCAGCGCATCCTCGACGTTGCCGATCTGCTGGGCTGAAACGCGGCGACGCACGGTGAAGCGCGGTGAAGCGCACTCCCTGGCACGCGCATTGCTAGCTACCTTTTGAGTGTCAACGGCGACCCTCGATTTTCCACGCAGTGCACCAAGGAAGGTGCGCTCTTACCGGACGACGGCGTCCCCTACCAATCTGTCTTCACGGCCGGTTGCGTGTGGGCGCCGTTTTTGTTTTTGCATTTCGCCCTATTGAGCCCATCCATGACCCAAAGCCCACTCACCGGGAAGCCCGAAATGAGCCGCCGCAACCTGATCAAAGCCGCTGCCGCCACCAGCGCCGCCGGCCTGGTGCCCGGACTGCAGTCCGCCGTCTATGCACAAGGGTCCGACAAGCCCGAGAAGGAAGAAGTACGCATCGGCTTCATCCCGCTGACCGACTGCGCGTCGGTTGTCATGGCCTCGGTGCTGGGCTTCGACAAGAAGTACGGCGTGAAGATCGTGGCGACCAAGGAAGCCTCATGGGCCGGCGTGCGTGACAAGCTCGTCAACGGCGAACTCGACATGGCACACATTCTCTACGGCCTGGTGTATGGCGTCCATTTGGGCATTGGCGGCCCGAAGAAAGACATGGCGGTGTTGATGACGCTCAACAACAACGGCCAGGCCATCACGCTGTCGAAGAAGCTCGCCGACAAGGGCGCGGTCGACGGTCCGAGCCTGGCCAAGCTGATGGCGACCGACAAGCGCGAGTACACCTTCGCGCAGACCTTCCCGACCGGCACGCACGCGATGTGGCTGTACTACTGGATGGCCGCCTCCGGCATCAACCCCATCAAGGACGCCAAGGTCATCACCGTACCGCCGCCGCAGATGGTGGCCAACATGCGCGTGGGCAACATGGACGGCTACTGCGTGGGCGAGCCCTGGAACCACCGCGCCATCGTCGATGGCGTCGGCGTCACGGCCATCACCACGCAGGACATCTGGAAAGACCACCCGGAAAAAGTGCTGGGCACCACCGACGACTTCGTCAAGAAGTACCCCAACACGGCGCGCGCCGTGGTGATGGCCATTCTGGAGGCCGGCCGCTGGATCGACGCCGGCCTGCAGAACAAGAACAAGATGGCCGACACCATCGCCGACAAGAGCTACGTCAACACCAGCGTCGACGTCATCAACCAGCGCATCCTCGGCCGCTACCAGAACGGCATGGGCAAGACCTGGGACGACCCGAACTACATGAAGTTCTTCAACGACGGCGCGGTGAACTTTCCTTACCTGTCGGACGGCATGTGGTTCCTCACGCAGCAAAAGCGCTGGGGCTTGTTGAAGGAGCACCCGGACTACCTGGGCGTCGCGAAGCAGATCAACAAGATCGACCTCTACAAGCAGGCGGCCACGCAACTGAAGGTCAGTGTTCCGAAGGACGTGATGCGCACAAGCAAGCTGATGGACGGCGCGGTCTGGGACGGCAAGGACCCGAAGAAGTACGCCGACAGCTTCGCGATCAAAGCCTGAACCCCGAGACCACCGGAGAACACCATGGTCAGTGCCGTCTTCCACACCTCGCTCGACACACGTGCCGCGAGCGCGGATGCGCCGGCCGTCATCGGCGCGCGGCCGCGCCGGGCTGCCGAGCCGGTGAAGCCTGCGCCGCCGACCACCCCGCACCGATCCGGCTTCGAATGGCGCGGCCTGTTGCGCAAGTTGCTGCCGCCCATTGCGGGCATTGCCTTGCTGGTCGGCATCTGGGGGCTGGCCACGATCAACAGCACCACGTTTCCCACGCCGGCGGCCACGTTTATCGAGGCCATCAAGGTCTTCTCCGACCCGTTCTACAGCAAGGGACCGAACGACCAGGGCATCGGCTGGAACATCCTGTTCTCGCTCGAGCGCGTGGCGGTCGGCTTCGGCCTGGCGGCGCTGGTGGGCATTCCGCTCGGCTTCATCATCGGCCGCTTCGAGTTTGCGAACAACATGGTCGCACCGATCATCAGCCTGCTCAAGCCGGTGTCGCCGCTGGCGTGGTTGCCGATCGGGCTGCTGGTGTTCAAGGCCGCCAACCCGGCGGCCATCTGGACCATCTTCATCTGCTCGATCTGGCCGATGGTGGTGAACACCGCCGTTGGCGTGCAGCGCGTGCCTAGCGACTACCTCAACGTGGCGCGCGTGCTCAACCTGTCGGAGTGGAAGATCGTCACGAAGATCCTGTTCCCTGCCGTGCTGCCCTACATGCTGACCGGCGTGCGCCTCAGCGTGGGCACCGCGTGGCTCGTGATCGTGGCGGCCGAGATGCTGACCGGTGGTGTGGGCATCGGCTTCTGGGTCTGGGACGAATGGAACAACCTGAACGTGAAGCACATCCTGATCGCCATCCTGGTGATCGGTGTGGTCGGCCTGCTGCTCGAATGGGCGCTGATCGCGGTGGCCAAACGCTTCAGCTACGACGAAGTCTGAGGAGCACCCCACCATGAAGAACTTCATTCAAGTGCAAAACGCCGAAATGGTGTTCAACACCAAGAAGGGCCGCTTCCACGCGCTGCGCGAGATCGACCTCTCGGTCGCCAAGGGCGAGTTCGTCACCCTGATCGGCCACTCGGGCTGCGGCAAGTCGACGCTGCTGAACCTCATCGCCGGCCTCACGCGGCCCACGAGCGGCGTGCTGCTCTGCGACAACCGCGAGATCGCCGCACCCGGCCCCGAGCGCGGCGTGGTGTTCCAGAACCACTCACTGCTGCCGTGGCTCACCTGTTTCGAGAACGTGCACCTCGCAGTCGAGCGCGTGTTCGGCGCCACCGAGAGCGCCGCGAAACTGCGCGCGCGCACCGTCGCGGCGCTCGAACTCGTCAACATGGGGCACGCGACACCCAAGCGGCCGCACGAGATCTCCGGCGGCATGAAGCAACGCGTGGGCATCGCCCGCGCGCTGGCCATGGAGCCGAAGGTGCTGCTGATGGACGAGCCTTTCGGCGCGCTCGACGCACTCACCCGCGCCCACCTGCAAGACGAGTTGCTGAAGATCGTGGCGCGCACGCAGAGCACGGTCGTGATGGTCACACACGATGTCGATGAAGCTGTGCTCTTGTCCGACCGCATCGTGATGATGACCAACGGCCCCGCCGCCACGATCGGCGAGATCCTGCAAGTCGACCTGCCGCGCCCGCGCAACCGCGTCGAACTGGCCGAAGACACGCACTACACGCACTTCCGCAAGGCGGTGCTCGACTTCCTGTACACCCGCCACGGACACGTCGAAAAGGCGGCGTGACGTGAGCGGCGGCAAGACCTTCATCCGCGCCATCGAAGTCTGGGTGCCCAGCACCCGGCGCAACACGCTGGAGTTCGGCGGTGGCCTTTACGGCACGGCCTCGCGCTTCGGCGACCTCAGCAATGCGTGGGTCTTCGAGCACGGCCAGGGCCTGCCCGGCCAGGCCTGGGCCCAGGGGCGGCCGATCATCCTGAAAACGTTCGAAGGCTCGTACTTCCAGCGCACCGAACTCGCCCATGCCGAGGGCATCACTTGCGGCATCGCGGTGCCCATCTACGCAGGCGACTTCCTCACCTCGGTGCTCGTGATGTTCTGCGGCGACGACCAAGATCACGCTGGCGCCATCGAGCTGTGGCACAACGACCCGGCCGAGTCGAACGATTTGAAGCTCGTCGACGGCTACTACGGCACCACCGCCGACACCTTCGAGTTCATGTCACGCCGCACCACCTTCCGGCGCGGCAGCGGCCTGCCGGGCCTGGCCTGGGAAGCCGGTGCGCCGGTGTTCTTCGAAGACCTCGGCCACTCGGCGCGCTTCCTGCGCGCCGACACGGCCTTGAAGGTTGGCATCAACCGCGGCTACGCGATCCCGTGCCCGGTGCAATCGGCTCATAACTATGTGATGACGTTCCTCTCCGCGCTCGGCACGCCGATCGCGCCGCGCTTCGAGCTGTGGGTGCCCGACGCCACGCGCGAGCACCTGGTGTTCGAAGGCGGCTTCTGCGAAGCCATCGGCGTGCTCGCCCCCACCGCGCACCCTGCCCCGGTGGCACGCGGCCAGGGCACGATCGGCCGCGCCTTCCTGTCCGGCGTTCCGGCCATCTGCCGCCGGGTGTCGGCCGAGCCCGACGCGGCAGGCGCATCCGCCGCCGAGGTGGGCCTCACGTCGTTTGCGGCGATCCCCGTGATCGGCGAAGGCCGGCTCTCGGCGGTCGTGGCCTGGTATTTCTGACGGTCGTTCTGACGAACCGTCAGGATCGCCTGCCGTGCTTGCCGCCGTCCGCGCGGTCCCATCGCATCTGCATTGCCGCCGCACTGCATCTGCGCAGCGTATACATCGCGTTTACACCGCGCGCCGCAACTTTTAGACCGTTCTTGCGCGCCGCTTCCTAAGCTCCCCCCATCGTATTCATCGCCATTGGGGGAGCTTCATGGAACTGCTGTGGATCGTTCTGTTCGTCTTCATGTGCGCCGGCATCGGCTGGTTTCTGATCGCCTGCGATCAGTTGCGCGCAGAGCGCAAACCCACTCGACACTGAACCGGAGCCCACCCATGTACGGCATGTATTGGCTTGGCGGCGCGGTGACCGCGCTGCTCTTCGTGTACCTCGTGATTGCGCTGGTGCGCGCTGAGGATTTCTGATGACCACCCAAATGATTCTCCTGATCGTTGCCTATGTGGCGGCGGTGCTGGTGCTGGCGGTGCCGATGGGCCGCTGGCTGGCCGCCGTGGGCGACGGGCGCCTGCGCAAGCTGCAAGGCTTCGACAACGCGGTGCTGCGCCTGTGCGGCGCCTCGCCGGAGCGCGAACAGGGCTGGCGCGACTACGCCGTGGCACTGCTCGTATTCAACGTGCTGGGCGTGATCGCTGTGTACGCGCTGCAGCGCCTGCAAGGCCTGCTGCCGCTGAACCCGCAGGGCATGGCCGGCGTGTCGCCCGACTCGGCCTTCAACACCGCAGTGAGCTTCGTGACCAACACCAACTGGCAGGGCTACAGCGGCGAGTCGACGATGAGCTACCTGACCCAGATGCTGGTGCTCGCGGTGCAGAACTTTCTCTCTGCGGCCACCGGCATGGCCGTGGCGTTCGCCTTCATTCGGGGCTTCGCGCGGCACAGTGCAAAGACCCTCGGCAACTTCTGGGTCGACGTGACCCGCATCACGCTGTACGTGCTGCTGCCGCTCAGCATCGTGTTCGCGGTGGTGCTGGCAAGCCAGGGCGTGGTGCAGAACTTCAAGGCCTACGCCGAGGTCACGCTCACTGACCCGGCGGCCTATGTTGAAACCGCGACCGACGCCGGCCCGAATGGCGCCGACGGCAAGCCGACGCAGATCGCCAAGACAGCCACCACACAGACGCTGCCGATGGGCCCGATTGCCTCGCAGGAGGCGATCAAGATGATCGGCACCAACGGCGGCGGCTTTCTCAACGCGAACTCGGCACACCCGTTCGAGAACCCCACGCCCTGGATGAACGTGCTGCAGATGCTGTCGATCTTCCTTATCCCCGCCGGCCTGTGCCTGGCCTTCGGGCAGATGGTGGGCGACAAACGGCAGGGCTGGGCGCTGCTGATCGCGATGACCGTGATCTTCGTCTGTGCGGTCGTGGCGATCATGTCGGCCGAGCAGGCTGGCAACCCGAAGATCGCGGCACTCGGCGTCGACCAGACCGTGAGCGCGCTTCAATCCGGCGGCAACATGGAGGGCAAGGAAACGCGCTTCGGCATTGCCGCCACGTCGCTCTTCGCGGCCATCACCACGGCGGCTTCGTGCGGCGCGGTGAACGGCATGCACGGCTCGTTCACGCCGCTCGGCGGCGCGGTTCCGATGCTGTTGATGCAGCTCGGCGAGGTGGTGTTCGGCGGCGTGGGCTCGGGCCTGTACGGCATGCTGGTATTCGCGCTGCTCACGGTGTTCATCGCCGGGCTGATGATCGGCCGCACACCCGAATACCTGGGCAAGAAGATCGCACCGGCCGACATGAAGCTGGTGTCGCTCGCCATCCTCATCACGCCGCTGATTGTGCTCGCCGGCACCGCCATCGGCGTGCTGACCGATGCCGGCAAGGCAGGCATGGCCAACCCCGGCGCGCAGGGCTTCTCGGAGGTGCTGTACGCCTTCTCGTCGGCTGCCAACAACAACGGCAGCGCCTTTGCCGGGCTGTCGGCGAACACGCCCTTCTACAACGGTCTGCTCGGCGTGGCGATGTGGTTCGGCCGGTTCAGCGTGATCGTGCCGGTGCTGGCGCTCGCGGGTTCGCTGGCCGAGAAAAAGCGTGTGCTGCGCATCACCGAAGACGGCGCGACGGCAGCGATGCTCACGCATGGCCCGCTCTTCGTCGTGCTGCTGATCTCGACCGTCATGTTGGTGGGCGCGCTCACCTACGTGCCGGCCATCGCGCTCGGCCCGGTTGTCGAACACCTGAATCTCTACAAGTGAGCCGCACAAAGTGAGTACTGCTGCCATGAACCGCTCGACACCATCGGCCGGCATGTTCGCGCCCGAGCTGGTGAAGCCCGCCTTGCGCGACTCGTTCGTCAAGCTCCACCCGACGGCGCAACTGCGCAACCCGGTGATGTTCGTCGTCTACATCGGCGCGCTGCTCATCACAGCGCTGTGGGTACAGGCGCTGGTCAGCCAGGGCGAGGCGCCGGCGTGGTTCATCGGCGCGAACGCGCTCTGGCTCTGGTTCACGCTGCTGTTCGCAAACTTCGCCGAAGCGCTGGCCGAGGGCCGCAGCAAGGCGCAGGCCGCGAGCCTGCGCGGGCTGAAGACGCGCGGAATCGCGAAGAAGCTTCAGGAGCCGAAACACGGCTCTTCATGGATCCCGATCGAGACCGACGAGCTGCGCGTAGGCGCTGTCCTGCTGGTCGAGGCGGGTGACAACATGCCCTGCGACGGCGAGGTGATCGAAGGTGCCGCATCGGTCGACGAGAGCGCTATTACAGGCGAATCGGCCCCGGTCATCCGCGAGGCCGGCGGCGACTTCTCGTCCGTCACCGGCGGCACGCGGGTGTTGTCGGACTGGATCGTGGTGCGCTGCACCGTGAACCCCGGCGACACCTTCCTCGACCGCATGATCGCGATGGTCGAAGGTGCGAAGCGCCGCAAGACACCGAACGAGGTGGCGCTGACCATCCTGCTCGTCGCGCTGACGCTGGTGTTCCTGATGGCCACCGTGACGCTGTTGCCGTATTCGATGTACTCGGTCGGTGCCACCAAGCTCGCGAATGTGGCGAGCACGCCGGTGACGATCACCGTCCTCGTCGCGCTGCTGGTGTGTTTGATCCCCACCACCATCGGCGGCCTGCTGTCGGCCATTGGCGTAGCGGGCATGAGCCGCATGCTGGGCGCCAACGTGATCGCCACGTCCGGCCGTGCGGTCGAAGCAGCCGGCGACGTGGACGTGCTGCTTCTCGACAAGACCGGCACCATCACGCTCGGCAATCGGCAGGCTTCCGCTTTCATCCCGGCACCGGGCGTGACCGAGCAGCAACTGGCCGATGCCGCTCAACTGGCTTCGCTGGCCGACGAAACGCCCGAAGGCCGCAGCATCGTCGTGCTCGCGAAGCAGAAGTTCAACCTGCGCGAGCGTGACCTGGAGGCCGCCAACGCGAGCTTCGTTCCCTTCACGGCACAGACCCGAATGAGCGGCGTGAACTGGCAAGGCAAGCAGATTCGCAAGGGCTCGGCCGATGCCGTGCTGAAGCTGCTGCAAACGATCGGGTCCAGCATTTCTGCCGATGTGACCCGCAGCGTCGAAGACGTGGCACGCCGCGGCAGCACGCCGCTGGTGGTGGCCGAGATCGACGGCCAGCGCGCTACCGTGCTGGGAGTGGTCGAGCTCAAGGACATCGTCAAGGGCGGTATCAAGGAGCGCTTCGGTGAGTTGCGCCGCATGGGCATCAAGACCGTGATGATC
>Ga0123336_10000562_pt1 | contig 36725 bp, 34 predicted proteins | sample SSSSmetaG_FD_96466 | JGI IMG/M metagenome (GOLD analysis project Ga0123336, IMG submission 96466) | Glacier valley bacterial and archeal communities from Borup Fiord, Nunavut, Canada, to study Microbial Dark Matter (Phase II) - ​SSSS metaG | ecosystem: Environmental > Aquatic > Freshwater > Ice...
CGGGCAAGGCAATGGTCAGCAAGACGCTCACCAGAGAGTCCACGAACGAACAAGGCAAGGCCAGCCTGACCGACTGCACGCCGGCGGAGTACGAGCACATTCAGCGGCTGAACGCCGACTACAACGCCAAGTTCGGCTTCCCGTTCCTCCTGGCCGTGCGCGGGCCGCGCAGCCTCGGCCTCGCCAAGGCCGAGATCATCGCCACCTTCGAGCGGCGGCTCGCCAACCACCCTGACTTCGAACTCGCCGAGTGCCTGCGCAACATTCACCGTATCGCCGAGATCCGGCTGAACGACAAGTTCGGCCACGAGCCGGTGCTGGGCAACGCCGTGTGGGACTGGGCCGGGCAACTGGCGGCCCACAGCGATGCGGGCTGCGCCGAGCGCGGGGAACTGACCGTCACCTACCTCACCGACGCGCACCGTGCCTGCGCGCAGCAGCTGGCCGGCTGGATGCGCCACGAGTGCGGCTTCGATGACGTGGTGATCGACGCGGTGGGCAACGTGGTCGGCACCTACTACGGTGATCACAACGGCGATCACCACGCCGCCGCCGGCGCGCAGGCCGACCGCGTTGAGAAGCGCCTCCTGACCGGCTCGCACTACGACACCGTGCGCAACGGCGGCAAGTACGACGGCCGCCTGGGCATCCTCGTGCCGATGGTCTGCGTGCGCGAGCTGCACCGTCAGGGCCGCCGCATGCCTTTCGGTCTCGAAGTGATCGGCTTCGCCGAAGAAGAAGGTCAACGTTACAAGGCGGCGTTTCTCGGCTCGAGCGCGCTCACCGGCCATTTCGATACCGCCTGGCTGACCCAGCAAGACGCGGCCGGCGTAACGATGCGCGACGCCATGCTTCACGCCGGCCTGTGCCCGGACGACATCCCCGGCCTCAAACGCGACCCGAGCCGCTACCTCGGCTTTGTCGAGGCCCACATCGAACAAGGGCCGGTGCTGAACGAGATGAACCTGCCGCTGGGCATCGTCACGTCGATCAATGGCAGCGTGCGCTACGTGGGCGAGATCATCGGCATGGCCAGCCACGCGGGCACGACCCCGATGGACCGCCGGCGGGACGCCGCCACCGCTGCCGCAGAACTGGCGCTGTACGTCGAGAAACGCGCCGGCTCGGTGACACACCTCGTCGCCACCGTCGGCATGCTCGAAGTGCCCAGCGGCTCCATCAACGTGGTGCCGGGGCGCTGCAAGTTCAGCATCGACGTTCGCGCCACGACCGACGCCGTGCGCGATGCCTGCGCCAACGACATCCGGGCCGAACTGCACGCCTTGTGCGAGCGCCGCGGCCTGCACTTCAGGCTCGAAGAAACCATGCGCGCTGCCGCAGCGCCGAGTGCCGCCGCCTGGCAACGGCGTTGGGAGCGCGCGGTCAGTGCCCTCGGCCTGCCGCTGCACACCATGCCCAGTGGCGCCGGCCATGACGCCATGAAGATGCACGAAGCCATGCCGCAGGCCATGCTGTTCATGCGCGGCCTGAACGCCGGCATCAGCCACAACCCGCTTGAAGCCATCACCAACGACGACACCGAGCTGTGCGTGCGCGCGTTCCAGAACCTGCTCGACCAACTTGCCACGGAGCCGTCATGACCGCACCCGCGTTCAACGCGTCTGATGCGGCCTACGCGGCGCTGGACACCTGGGTTGACGCGCACTTCGACGAAGAGCTGTGCTTCCTGCAGGAGCTGGTGCGCGTGCCCACCGACACGCCGCCCGGCAACAACGCACCGCACGCCGAACGCACCGCCGAACTGCTGGCGGCCATGGGCTTGACCGCCGAGAAGCATGCGGTGCCGGCCGACGAAGTGCGGGCCGCCGGCTTGCAGAGCATCACCAACCTGATCGTGCGGCGGCGCTATGGCGAGGGCCCGACGATTGCGCTGAATGCCCACGGCGACGTGGTGCCACCCGGCGAAGGCTGGACACACGACCCGTATGGCGGTGAAGTGGTCGACGGCAAGATCTACGGCCGCGCCACGGCCGTAAGCAAGTGCGACATGGCCAGCTTCACCTTCGCGGTGCGCGCGCTCGAGTCGCTGGGCGCCAAGCTGGAAGGCAGCGTGGAACTGCACTTCACCTACGACGAAGAGTACGGCGGTGAGCTCGGGCCTGGCTGGCTGCTCAAGCAGGGCTTCACGAAGCCCGACCTGATGATCGCCGCCGGCTTCAGCTACCAGGTGGTGGTGGCGCACAACGGTTGCCTGCAGATGGAGGTGACCGTGCATGGCGACATGGCCCACGCCGCCATTCCCGACAGCGGCACCGACGCACTTCAAGGCGCGGTGCAGATCCTCAATGCGCTGTATGCCCTGAACCACGACTACCTGGCGGTGACGTCCAAGGTCGAGGGCATCACCCACCCCTACCTCAACGTCGGCCAGATCCACGGCGGCACGAATACCAACGTGATCCCCGGCAAGGTCGTGCTCAAGCTCGACCGCCGCATGATCCCCGAAGAAGACCCGGCCGAAGTTGAAGCGGCGCTGCGCAGCACGATTGCGCAAGCTGCAGCCACGTTCAATCCACCGCGCGGCGGCCATGCACTGCGCGTCGACGTGAAGCGTCTGCTGCTGGCGCGCGCCATGAAACCCCTGCCTGGCAACCAGCCGCTGGTGCAGGCCATTCAGAAGCATGGCGAGGCCGTGTTCGGTGAAGCCATTCCAGCCGGGGGTACGCCGCTTTACACCGATGTGCGTCTGTACGCTGAGCGCGGCATTCCCGGCGTGATCTACGGTGCCGGGCCGCGCACGGTGCGCGAGTCCCACGCCAAGCGCGCCGACGAACGGCTCGATCTCGCTGACCTGCGCCGCGCGACCAAGGTGGTGGCGCGGACACTGTTCGACCTGCTTTGATGCCCGCTGTAGTGCGCGCGACGCACGCGGCACCACCCTCATCGCCAGCCGCGAACGGCCCATACAAGTAGATCGTCGCGTCGGCGGCGCCGGCGCGTGGCGCGAAGGTGGCCACTGTCGATGGTCATTTCGACATCATTGACCCAGCGTCATCGCACCGGCTTGGATCGACACGTCAGGTCTGCAGGGCAACGGCCCGCCCGACGTCTCAATGCGCCGTCGCGAACGCAGAAGCCGAAACAGAAGCCGAGCGGCTGGCTCGCGGGGGCAACGCGGCCACACTCGGCAAGCGCTCATTCACCTCAGCGCCGCGCTTGCCGTGGGTGAGTCCGTCCGACAGGGCACTCCCGACGGCCTTCAGCGCCGCCGCGCAGCGCTTCACCGCTTCGGCCATCCGCATCGAGGTGGCGAAGAACACCAGCGTCAACGTGCACACGACCCGATCACATTCGAACACCGGCACGCCGATCGACGAGGTCTTGCCCGGGCAGGCCGTGTGTGGGTTGCGGTGGCAGGTGGCGTACCCGCTCTCGCGGATGCTCTGCACCAGTTGGTCGCCGTTGAACATTTCGAGCATCTGGGTGCGCCGCTCGAAGGTCTCGATGCCGGTCAGCATGCTGGCCCGAGGCGCTATCGAGCAAGGGCATGGCACCTGCTACTGAACCAGCTGAAGGCCTTGGTCGGCGTGACCGACCACAACGCGGTGCGCATCCTCCACGATTGGGCCAGCGCTGGGGTTTCATCCGAGCGACCGGCCGCTGAGCCCGCAGCACACGTGCTTTGGTTCGGTACCCGCGCAACACCGCAGAACACAGCGGTGGTCAACGGAGCGCTGTTCGAGGTGCTCGACTTCCAAGACACCAACTCGCCGCTGTACCGGGGCTTCAGCCCCGGCATCGATGCGGCCTGCGGGTCGCCGCTGCGAAGCGCTGGCGCACTCGCCTGGCGCGCACCCACCGCGGCTTGTTTCTCGCCGAGCACCGCTTGCACGGCGCCGCATTGCACAAGCGCTTCGTGGCCGGGTCGAGAACCTCGATGGCTTCAGCCGCGCCCAGCTGCGCGCGGCGTACGACACGGCGGCGAGCTGCCGCGCCACCTTCGACCGAGTCGCCGCGCACTGCGACGCGGTGCTCACGCCCAGCACGAAAGGCGAAGCCCGGGCGGGCCTGGTAGCAACCGGCTCGTACGCCTTCAACGCCCTCTGGAGCGTTCTGCACGTGCCGTGCATCAACCTGCCCGGCTTTGTGGACGCGAGCGGTTTGCCGGTGGGTCTGTCGCTCGTCGAGCCACGTTTCAGCGACCACGATCTGCTGGCCGTCGCCGCTTCGCTCGGCGCGGCTGCGCCGGCACATCACGCGGGTGCGGCGTCGGCCGCGCGGCGCGCGTACCAGCTTGCGGCCTCGCACAGGCCTTGGCGCACGGTGTGGGTGGGCTCATAGCCGAGGCGCTCCCGGGCCTTGGACACATCGGCCAGCGAATGGGCGATGTCGCCCGCGCGGAACGGGCGGAATTCGGGCGGCGCAATCACCAGGTCAGGCACCAGGACATGCAGCGCGCTCGCCAGATGCTCGTGCAGTTCGGTGAGCGTAGTGCGTTGGCCCACCGCAATGTTGTAGACCTGGTTCACGGCCTCGGGGGCGCTGGTCAACGCCGCGCGCAGGTTGGCCTGCACCACGTTGGCGATGTAGCAGAAGTCGCGCGAGGTCTGGCCATCGCCATTGATGGCGCAAGGCGTGCCGCCGAGCATGGCTTTGGCCCAGCGCGGAATGACGGCGGCGTAGGCACCCAGCGGGTCCTGGCGCGGCCCGAAGACGTTGAAGTAACGCAGGCCGACGGTCTGGATGCCGTAGCAGCGCGCAAACACGTCGGCATACAACTCGTTGAGCAATTTGGTCACGGCGTAGGGTGACAGCGGACGGCCGATCGCGTCTTCGACCTTCGGCAGCAGCGGCGAGTCGCCGTAGGTGGAGCTCGACGCGGCATACACGAAGCGGGACACGCCGGCCCGGCGTGACGCGTCGAGCAGGGTCACGAAACCAGTCGCATTCGAGCGGTGCGTGGCCAGCGGGTCGTCGAGCGAGCGCGGTACCGAGCCCAGCGCAGCCTGCTGCAGCACGATGTCGATGTCGCTGCAGGCGTCTTCGCAGGCCGCCGGGTCGGCGATGTCGCCTTCGATGAAGCGGTGAGCAGCCCACGCGGCATCGCCGACGTTGCGCCGCACATCATGCAGGTTCGCGCGGTGGCCGGTCGAAAAATTATCGAGCGACGTGACCGCCTGCCCGGCCTTCAAAAGGGCTTCGAGAAGGTGGCTGCCGATGAACCCCGCCGAGCCGGTGACGAGCCAACGACGCTTGCTGCCGCGCAGCGCGGCGGCCAGGTCGGACCATGCGGACGCGCTCACAGGCGCCACAGCGTCACGTCGCGCGCACGCATGGCATCGCGGTCGGCCCGGCCTTTCACGTCGACATAGATGCCGCCCGGCATCAGCTTGGCAACCACGTCGTCAACGGTGCGCGCCACCAGCTCGTCGTGTGCGACTGCGGCGACGATGGCATTCGCTCGCGGCAGGTCGTCCCAGCCGACCAGCGCCACGCCGTACTCATGCCAGGCATCGGCTTCGGCGGCGACCGGGTCGTGCACCAGCACGTTGGCGCCGTAGCTTTGCAGCTCGCGAATGATGTCGATCACTTTCGAGTTGCGCAGGTCCGAGCAGTTTTCCTTGAACGTCAGGCCGAGCACGGTGATGTCGGCGTCTTTCACCGCGAGGCCCGACTTGATGAGCAGCTTGACCGTTTGCTCGGCGATGTACTTGCCCATACCGTCGTTGATGCGCCGCCCGGCCAATATCACCTGCGGGTGGTGGCCGAGCATCTCGGCCTTGTGCGTCAGGTAGTACGGGTCGACGCCGATGCAGTGCCCGCCCACCAGGCCCGGGCGGAACGGCAGGAAGTTCCACTTGGTGCCAGCCGCTTCGAGCACTTCAAGCGTGTCGATGCCGATGCGGTGGAAGATCAGCGACAACTCGTTGACGAGCGCGATGTTCAGGTCGCGCTGGGTGTTCTCGATCACCTTGGCTGCTTCGGCCACCTTGATGCTGCTGGCACGGTGAACCCCGGCCTCAATGATGCTGCCGTACACCCGAGCCAGAAGCTCCAGCGTCTGCGGCGTGTCGCCTGCCACCACTTTCACGATCTTCGTCAGCGTTCGGTTCTTATCTCCCGGGTTGATGCGCTCGGGCGAATAGCCGACGAAGAAGTCTTTCTTCCAACGCAGGCCGGAGTGCTCTTCGAGCAGCGGGATGCATATCTCTTCGGTGGCCCCGGGATACACCGTCGACTCGTAAACCACAGTGGCACCGGGTTTCAAATTCTTGCCCACCGTGATGCTCGCGCCTACGAGCGGCGAAAAGTCAGGAACGTGAGCGTCGTCAACGGGCGTGGGTACGGCCACGACCACCACATCGGCCTCGCGCAGCACGCTCGGGTCGCTCGACAAGACGAGCGCTGCCTCCCGCAGATCAGCGCCGCTCACTTCGCCCGTCGGGTCGACATGGCGGCGGTACGACTCGATCTTTGTCTCGGACAGGTCGAACCCCAGCGTGCGGCCCTTTTTGCCAAACGCGACCGCCAGTGGCAGCCCGACATAGCCGAGCCCGACGACTGCCACTTTCGTGTTTCTGCTGCTCATGAATTTTGCCCAGACGAATGCCAACGAGGACGGGTCCGCAGCCTCGCGCTGCCCATTGGGGGGCGAGTCTAGCAATGGCTATCGAGCAGCACGCTCCCTCGTTTGTGGGTCGCGCGGGCGAAACGCGTTGCCCTGTGAAGAAGGCGCGTGCATCCCCTATTTGCAGGGTGACGGCAGCGGGCGTTGGCAGCGCCTTCTGGTTCACCGCCCGCCTGCTGCGCGGTCATGGTGTGATGCCGTCGCCGCAATTGGTTGACATGGCCGATGCCGAGATGCAACTCCGCCAGCGCCACCGCGGTGCGCGAATCCTGCTGGTCGAGGACAACGAGGTCAACCTCGAGGTCGCACTGGCCATGCTGCACAGCGTCGGCCTGGACGTGGACACCGCGACCGACGGCCGCCAGGCCGTGCGTTTGGCCGCTGCGGACGCCTACGACCTCGTGTTGATGGACATGCAGATGCCCGAGATGGGCGGCCTTGAGGCGACGCGTTTGATTCGGGTCCTGCCGGGTTGGCGCACACGCCCCATCCTGGCATTGACGGCCAACCCGTTCCACGACGATCGGCAGGCGTGCGCCGCAGCTGGCATGAACGATTTCATCACCAAGCCCATGGAAATGAGTCGGCTGTATGACGCCTCGCTTCGTTGGCTGGACGCCGGGGCGGCCCTCGGGTGATGCCGGGGCCGCTGGCGCTGCGTCTGGCTCATAGCGGCATCTTGAACGGCGAAGGCTGTCACCGGAGGTCAGGCCGGCGCCTTCAGTCCATATATGGCGATCGGTGCCGGATGGCGCAGCGCAGAATGGCAGGGCACGCTTATATAGCGGCTGGCCCGTCAACTGGCGGGCCCCATGAATCGTGCGAGGACGAAGATGCCCATCATCAAACGCAACAACACGCGCATGCTCGGCAGTCAGGGCCCGGTGCTGCTGTACGCACACGGCTTTGGCTGCAGCCAGAAGATGTGGGGCCGCGTCACGCCGGCCTTTGCCGAGAGCCACCGGCAAATCTTGTTTGACTACGTCGGCAGCGGCCAGTCGGACTTGGCCGCCTTCGACGCCCGGCGCTACGCGTCATTGAACGGCTATGCGCAGGACGTGCTCGACGTTTGCGACGCGTACAAGCTGGCCTCCGGGGTCACCTTCGTCGGGCACTCGGTGAGTTGCAGCGTCGGACTGCTGGCCTCGATCGCGCGGCCCGAACTGTTCGAGCGGCTGGTGCTGATCGGCCCGTCGCCGTGTTTCCTGAACGACCCGCCCGGTTACACGGGCGGCTTCGAGCGGGAGGATCTGGAGGGGTTGCTGTCGCTGATGGACCAGAACTACATCGGCTGGGCACAGTACCTGGCCCCCGTGGTGGCGGGCGCCGACGGCGCGGCGCAGGCCGCGGGCGAACTGTCCGACAGTTTTTGTTCTACCGAGCCGGCAGTGGCTCGGGTTTTCGCGCACACAACCTTCTTTGCCGACAACCGTGCCGACCTGCCACACGTCACGCGACCCTGCCTGATCCTGCAGCACCAGCAGGACGCGCTCGCACCCCTGGCTGTGGGCGAATACCTGCATGCACATTTGCGCGGCAGCACGCTACAGGTCCTACCGGTGGCCGGGCATTGCAGCCACATGACGCATCCGCAACTGGTGGTCGATGCCATGCGGTCCTGCTTCGCCGGCGGATAGCGCCTTGCCTGGGTACACGGTGCCGACGCTCGACGACGTGCCCTGTCCGGTACTGGTCACCGATGGCACGGGTGTCATCCGGGCCGTCAACCACAGCGCGTTGCAGCTCACAGACAGAACCGCCGAGGCGTTGCTGGGGCAGCCGCTGGAGAACCTGCTGCCGCTGCCCAGCCGCATGTTCCTGCAGACGCACGTCTGGCCGATGCTGCTGCAGGACGGCAACGTGCGCGAGATCCACCTGCAGCTGTTCGGCGCACAAGGGCGGCGACTGCCGGTGTTGGTGAACTGCGAGCGCCGGCGCGATGCCGACGGCAGCGGCGACGCCGAGTGCTGGGTCTGGGTCTTCTTCGTTGCAAGCGAGCGCAGCCGCTTCGAAGCCGAGTTGCTGAACGCGCGCGCCCGTGCTGCCGACGCCTCGGCAGCGGTGGCCGAGCGTGAGCACTTCCTGAGGACCGTGACGAACGCGGTGCCAGGACAGGTCGGTTACTGGGACCGCGAATTGCGCTGCCGCTTCGCCAACATCGACTATCTGGAGTGGTTCGCCCGGCCGCAGGAGGAGGTGATCGGTGCCCAGTTGAAGGATCTGATGGACGCGCCGACGCTGCACTTCAGCCAGCCCTACATCGATGCCGTGCTGCAAGGGCAGCCGCAGCGCTTCGAACGCAGCCAGCCGAAGGCTGACGGCAGCGGCCGAACGCACGCGCTGGTCAACTACATCCCCGATTTCGCCGCCGATGGCCTTGTTGCCGGTTTTTTCGTGCTCGTCATCGACATCACGCAACTCAAAGAGGTCGAGGGCCAACTCAGGCTGGCCGCCAGCGTGGTCGAGAACACCGTGGAAGCCATCATGGTCACCGACGAGTCGGACGTCATCCTGTCGGTCAACCCGGCTTTCACCGCAGTCACCGGATACCCGGCGATCGATGTCATCGGCCGGCTTGCAAGCCTGCTCGACGCGGGGCGCCACGACGCCGCTTTCCATGCCCAGGTGCGCAGCGACCTTGAAACCCATGGCCGCTGGAAAGGCGAAACCTGGGCGCGGCAGCGCGACGGCAACGTCTTCCTGGTTTGGCAGGCGGTGACTGTGATCGGCGCCGTACCGGGCACGCCAGGGCGACGGGTCTCGGTGTTCAGCGACGTCACGGAGCGCTGGCGCAACAGCGAGCGTCTGCGCCACCTGGCTTTCCACGACCCGTTGACCGACTTGCCGAACCGGATGCTGCTGCTCGAGCGGCTGGACCAATTGATCGGCCAGACCGCTCGCGAGGACCGATGCGTGGCGGTGATCTTTCTCGACCTGGACCGTTTCAAGGTCGTCAACGACACGCTGGGGCACGCTATCGGCGACCGGCTGCTGAAGGCCGTGGCGGAGGACCTGCTGGCGCTGGTACGGCATTCGGACACGGTGGCGCGGCTGGGAGGCGACGAGTTCATGGTTCTGCTCGATAACCCGGCTGGGCACGATGAGGTCGAGACGGTCGCCCGTCGCGTCGTTGCCGCCATCGGCCACGCACGAGTCTTCGATGGCAACGCAGTTTCTGTGGGAGCTTCGCTGGGAATCGCCATGTTTCCGCAGGACGGTTGTGTCCGGGAGCAACTCATCGCACATGCCGACACTGCGCTGTACGCTGCAAAAAGCGCAGGCCGCAACGGCTACTGTTTTTTCGGCAACCTGAGCGACTCTCAGAAAGGCAGGCAGCAGGACAAGGGGGTCCCGGTGCGGGTCTTCCGCGCCACCGGGGGTTCCGCGACCTGACTGCGCGCGCCGACACGATCGACTGCTTTGGCGAGCGAGCGGTTTTGATCGGCTGTCGTTCTATGACTGCTGTGCTCGCAGACCGGACCTCGCCTGCGGTCATTTCGAGCAACCGTGGCGAAGCATCCGACGGTGCCTGCCTGTCCCAACCATGCTCGCACCACTGATGGAGTACTGAACCACCCTTTCAGCTTGCGACACGGGCATCCGCAGCAAGCCGAGTTGGGGCTCCAGGGCCGTGAGCATCCCGAGCGGATCAACGGTCGACTCGCCGACCGCATCCTTCGAGAGCCAGCCAGACTGACCATCGAGGGCCAGACCAAAGCGGGTTTTCTGCATGCCGTTTACTCCCTGATCGGATTCTGCGGTCCTCCCCGCGGCCCAAGTGCCCGACGCGCTCCTCGATCAAGCTGCCGAACCCATGGGGCACGAACCAACTCCAGCCGCGTAGATCTTAGGCACCAACTATACGACACTTGACTGTCGTTAATAAGTGTACTTAAATGTCACATGACCGATACTTCAGGATCACCCGCTCCGGCCACCTCAGTTGCCGCCGGGGAGAGGCTGTCCATCGATCATCTGGCGACCCTGACTGGGCTCACGGCGCGAACCGTTCGTTACTACATCCAGCAAGATCTCGTCAGCCGGCCGGAAGGCGCCAAGCGCGGCGCGTACTACGAGCGGCGGCATGTCGAACAACTGCTGCTCATCCGCCGGTGGACGGACGCCGGGCTCAGCCTGGACCGCGTGAGAGAGCTGATCGGCGGAGCACCGGAAGACCCGCCTCGCCGCCCCGTTCCGCCTGGGTCGGTCGAGGTCTGGAGCCGGGTCACGGTCGCCGACGGGCTGGAAGTGCACTTGGAGCCCGGGCGCGCCGGGCTGACGCCCGAACAGGTGCGTGCCTTCATCCGCGGCGTGGCTGCGCTCTACCGGCAGACAAGGTCCGAACAGAACACCGGAACGCCACGCGGCGACGTGTGACGCCCGACCACTTGCTCAGGGAGAACGAAGATGAACGATGAAACGAAGGCATTTGGCCTGGCGAGCCGCGAAGCGGGCGCCCCGGCACCGGTCCTTTGCGGCGTGCGGGCCAACGGCCGCCTGGACGGCGTGCTTTTCGATCTGACGCTGCGCCAGACCTACCGCAACACCAGCGACAGCGTGCTGGAGGTGGTCTACACCTTTCCGCTGCCCACGCAGGCCGTGCTGATGGGTTTCGCGTCCGAACTCAACGGCGAGCGCAAGGTCGGGACCGTGGTCGCCAAGCGAGCGGCTGAGCGCCAGTATGAGGAAGCCCTGACCGAGGGCGATGCACCGGTGATGGTCGAGGCCCTCGACGGCGGTCTGCACACAGCCAATATCGGCAACCTCAAGCCCGGCGACGAGTTGGTGCTCGAAGTCCGGTTCGCTGAAGCGCTGGCATTCGAGCAGGGGCGCCTGCGCCTGTCGATTCCGACCACGATCGCGCCAAGGTACGGGAACGCCGAGTCCGCGGGGCTTCAACCCCACCAGGTGCCGCATGCGTCGCTGCTGGCGGAGTGCCCCCTGGCACTCTCGGTGACCATCGCTGGCGCTCTGGCAGGCGGCATCGTCGAATGCCCGACGCACCGGTTCACGCGGGAGGCGGTCGAGGGCGGTCTGCGGCTCGACCTCGCTCCCGGTGCATGGCTGGACCGCGACCTGGTGATCGTGGTGAAGCCCCGTGAGCCCCTGCCTTCGCTCGTGATTCAGGCACGAGACGCCGTTCCGCACGCTGCGCCAGTGGTGGTCATGGCGGCGCTGCAGCCGCCGCTCACGACGCCGCGCAAACACATCGCGCTCAAGCTGCTGGTGGACTGCTCCGGTTCGATGGGCGGTGACAGCATCGCTTCGGCCCGGGTCGCGCTGCACGGTGCGCTGGCCGGGCTGACCGAACACGATCAGGTCAGCGTCAGCCGCTTCGGCTCCAGCGTGGAGCATGTTCTGGCGCCGTCGGCGTGCACGCCGCAGACGCTGCGGCGCCTGACACCGGCCGTGGACGCGATCGACGCGAACCTCGGTGGCACCGAAATGGAGGCCGCGCTGCAGGCCGTGTTCGCCCTGCCGGTGCCCAGCGATAGCGCAGGCGCGGACGTGCTTCTGGTGACCGACGGGGAGATCTGGCAGGCGCAGGAGATGATCGCCGCCGCCCGTGCCAGCGGCCACCGCGTTTTCGCGATCGGCGTGGGCTCGTCGCCCGCCGAAGGTGTGCTGAGAGCCTTGGCCGAAGCCACCGGTGGCGCGTGCGAGTTCGCCACGCCCGGCGAGGCGCTCGAAGCCGCCGCAGGCCGCATGCTGGTCCGCATCCGTCAGCAGCCCTGGCGCGATGCCCGCATCGATTGGGGGTGCGAGCCCCTCTGGCAAACCGGGCTGCCGACCAGCGTGTTCGGCGGTGACACCGTGATCGCGTTTGCAGGAATGTCTGCGCCAGCGGCAGCACCGACCGTTCGCCTGCTTGCCGTGGACACGCAAGGTGCGCAAACCGAGATCGCCCGTGGCGAGGCCGATGCGCCCTGCCCCGGAGACACATTGCCAAGGATCGCCGCCGCCAGGCGCATCGCAACGGCCGACGAAGGCGCGGCGCTGGCGCTGGCCGTTGCCTATCAGCTGATGAGCAAGCAAACGAACTGCATCCTGGTGCACCAGCGTGCCGAGGCCGACAAGGCCACCGAGGAGGCCGAGCTGCACCGCGTGAGCTCGATGCTCGCCGCCGGATGGGGTGCAACTGCGACCGTCATGGAATCGGCGTCGATGGACTGTTCCGCACTGAGCACACCCTCGGTGTGGCGTAGCGCACGAAGCGCCGCACCGGCTGCGGTCGCCTCGATCCGACTCCGCCGCGCCTGTCGCGACGACTTCGACATACCGACATTCCTTCGGAAGCAGACCGAGGAGAGGCAGCCGGCATCGCTCCAGGCCATGCTGGCGGCCGTCTTCGAGCATCTGTCGCATGGCGGCAGTGTCGAGGGTTTGGCCTCGCACTGCGACGCCCTGGAACTGCATACCGACGCCCGTCTTGCGCTCGATCAGGCGGTCGCACTCGGGCTCAGCATCGGCGATGCCTGGCTGATGCTGGCCCACTGGGTGAGCAGGCGGCCTGCCGGCATGGCCGACGCGGCAGTCACGGCTGCGTTGAGACCGCATCTCGACGGGATCGATGCGAGCCTCATCGCCCGTTGCATGAAGCTGTTTGATCGACTTGTCGGCGCCTATGAAAGCGACGGCTGGACGCGTTCCCGCACTCGACGACTGCGGCAGGCGTTGACCCGGTCGTTGCCATAGCGAATCGGCGCCCACCTTGACCATGGAACTGAAGACCATCAGCGCCGAAGCGGCCTCGCGCTCGATTCGGACTGCAAGGCCAGCAGCTTTTACCCCGAACCATGCCATCGAAGCAGTGAGGCATTGAGCAGGATCACCCATGAATCACAACCTTTCGGGCAAGCGCATTCTCGTCACTCAAGCGGGCTCGTCATGGGCCCAGCACTTTGCGAGGCGCTTGCGCAGCACGGGTGTTCCCCGTATGCGGCGAATGGGTCACGAGGTAGCACGGCGCAGCCATTTTTGCGATCTGCCGCGGTGACAGCCTGGCGCCAGCGAGAACGCTTCCTTACCGCCGGCGCAAGCTCAAGCCGGCCGTGCCGGGTGTAGAGTGCCTGAGCGCCACGGCCGGGAACAAGCCGACTGCCGTCACGCCGATCTGCACCCGCCCCCTCAACCCTTTCCAGGCAGGCCACATGACCCAGACCAAGCGTCAAACCCTCCTCGCTGTCGTCGCCGGCTTGGCGATCGCCGGTCTTTCCACCGTGGCCCTTGCCACCCATTCGTGGGCCGGCTACCACTGGGCGAGGACGACGCCACAGTTCACCCTGAAGCTGGGCAACAACATGACGACCGCCGACTGGAGGACGCATCTCTCGCAGTCCTCGAGCGACTGGAATTCGGGAAACAGCGCGGTTTTGACGGCCATCTTCGCAGGCACGTCGAGCAAGCGCTGCGCGATGGTCGCCGGTACGACGCAGGTCTGTAACGGAAAGTATGGCAACAACGGCTGGCTCGGTCTGGCCTCCATCAACATCACCGGCGGAACGCACATCACGCAGGGGTCAGCGAAGATGAATGACACCTACTTCGACTCGGCGACTTACAACAACCCGAACGAGCGTCAACACGTGGTCTGTCAGGAAGTGGCACACACCTTTGGGCTCGACCATCAGTCGACCGACGGCAGTTCGCAGAACTCGTGCATGGACTATTTCTCGAATACCGGCAGCAATGCCGGCAGCACCTTGAGTACCAAGCCGAACCAGCACGACTTCGACGAACTGAACATCATCTACGCCCACCTCGACAGCACGACAACGATCCAATCAATTGCGGCCGAGGTCGCGGCGATGGGCCAGGGCCCGAGCGCGGCGAACCGCGACATCAGCGACGACCCCCAAAGCTGGGGCCAGCTGGTGCGGCAGTCGGCCGATGGCCGCAGTTCGCACTACGAACGCGAGAACGGCGACGGGTCCAAGAACGCGACCCATGTCTACTGGACGCTCGAAGCGGCAGCACGCTGCGTGAGTTGCGATCACCGCCACGATCGTTGATCGCCCGGCCGCTTTTCACCGGTCTGCACCGCGCACCGCGCCCGACGCGACGCCGCCCCACTTGTCCGCAGGCGGGTCGCGTGGCTTGACCGCTCGTTGCGTCGGGGCGCCCGCTGGCTGCCTCAGCCCGCCGTGTTGCGCAGCAGTCGGAGGCCGTTTGCGACCACCAGCAGGCTCGCGCCCATGTCCGCAAAAACGGCCATCCACATGCTCGCGTGCCCGGACACCGCCAGCAGCAGGAACACAGCCTTGATGCCCAGCGCGAGGCCGATGTTCTGCCACAGGACGGCGTGAGCCCGGCGCGACAGGCGGATCGTTTCGGGAATGCGGGTCAGGTCGTCGTTCATGATGACGACATCGGCGGCTTCCATCGCGACATGCGTGCCAGCGCCGCCCATCGCGAACCCAATGTCGGCTTGCGCCAGGGCCGGCGCATCGTTGATGCCGTCGCCGGTCATCGCCGTTGCGCCGTAGCGGGCTTGCAGGCCCTTGATCGCAGCCAGCTTGTCTTCGGGCAGCAGGTTGCCCCTTGCCTCGTCGATGCCGGCTGCCTCGGCGATGGCCTGCGCGGTCGCTTCGTTGTCGCCGGTCAGCATCACCGGCGTCACGCCCAAGGCCTTCAGCTCCGCTACCGCACTGCGCGACGACGGCTTGAGGGTGTCGGCGACGGCGAACAATGCCAGCACGCCGGCTTCGCCCGCCAGCAAAGTGACCGTTCGCCCGGCCGCTTCGTGCGCGCGCAGTTGCGCCTCGAGGTCCGGGCTGCACTGCTTGCGCTCTTCCACGAGTCGGTGATTGCCCAGCACGAGCACCTGCCAAGCACCTGCCCGTTGATGCGCCCTTGCACGCCACGGCCCGCCAGGGCCACGAACTCGTCCACCTCGTGCACTTCGGTGTCCTTCACCTCGATACGCAGACCGTCGGCAATCGCCTTGGAGACCGGGTGGTCGGAACGGCCTGCCAGGCTCGCAGCGAGGGCCGCCATCTGGCGTTTGCTGGCGAGCGAGTCGACAGCAACGAACGCCACCAGCGTCGGCTTGCCCTCGGTGACGGTACCGGTCTTGTCGAGGGCGATAGCCTTCAGGTTGCGCGCTTCCTCCAGGTGGGTGCCGCCCTTGATCAGGATGCCGCGTCGCGCGGCCGCGGCGAGCGCGCTGACCACCGTGACCGGCGTCGAGATGATGAATGCGCAGGGGCAGGCGATCACCAGCAGCACAAGTGCCGCGAAGCGGTCCACGAAGCGCTGTGTCGGTGCGCGCGTGCCCTGCGCTTCCTCGACGGCGTGGATGATGCGGGCGAGCGTGCTGTTCGACGCCAGCGCCGTCACCCGAAACTCCAGCGCAGCCGTCTCGTTGATGGTGCCGGCGAACACGGGGTCGCCGACGGTCTTGTCGGCCGGAATGCTCTCGCCCGTGACGGGCGCCTGGTTGATGGCGCTGCTGCCGGCCGTGACCACGCCGTCAAGCGGCACGCGATCGCCGGGGCGGATGCGCACGATGGCCTTGATCGCCACCTCGCTGGCCATCACCTGGGCCCAGGTGCCGTCGCTCTGCTTCACTTCAGCCTGCTCGGGTGCCAGGGCCAGCACGCCCTGAATGGCGTGCCGCGCGCGCTCGACAGAGCGCGCCTCGATCAACTCGGCAAGGGCATAGAGCGCCATCACCATCGCCGCCTCCGGCCACTGGCCGATCAGGAAGGCCCCGGTGACGGCAACGGTCATCAAGGCGTTGATGTTCAGCCGGCCGTGAAGCAGCGCGCTCGATCCCTTCTTGTAGGTGTCGGGCCCGGCAAGCGCGATGGCCGCCAGCGCGAGCGCCATGCCGGCGGCCTTGATGGGCAGCGTTTCCGGCGCAAGGAAGGCCAGCGCTTCAGCGCCGGTGGCGAGCGCAAGGGCCAGCACCAGTCGCGCGACGCCGGAGCCCAGCACGGTGCGATTGTGGTCGTGGTCGCGGTCGTGGTCGTGGTCGTGAACATCGTGGTCGTGATCGTGACCGTGCGCATCCACCGCGCCCGGCCGCGCGGCGCCTGGCGAGCCCGTCGCCAGGCGCGGATCGAAACCTGCGCACCGCATCGCTTCCACTGCAGCAGGCAGCACCTCGGCGGCCGCGGCCAGCGTGAGGGTGCGCTGGCCAAGATCGAACCGCAGGCTCGTGATGCCCGAAACCCGGTCGAGTGCGCGCCGAATCTCGGACTCCTCGACCGCGCAGTCCATGCTGGCGATTCGATACCGCGTGGCGCCGGAAGCGGCGGTGGTGTCGGGGCTGGCCTTGACGCTGGCGATCTTGTCCATGCCGGCATTTGAAACCCTGTAGCAGGTGTAGAGCCAAGCGGTGTGAACGAAACAAGCCCATGGCCATGAAGATCGGCGAAGTCTAGGCCGCCAGCGGTACGAGCATCGAAAGCATCCGCTTCTACGAGCGCGAAGGCCTCATCGCCGAGCCCGGCCGCAGCGACGGCAACTACCGCGTTTATGGCGGCGAGCATGTGCAGCGCCTGGTGTTCATCCGCCGCTGCCGCTCGCTCGACATGGCTCTGGATGAAATCCGCGTGCTGCTGCGGTTCAAGGACGCACCGAGCGCCAACTGCGGCGACGTGAATTCGCTGCTCGACGAACACATCGGGCATGTCACGAGTCGGGTTCTGGAACTTCGGGTTCTGGAACAACAACTGTGCGAGTTGCGCTCGCAATGCCACTCGATCGAGTCGGGCGCGGACTGCGGCATCTTGAAGCAACTGAGCAGCGGCTTGGCCGAGGTTTCCGTGAAGGCAAAGCCGCGTGCCGACACCCACGCTCACCGCGCGGCAGTTCATGGTCGGCCGACGCGGCAGCCGGGCTGATTCAGACGCGCCAGCGCTCGGGCCACTGCTGCGCGAGCCAGCGCGCCAGGCCGGCATTCACGCGCTCCGGCTGCTCTTGCGTCATCCAGTGGCCGGACGCGACCGAGAGTTCGCTCAAGTGGTCGCAATGGGCACGCATCGGCCCGGCCAGCGGCGAGCGCAGCGTCTCGCAGATCGGGTCGTATTGCGCGTGGAAGAACAGCACCGGCATGGCCAGCCGCCCGCCGCTGGCGGCGCGCGCCGCGTAGTCGATGTTGCGCTGCGCATTCATGTACCAGGCGTTCGGCCCGAAGAACCCGTTGCGCGCGAGCGCGCTGGCGTACTGCTGCAATTCATCCTCGCCCATGACCACCGGGTCGAGCGGTACATCCGGCGCCTGCCCGGCCTTGCCGAACCAGCCACCGCGCCGGCGCAGTGCCGCCGTCGGCGAGGGTTTGCTCACTGCTGCCGGGTCCCCACGGCGGAACAGCGCCTTGACAGTGTTGCGCGGGTTCGCGTCGAGCTCGGCGCAGGCACTTTCGAAGTGCTCCTCGTAGTGCAGCTGGTAATCCCACGGACCGACCGGGAACGCGTCGGCCGGGTAGAGCTCGCGGTCGATCAACTCGATCAGGTTCTGCCACGCCATGCCCTTGGGAATGTAAGGAACGCACAGCGCCGCCACGCCCAGGCAACGCTGCGCGTGCTGCGATGCCAGGCCCCACACCACCGGCGCGCCGAGGTCGTGCCCGACCCACACAGCCGCCGGAGCGCCCAGCGCGTCGAGCAGTTCGACCATGTCGGCCACGCAGTGTTCAAGCGCGTAGTCGGCGTGCTCGCGGTACACGCTGGAGCGCCCGTAGCCGCGCATGTCGGGTGCGATGGCGCGAAAGCCCAGCGCGCCGAAGCAACTGAGTTGGTGGCGCCAGCTGATCGACAGCTCGGGCCAGCCGTGCACGAAGATGATCGGCACGCCATCGGCGGGGCCGCAGGCGAGGTAGAAGGTTTCGTGTCGCGCACTGCGCAACACGTGCTCGGTGATCGGCGCGCTCATGGCACCGAGCCTCGAGACGAAAACAAGCTGTACTTCACCGCCATGTCGAACCTCTCGTCGTGTCGTTGTGGCGGAGCATATGGCGAAGGCCGGTGCGAACGCATAGGGCCTCTACCGTTGTCGCCCGGGTGCGGCCCGCTTAGGCTCGGCCAGTCCAACCGACTGCACCAACCCCAACTCGAATACCCGGAGCAACGATGTCCCCCACCGAACGAATCCCGCAGCCCAAGGGCGACCCGTTCATCGGCAACATGCGCACCGTCGATGGCGACGCACCGGTCCAGGGATTCATGCGCCTGGCGCGCATTCACGGCCCGATATTCCAGCTCGACTTCGCCGGCAGCGCGCTCGTCGTCGTCAGTTCGCAGGAGTTGATCAACGAACTGTGCGACGAGAGCCGCTTCGGCAAGCGCCTGTCCGGCGCGCTGAACAACATCCGCGACTTCGCGGGCGACGGCCTGTTCACCGCACGCACCCACGAGCCGAACTGGGCCAAGGCGCACCGGCTGCTGATGCCGGCGTTCGGCCCGATCGGCATGCGCGGCATGTTCGATCGAATGGTCGACATCGCTGACCAGCTGGTCACGCGCTGGGAGCGCTTCGGCCCCGACAACGTGATCGAGGTCACCGAGGACATGACGCGCATGACCCTCGACACCATCGCCCTCTGCGCGTTCGACTACCGATTCAACAGCTTCTACCAGCGCGAGATGCATCCGTTCGTCGGCTCGATGGTCGACGCCCTGGCGGAAGCCGGTGCCCGCACCCGCCGCCCGGAAATCGCCAGCAAGCTCTTGCTGCGCACCCGACGCGCCTATGAAGACGACGTCGAGCTGATGCGCTCGGTGGCCGACGACCTGATCAAAGAGCGCCGGCGCGACCCCGACGGCGCGCAGAAGAAAGACCTGCTCGGCCTGATGCTGCAGGGGCGCGACCCGGTCACCGGCGAAGGCCTGTCGGACGAGAACATCCGCTTCCAGCTCATCACCTTCCTCGTGGCCGGCCACGAGACGACCAGCGGCATGCTGTCGTTCGTGACCTACTACCTCATCAAGAACCCGCAGGTGCTGGCCAAGGTGCGCGCCGAGGTCGATGAGATCCTGGGCGACGAGACGCCTCGCATCGAGCACATCGGCAAGCTGCGCTACATCGAGCAGGTGCTGATGGAGACGCTGCGCATCTGGCCGACCGCGCCGGTGTTCACGCTGCGCGCGAACGAAGACACCGTGATCGGCGGGCGCTACGCGATCAAGCGCAGCGACACGGTGGCCGTGCTGATCCCGATGCTGCACCGCGACCCTGCGGTCTGGGCCGGCGATGTCGAGGCCTTCGACCCCGAGCGCTTCGCGCCCGAGGCGCTGGAGAAGCTGCCGCCCAACGCATGGAAGCCGTTCGGCAACGGCCAGCGGGCATGCATCGGCCGGCCGTTCGCCATGCAGGAGGCGGTGCTGCTGGTCGCGATGATCCTGCAGCGCTTCGACCTGATCGAACACGACCCGAAGTACCAGCTCTCGGTTTCCGAGACGCTCACCCTGAAGCCCAGCGGCTTCCAGATCCGCGTCAAGCGGCGCGGCAGCTCGTCGTTCAAGGCGCGCAGCGCGGCGGCACCGCAGGCGGCCACGGTGGCGGCACGGGCGGCGGCGCCGGCCCCACGCAAGGCGGGTGAAGTGGCCACCCCGCTGCTGGTGCTGTACGGCTCGAACACCGGTTCATCCGAGGCTTTTGCCCAACGCATCGCCAGCGACGCTGCGCCGCAGGGCTATGCGGCACAGGCCGCCACGCTCGATGAACACACCGGCCGCCTGCCCACCGACGGGGCGGTGGCCATCGTCGTGGCCTCCTACGAAGGCCAGCCGCCCGACAACGCGCGGCAGTTCATGGCCTGGCTCGACGCGCTCGCACCCGGCGCCCTGGCCGGCGTGCGCTACACGGTGTTCGGCTGCGGCAACCGGCAATGGGCGCGCACCTACCAGCAGGTGCCCAAGCGCATGGACGCCGCGCTCGAAGCGGCGGGCGCCACGCGCATCAAGCCGCGTGGCGAGACCGACGCCAGCGGCGACTTCTTCGGCGCGTTCGACGAATGGTCGGCCAGCCTGTGGAGTGACCTGGCGCGCGCACTGGGCAAGGAACTGCAGGACGCCCCGTCGGGCGCACGGCTGCAGGTCGAGGTCGTGAAGACCGGGCGCTCGGCGATCCTGCGCCAGGGCGACCTGCAGCACGGCGAGGTCGTCGAGAACCGCGAGCTGGTCAACATGAGCTCGGCGCTCGCCCGCTCGAAGCGCCACATTGACATCGCGCTGCCCGCGGGCATGACCTACCGTGCCGGCGACTACCTGGCGGTGCTGCCGACCAACCCGCCCGGCAACGTGATGCGCGCGCTGCGGCGCTTCAACTTCGCAGCCGACAGCCACGTGGTGCTGCATCAGGCCGAAGGCAGCATCACGTCCCTGCCGGTCGGCTACCCCGTCAGCGTGGGCGAGATGCTGTTCCACTACGTCGAGCTGGCGCAGCCGGCCACTCGCGCGCAGGTCACCGCACTCGCCGCCGCAACCCAATGCCCGCCCGAGAAGGCCGAACTGGACGCCCTGGCACAGGAAGACACCTACAACCGCCAGGTGCTGGGGCGGCGCGCCAGCCTGATCGACCTGCTCGAGCGCTTCGCATCGTGCGAGCTGCCGTTCGCCTCCTTCCTCGAGATGCTGCCGCCGATCCGCGCGCGCCAGTACTCGATCTCGTCGTCGCCGCTCTGGAACCCGCAGCGCTGCACGCTGACGGTGGCGGTGGTCGATGCACCCGCCCTGTCGGGGCAAGGCCAGTACAAGGGCATGGCGTCTTCGCTGCTTGCGGCCTGCGGGCCGGGCACGCGCATCGCGGTCGCGGTGCGCCCGTCGAACACGCACTTCCACCCACCGTCATCGGCGCAGACGCCGATCATCATGGTCTGCGCCGGCACCGGGCTGGCCCCGTTCCGCGGTTTCCTGCAAGAGCGTGCGGTGCAGGCCGCCAGTGGCCAGACGGTCGGCCCGGCGCTGCTGTTCTTCGGCTGCGACCACCCCGACGTGGACGCCCTCTACGCAGACGAATTCCGCGAGTGGGAGGCCGCCGGCGTCGTCAGCGTGCGCGCGGCCTATTCCGAAGCGCCTGACGGCGAGGTGATGTTCGTCCAACACCGCCTGTGGCAAGACCGTGCCGACGTGGCCGACCTGTTCCGCAAGGGCGCGCATGTGTACGTGTGCGGCGACGGCCGCCGCATGGCGCCTGCGGTGCGCGAGACCTTCGTGCGCATCTACCGCGAAGCCGTCGGCGCCACAGCGGACGGCGCCGAGCGCTGGGTCGACGCGATCGAGCGCGACACCGGGCGTTACGTGTCGGACGTGTTCGTCTGACGACGTTTCCTCGGCTCCGCATCTGACCCGACCACGCGCAGGCTCGTCTTCGCCGCGCGTTCGCGCCGAGGACTCGGCGCCGCTTTGGCAGCGGGTTGGAGGGCAGCGCGGGGCCGCCTTGCCGGTGCCTTGCGGGCCGGCGCCGGCATGACCGTTGGCGCGAGCGCGGCGCCCGCAGCCGCCGGCGCGCGGGCGGTTGGCGCGGCTGGTGCGGCTTCGCCCACGCTGTCCAGCGCACGGATGTCTTCGAGCGTCGCCCGCAAATGCCCGATCAGCTCGTGCGATTCCTCCTGCGACAACACGCGGCGGCAGGCGGTGATGCCGAACTCGAGCTTGCCGTCGTAGCTCTGCACGGTGATGTTCAGGCCCATGCCGTGGTACGGGATCGAGACCGGGTAGTAGTGCAGCATGCGCGCGCCGGCCATGTACAGCGTCATCGGCAGGCCGGGCACGTTCGAGATGGCGACGTTGGCCACGGCCGGGATGCGGCTCGCCAGGTTGGAGCGGCCGAACAGCGTGGCCAGGCCGCTCATCAGCCACGGTGCGCCGGTGATGGGCACGTCGATGCCGAGCACCGGCTTCAGTTCGCTCACCACGGCCTTCGCTGCCTCCGACGACGCGTGGATCGCCTTGAAGCGCTCGGCCGTGCTCTTCAGGTCGGTGGCCAGATCGACCCGGATCGCCGAGACCTGGTTGTTCATCGAGTCGTCGTCGGCGGTTCGCAGGCTCACCGGCACACCGGCGATCAGCGACTTCGTCGGCAGCAGGTCGCGCTCGGCCAGGAAGCGGCGCAGTGCGCCGCCGCACATCGCCATCACCACGGTGTTGACCGTGCCGCCGACGCGCTTGCCGAGCGCCTTGATGTCGTTCAACGGAACCGACAGCGTGCTGTAGGAACGCTGGTTCGTGATCGACACGTTGAAGATCGACTTCGGCGCCAGGCGCAGCGACAAGGCGCGCTCGCCCTTGCGCCTCTTGCGCGACGCGATGATCTTGCCCGCAGCCACCACCGCCCGCACCGCCTTCGGCAGGGTCCTGACCACCTTCACGTACTGCGACACGGCATTCGACGCCGCCGCCATCAGCAACTCGGCCACACCGAGCTGATAAGCGCTGCCGGCGCGCGCCGGCCGCGGCGGGCGCACTTCGCGCAGCGCCGGCGTCGTGTCGTAGAACACCTTGGCCAGCTCGACCCCGGCCTTGCCGTCGATGCCGCTGTGGTGGGCCTTGGTGTAGCTCGCCACCTGCCCGTTCTCGAGCCCTTCGATCACGTACAGCTCCCACAGCGGGCGGCTGCGGTCGAGCAGGGTCGAGTGCAAGAGCGCGACGAGCTGTTCGAGCTGTTCCATCGTGCCGGGCTTGCGCAGGCTCACATGACGCACGTGGTAGTCGAGGTCGATGTCGTCGTCGGCAATCCACACCGGGTCGGCCAGGTCGAACGGCATCTGCGCGAGCTTGCGGTTGAAGATGCCGCCGAGGTGGCGGCGCTTGGCCACCATCGCCTTCACGTCTTCGTAGTAGTCGCCTTGGTAGCCGTCGGGCAGTTCGAACAACATGAGGCTGCCGACGTGCATCGGCGTCTCGGGTGTTTCGAGGTGAAGAAACGACGCATCGGTGCTGCTGAGGTGGTTCATGGCCTGTCTCCGCCGTGTTTTGGTTCGCCTATTGTGGCGAATCAGCGGAGCGTTCTCAGGCCGGCCTCCATATGAAACCGAGCAGGCGGCCGCGGGTGCAGACCGGCCGCGCCGGCGGCTGGAGAGCGCTGCTCAATCCGGCAATGTGCGCGATGAGGCGCGCTGGCGGTGCCACTCCACCACGTTCTCCACCGCTGCGGTCACGAGCCTGGTTTCCGGCTTGCGCGCGGGCGGGTCGATGCCGCCGATGGGCTTGTCCGCCAAGTCGGGGTCGGTCTCGACGGTCTTGGCTTGTGTGTGCGGGGTGGTCTTCATCGGAGCTCCTCGAATGGGTCTGGATTTCACAACGCAAGCGTATGCCTACGCCTTGCGCCACACAGTCGGCGGGTGCGGACGGAAGGCGCCGGACGCGTCCTACAGCGCATGCTTACGCTGCGCTTTGATCCAGCGTCTCGCCGTGCCGCGTCCGTGGAACCTGGCGTCGTCTGTAGTCGTTCGCCGACGCCCCGGCAGCGTGCCGTGGCCTTGCGGGCGAGGGTTCGCGCTGCCTACGATTATGGATGTCTCGCCACGCCCACTTCAGCAGGCCCACGCCATGAACCGACGCATCGATGCCATCCAACCCGGACCCGCCGCGCCTGCAAAGGCGCCCGTGCACGGCGTCGATCTGTCCAGTTCCAGACCCTCGACCGAGCCGCTGTTGCCGAACGACCGCGACGAGAAGGTCGGCAGCACTGGCGGCGTCCCGAGCCAACGCGTGCAGCAAGGCGCGCGCGACCTGAAGCGCGGCCTCAAAGACACCAGCCGCGCGACCGAGGCCAACGTGGCGTACGAAAAGCAGAAGAAGTAAGGCAGGCCACGTGCAGGCAGTGCCGATGGGCCGAAGCGGCTGGGGCGCGCGCATCGGCCTGGCGGTGGTGTTCCTGTGGTTCCTGGTCGGCGGCATCGCTCACTTCGTTGCCACCGACCTCGAGATGCGGATCGTTCCGCCCTGCATCCCCTGGCCGCGCGCTGCGGTGTTGGTGAGCGGTGCGTTCGAGTTGCTCGGCGCGGCCGCGCTGTTGTGGGAGCGCACGCGCCGGCTCGGCGGCCTGGGCTTGTTCGCGCTGACGATCCTCGTCACGCCGGCGCACTTCTACATGCTGCAGCGGCCCGAACTCTTCGGCGTGCCGTACTGGATGCTGGTGGCACGCCTGCCGCTGCAGGTGGCACTGCTCGCATTGATCGCCTGGAGCACCGCACGGCGCTGACGTGCGCCGCAGGCATGTTCCTACGTCATGCCGCGCGGTCGCCACACTGCCACGGCGAAGCGGGCGAGCCAACATCGCCCTATCGAAACAACGGAGTGCCCATGAACAGCCTATCTGCCACCGTCGAGCCTTCGAAGCGCCCGTCGTTCATGCTGCTCGGCCTGGAGCCATGGCGCGCCGCATGGGAATTTGCCGCGCACAAGCTCGCGCCGAACCGCACCGTGGCCCGCGGCGACGGCCGCCCCGTGGTCATTTTCCCCGGCATGGCGAGCAATTCGCGCGCGGTGGCACCCCTGCGCGAGTATTGCGAATCGATCGGCTACACCGCACTCGAATGGGGCCGTGGCTTCAACACCGGGCCGCGCGGTGATGTTGACGCGTGGCTGGCCGAACTGGCTCATGAGACCCAGGCTCGCCTGGCGCAGTTCGATGCGAAGGCCACGCTGATCGGCTGGAGCCTCGGCGGCCTGTATGCGCGCGAGCTGGCGAAGTTGATGCCGGCGCAGGTGGGCCAGGTCATCACCATCGGAACGCCGTTCAACGCCGAGGCCGACCACACCAACGTGGGCTGGCTGTACCAACTGCTGAACGGCCACAGGGCCGCCCCCGACGGCGCCCTGAGCGGCCGCCTGCGACGCGCGCCGCACGTACCCACAACGTCGATCTACAGCCGCTCCGACGGCGTGGTGGCGTGGCAGACGTGCACGCATGACGCGCCGAGCGCGCGCGCGCAAGACATCGAAGTGCGCAGCAGCCACCTCGGCATGGGCTGGAACCGTGCCGTACTGCGCGTGGTGGGAGAGTGCCTCGCGCGCCCACCCGGGCATCGAGGCGACGCGCCGTAGGCCTGTGGAATGCAGCCGCAGTGATCGGTGCGCGGCATGGCTTGACTTGGCCTGATGGTGCAAAGTTAGCCGACCCGCATCGTGCCATTTCACCCGCTCGAACCGCTGAACCGGCGGCGTCGCCAGCTTCCCCGTACCGATGGTTGCCGTGGCTGCTGGCGCTCTGCGCTGCAGTGCTCGGCACGTGCACACGTGGGCTGCTGAGTCATTGGTTCGACGACGAGCTGACGTTTGTCTTCGCGTTGCCTGCGGTCGTCCAGTTTGGCTGGTTCGCCGGCACGCTGCCGGCCGCCGTGGCTGCGCTCTTGTCGGTGGCATGGCTGCTGCTGCCGTGGGTCGAACCGACCTTGAGCCCGGCACAAGGCTGGGGCCCGGCCCTGTACTTCCTGCCGTCGGCGCTGATGCTCGGCTTCTTCGCGTCGCGCGTGCGCATGGCGCTCACGCGCGGCGCCGCACCGCTGGCGCTCGAGCAGCGCGGCGGCTTGCGCTGGTTGTGGGCCGTTGTGCTGCTGGGCGGGGCGGTGCCGCTGGCGCTGCTTATCGCGGCGGCGGCGAGGCTGTACCGCCAGGTGTTCGTCGAGTCGAACCTGCGCGTCGAACGCGCGGCGCGTGTCGGCGAAGAGCACGCCCTGAAAGTAATCGAGACCGACATTGCATTGACAAATCGGATCCTCGACGTGTCTTCCTGGCGTTGCACATGGTCGACTTCTCGGACCGCGCGTTCTTCGTCCACCACCGACAGGGCGGAGCCCAGCCGTTTGTCAGCGACGTGCTCATCAGCCGCACCACCGGCGAGGCCTTCTTCGACCTGAGCCTGCGCCGGTCGCGCAGCGACGGCAGCTTCCCGGCAGCGTCTCGACGAGCATGGCGCCCGGCTACTTCGCCGCGTTCTACCGCGAGATCACGAACGACCTCCAAGGCGTGAGCATCGAGTTGCGGCGCGCGGACGGCGTGTTGCTCGCCGCATTGCTGCGAGCCCGCCACGCGATGCAGGTGGCCGACGCGCTGCGGCTCGAAACAAGCAACTGCGCCAAGCTGGAAGAAGCGCTGCGCCAGTCGCAGAAGATGCAGGCGGTGGGCCAGCTGACGGGCGGCAGGCGCACGGCTTCAACAACCTGCTACAGGTGATCTCGTCGAACCTGCACCTCATTGGCCACGGCCCGGCCGTGAAGGGCGCCGTCGAGACCCGGCTGGCGCACGCGCACGCGGCCGTCAAGCGCGGCGCCAAGCTGGCGATCCAGTTGCTGGCCTTCGGCCGGCGCCAGCCGCTGGAGCCCCAGGTGGTGAACGCGGGCAAGCTCGTGCTGGGCCTGGAAGACATGCTGCGGCGCGCGCTGGGAGAAGCGACATCGGCTTGCCCGGCATGTCGGGCGATGTGTTCGCCGCCCAGGTGCGCAGCGTGCGGCCGACCATCGGCATCGACTTTGCCACCGGCAACGACCGCGTGCACGCCGACGCCGCAGACGAAGCCGGGCCGGTGCTGCTGCGCAAGCCCTACGACGCGCAAGGCATCGCTGCGGCAATCAAGCAGGCGCTGACCCGGGCATAGACCGGCGGGTGCAGGACAACGCCTACGGGCAAGGCGGCTGCGCGCCGATGGCTTGACCGTGGCACGGCGACGAGCATCGAGGCAACCCACTTCCGCACGCGCCGACCATGGTCGTCTTCAAGATCAAGTCGGTGTTGGCGCCATGATCGCGAGGCCACGCATGACGAAGATACGAAAAGGCCAAGCACCCGCCGAACTGAGCCGTGCGGAGTTCAAGCGCCGCTTCGTTGCACGCTTCTATGACCCGGCGTTCACGCCCGAGAGCGACGCCATCGACCGCCTCGCCGAGATCGCATGGGGCGCGCAACACGAGGGCCGCAAGGCGCCGGTCACCCGCAAGGCAGGCCGCGGTTTCGCCGACCCGACTTACGAGGTCTCGGTGGAATGGCTCGATACGCGCCAGCGGCTCAAGGCAGCGCAGGCGCGCTGGCAAGACGCCAAGGCGCCATCGCGCATCTTGCTCGTGTGCGGCAGTGCCCGGAACGACGGCACCTGCCCCGGCGAGAACTCGAAGACGTGGCGGCTGACGCAACTCGCACGTGACGTGGTGCGCAGCAAAGGCATCGAGGCCGACGTGCTCGACCTCAGCCTCGTCACGTCTGAGTACGGGCGCGCCATTCACCCTTGCAAGGGCTGCGTGTCGAGCGCGATGCCGCTCTGCCACTGGCCCTGCAGCTGCTACCCCAACCACGCGCTCGGCCAGGTCAACGACTGGATGGCCGAGATCTACGAGCGCTGGGTGGCGGCACACGGCATCGTCATCCTGGCGCCGACCTACTGGTACCAATCGCCGAGCCCCCTGAAGCTGATGATCGACCGGCTCGTCTGCGCTGACGGCGGCAACCCCGACCCGACCACGACGCACGGCAAGACCGTGAGCGAGGCGAAGGCGCTCGAGCAGAAGGGCTGGGACTTTCCCAAGCACGTGGCTGGGCGCACCTATGGCGTAGTGGTGCACGGCGACGTGGCCGGCGTTGAAGTGCACCGCCGGAACCTGACCGACTGGCTCGACTGGATGGGCCTGATCGACGCTGGCGCCACGGCCCGGCTCGACCGCTACATTGGCTACTACGAGCCCTACTACAACAGCCACGACACGCTGGACGGCGACCACGCCGTGCAGGAAGAAACACGCAACGTGGCGCGCGCGGTGGTCAACGCCGTGAAGGCCTTGCGCGCGGGTACGTTGAGCGCACCCGACCGAAAGCTGAAACCACCGCGGCCCAAGTGAGGCCGCCGCGCCGGAGCCCCCCATGACCGACCCCATTTTCAAAGCACCCGCCGACCCGTTGCGGTACGAACCTTCGTTCGAAGCCCTGGAAGAAGACGAAGCCGAGACCACCCGCGAGACGCGGGACACGCTTCACAGGATCAGCGAAACGGTGCAGCGCGACGAAGGCCATGCCTACCGCAGCGTGCACGCCAAGAGCCACGGCCTGATCGTCGGGGACATGGAGGTGCTGAGCGGCCTTCCGCCGGTCTTGGCGCAGGGCGCGTTCGCGAAGCCGGGGCACTACCCGGTCGTGATGCGGCTCTCGACCACGCCGGGCGACCTGCTCGACGACAACGTCTCCACACCGCGCGGCATGGCGCTGAAGATCGTCGGCGTTGAAGGTGAACGCCTGCCCGGCACCGAGGGCCAGGTGACGCAAGACTTCCTGATGATCAACGGCGCTGTGTTCAGCGTCGCGCAGGCCAGCAAGTTCCTCAGGAGCCTGAAGCTGCTGGCGCCGACGACCGACAAGGCGCCGCGCCTGAAGAAGGCGCTGTCGGCAGCGCTGCGCGGGCTCGAAGCGGTGATCGAGAAGGCCGGCGGCGAGAGCAGCACGGTGAAGGCGCTTGGCGGCCACCCCGAGACCAACATCCTCGGCGAGACGTTCTTCACCCAGGTGCCGGTGCTGTACGGCCCATACATGGCGAAGCTGTCGCTCGCGCCCGTCTCGCCCGAGTTGACGGCACTGACGAAGGCGCCGGTCGACATGAAGAACCGGCCGAACGCACTGCGCGAAACGGTGGTCGAACACTTTGCACGGCATGGCGGAACGTGGGAGTTGCGCGTCCAGCTTTGCACCAACATCGAGGCGATGCCGATCGAGGACTCGTCGGTCGAGTGGCCGCAAGAGTTGAGCCCCTTCGTTGCTGTCGCGCGCATCACCGCTGCGCCCCAAATGGCGTGGAGCGAAGCACGCGCTACCGCCATCGACGACGGCATGGCGTTCTCACCCTGGCACGCGCTTGCCGCGCACCGGCCGATCGGCTCGATCATGCGCGTGCGCAAGGCCGCCTACGAAATGGCAGCCGGCTTCCGCTCGCAGCACAACCTGACGCAGGTGCGTGAACCCGAGAGTCTGGATTCGTTGCCGGGCTGAGGCGACGCGAGGGAGGCAGAGCGCCGAGACTCGGCGCGCGCCAGCCAAGCCATACAAGCCAGACAAGCCAGATCGTCACGGCCAGCGTGGCTGCCCAGGCAATTGACACGCACGACGCCAGCGGGGAGCCGGTGTCGCACTCGGTGGTCATGGGCGGCGATGCGTCTGAGCGCGGTGGTGGTTGACGACGAGGGATCGCAGCACGTGCAGCTTCCTGCTGAAGCAATGGTCGGCTCCGGGGACGACGACCACCGGCTGGCCCTGTGGTCGAGCCCAGTCATCTCGTTGTCGCGCTCAGATGACGCCGGCCTTGCGCATGCCCGCGACTGCATTCTTGCCCCATCCAAGCTCATCAAGGACGGCGTCGGCGTGCTGCCCGAGGCCGGGGACCGCGTCCATGCGCGGCTCGAAGGCATTGGTCTTGCCCGGGGGCAGCAGCGCCGGGATGGGCCCGCTCGGCGTGGACACCTCGGTCCAGCGGCCACGAGCGACCTGGTGCCCTTCAGTTCGATCTTGTGGCTGCTGTGCACGACGCGGTCGAGGATGGCGTCGGTCAACGTCGGGTCATTGAGGTAGGGGTGCCACGCCTTCACCGGCAGCTGGCTCGTGATCAAGGTCGAGCGCGCGCCGATGCGGTCGTCGAGCAGTTCGAGCAGGTCGTTGCGTTCGCCCGCACCCATCGGAGAAATTGCAAAGTCGTCAATGACCATGAGGTCCAGCTTGGCCAGTTGCGCCAGACGCCGCACGAAGCTGCCGTCGCCGTGCGCGACCTGCAACTCGTCGAACAACCTGGCCGCGCGCACGTATAGCACCGAGAAGCCGCTGCGCGCGGCCTGGTGTGCCAGAGCACAGGCCAGCCACGTCTTGCCGCTGCCGGTGGCGCCGGTGATCAGCAGATTGCGCGCATGGCGCAACCAATCGCCGCTGGCCAGCGTGGCGACAAGCGCGCGGTCCAGGGACCGACTTGCACGCCAGTTGATGTACTCGATGCAGGCCGAGGCAACCTTGAGCTTGGCGGCCTGGAGCAACCGGGCCACGCGCCGCCCGTCGCGCCAGGCGACTTCGCGCTGCACCAGCAGCGTCAGCCGGTCGTCGAAGGCGAGTGGGTCACGACCTGAAGTCCTGATATCGGACCACTTGACAGGCAGGCGGCGCGAAGCAGCCTGGGCAGGACAGAGCGCAGATTGAATCTACGGTTGAATCGGTATTGGGCCTCAGCGAGTTAGCGACGAGCGCACTTGGCAAAGTCGAAGGCGTGATAGGTGCCACTCAGGGAACGCTTGAGGTTGCCCAGGCAGGTGTTGACCGCCTTGAACTGCGGCAGCTTCGTACGGATGCCCAGGCCGGTGAACCAGCCCGCGGGTGGCGGGTTGCCTGAAATCGTGCCCACGCTGGCGCGCCTGACGGTGGCGTTCAGCAGTTGCTCGGTCGCGCCGGCACCGTGCTTCACATCCAGCACGACACAGGTCTCGCCGAAGTAGAACGGCGCCTGTGCGCCGGGCGCGCTGAGGTTGCCGTCCGCCGCGAAGCGGTAGCGCACGGTGCCTGCCGAGCCCGCGCTGACCAACGCGCTGGTAGCCGTCAGCGTGTCGGCGAAGCGGGCGGCGCCGGTCATCTGATGCAGGGCCAGCCCGCTTTGGTCTGGTACCACGGACATGTTGCCGTGTGCGCCGGCGCCCAGCGCGCCGTAGTCTCTGCGGGCATCGGCCGTGCCAGTGAACTGCGAACCGTTGGCCGGCCGGGGCGATCGGCACCGGCCCGAGGCAGATGCCTCGAATCAGCGGTGCGACCACCGCCGTCTGCGTGGTGTAGCCGCCGGTGTAGCCGCAGAAGCCGATGCCGATCGCCCCGGCCCGCCACGCCGAAGCCTTTGCAGGCCCAGCAGCAAGCCGCCCTCCAGCGCCAATGCCGCCGTGGCCGGCTCGGGTACGGCAGCGGCGAACTGCAGGCTGTCCAGCGCAACCATGTCTGCCGGGTTGATCGTCACTTCGATGCGCGTGATGTCGAAGGCCGAAGAGCTGAAGCCGACGAAGGCCCATTGCGCTGGCCGCGGAAACGCCATCTCGAAGGTGCCCAGCACCACATTGGCGGCGCCGAAGACGGTGACGCTGTTGCCGGCGAATTCCGAGCCGAGGTACCACAGGCTCACGCCCTGTTGCGGCGCGCCGAAGTCGATGGCGACACCGCCGCCGCCGGTCAGTGACGGTGTGCCGAGCGACAGCACGTTGGGCCCGCCTTGCGAGAAGTTGTAGGCCACCGCCAGCGGGTTGCCGCCGTTGACGGCCGAGAAGCCCAGTCCGGCGTACTGGTTGGTGACCGGCGTGCCATCGGCCAGACCGTCGAAGTCGATCAGCGTCGGGGCCGAGACCGAACTCAGCCAGGCGGCTTCGGTGGTGTGGGTGGTGAGCTGAGCGCACGCCGGCTGCGCTGCAGCCAGCAGGGCGATGGTGGCGGCCACCCGCCATGCCGCCGAGCGAGAAGTTTGAATTCGAACCATGGAGCCTCCTGTGCTGATGAACCGGTTGCAGGACGCAAACCGATGCAGGGCACGATGGCGGTGGCGGCGCGCCAGGTCCTTGGCGGCGCTTGAAAGTTCTCTGAAAAAGCTTGAATGCGGGGCGCAGACGTCAGCGCTGGCGCAAAACCCGCGCGCTGGGCGCGGTAGGCGCGGCTGGCGCGACGACGCGCCGGCTCAGGGCGGCGACAGGCCGGGCCCGAAACGATCGAGCTTGAGCTTGACCATCAGCGTCTTGAAACGCGGCTCCTGGCGCAGGCCGGCCCAGCGCGGGTCGTCCTTCAGGAAGATCAGCCGCTGGTCACGCACGGCCAGGGCTCTGTCCAGCGAGTCCAGGGCCGGGACCACTTCACCCAGCGCCGCCTGCACGGCGGCCAATGAAGTCGGCGCCACGTAGCGCGTCTTTTCGCGCTCCACGAGTTGCCTCAGGATGGCCCCTGCCTCTTCGCACCGGCCCGTTCGCGCCAGGTGCATTCCCAGGACGGACAAGGGTTGCGTGCTGGCTTCTGCCAGTGCCACGGCCTGACGCAGCGCGGCAATGCCCTCCTCGGGCCGCTTGCTGGCCAGCTGAAAGAGCCCCTGCACCATGTGGGCGACCCAGAAACTGGGCGCCACGTCGAAGGCGCGGGCCAGGCGCAGGCGTGCCTCGTCCAGGCGGCCGGCGTCCAGCAGATAGCTGGCCTCCAGCGCGTTGAGCAGCGGCGACAAGGGGTCGAGTTCGCGCGCCAGGCGCAGATGCACAAGCCCTTCTGCGGGCCGATCCTGCGTCAACATCAGCATGGCCAGGCCGAGCTGTGCGAAGACCACACTCGGGTTGCTGCTCTCTGCGCGGCGGAACTCCTTTTCGGCCTCGGCCCAGTTGAAGTCGTACCAGTAGAGCTTGAAGCCGTTGCCGACATGCGCCTCGGCCAGACCCGGAACCAGCGCCAGGGCGCGGCGGATGGCGGCATCGGCGGGTTCGAACACCTCGCCGGGCACGGCGTCGGTGGCGTACAGGCGCCGCCGGTGGGCCTCGGCCAGGCCGACGTAGGCCAGGGCGTAGTCCGGGTCCAGCGCGATGGCCTGCTGAAACAGCGCGCGGCTCTTGTCCAGCCCATCGGGACGCAGGCTCTGCGCGTGGCTGTAGGCGGCCAGGTAGAGCTGGTAGGCGTCGGTATTGAGCGTGCCGCCCAGGGCGGTGAGCGGCGCCCTGGCGCCACCGGGCACGACGGCTCGGGTTTGCAGCTTGGGCGCCAGCGCGCCCAGCACGCGGTTGGAGATGAGGTCCTGCAGCTCGAAGACGCCAGTGACCTTCTCGTCGAAACTGCCGCTCCAGGCGGCGCTGCCGTCGGCCGCCCACAGCAAACGGGCGGTGACGCGCAACTGGTCGCCGCGCCGTTGCAGGGAGCCATCGACGATCCACTGCACGTCGAGGTCGCGGGCAGCGCGCAGGGGGTCCTGGTCGGCGCCGCCGAAGCGCAGACCCGCACCCACTGAACGCACCACCAGGCCTGGCACCGTCGACAGGCGGGCGATCAGGGCTTCGGACATGCCGAGCTCGAGCAGTTCGTCGCGGCCTTCGGCCGACAGCGGCTTGAAGGGCAGCACGGCCAGCGTGGCCGGGCGAGTGGCCGAGCCGCCGGCCCCACCGCCGCCGGGGCGGTTCAGCCACCACCAGGCGCCGCCCGCCGTGCCCACGGCGGCGCTCGTGGCCAGCGCCGTGCGCAGCCAGCGGCGCCGCAGCGGCAGCGAGGGCGGGATCGGCTGCATGGGCGGCGCTGCAAACGGCGCTGCCGTTGGTTCCAAGGTCGTTGCATCGGGCGGCAACGGTGCAGGCGTTGCGCCTGGGGGTACGGCCGCCACCACCTCCTCCTGATCGGGCAGCACGGTCACCTCGGCCACGAACCTGAAGCTCTGGCGCGGCACGGTCTGGATGTAACGGCTGCCCTGGGTGTCGTCACCCAGCGCGCGGCGCAAGGTGGACACCACCTGGCTGAGGTTGTTCTCCTCCACCACCCGACCAGGCCACAAGGCCAGCATCAAGGCGTCCTTGCTCTACAGCTGACCGGGTTTCTCGGCGAACAGCACCAGGGCGCTGAAGACGCGCGGGGTCAGGTTGAGATGTGTGCCGTCGCGGTGCCGAACGCGGTGCTGCGAGCGTTCCAGCACGAAGTCGCCGAAGGAATGCTGGGGGTCCGGCATGACGCGGGTTCAACTTTTTTTAGGAATCGTTCAGTGGCGGCTAACGACGTCACGGGGCACGCCGCTTCATTGTGCCCCGTCGGTTCGCACACCGCGGCCGGCCCATCCGCACCACTTCTTGGAGACGCCATGACCCAGTCCAGATCGTTGAAGTTCGCCACCCTCGTCAGCCTGACGGCGGCCGCCACCATGCTGCTGATCCAGGCCTGCGGCGGCGGCGCAGTGGCCCAGACCACCGATGCCGATGCGGTGGAGGGTTCTTGGGAAGCGGTGATCACGGTGCGCGATTGCACCACCGGCGCGACCATCCTCACCGCCAAGGGCCAGGCGGTATTCCACCGCGGCGGCACCTTGACCGACACCAACGCGTCACCCCCGACGACGCGTGGCGTGGGCTTTGGTACCTGGCGACGTGACGCCACGGCCCAGAACTACACGGCACGGTTCCGCTTCAACCGCTACAACCCCGACGGCACCCTGGCCGGCACGCAGCGCGTCACGCGGGTCTTCACCCTACCTGCGCTTTTGCCAGATGCTCCTGGGGAATGGTCAAGGCCAGGGCCCGCGCAGCGCGGACGGCAAGTCGCCCGGCCCGCGCCTGCTCAGCCGCAAGTCGGTCGAACTGATGACATCGCGCCACGTGGAGTCGTACCCCATGCCTTGGCTGGCCGGCCAGCACGTGGGCCTGGGGGTGTCGGTGCGCACGGCAGGGGGCGAGTCGGGCTTGATCGGTTCGGCCGGCGCCTACGGCTGGTCCGGTGGCTACAACACCTACTTCCGCATCGACCCCAAGGAGGACCTGATCCTCCTGCTGTTCGTGCAGCAGGCCTTCAGCCCGGGCGATCAGGAACTGCAGTTCACCTTCCACAACACCGTCATGCAGGCCATCTCCGATTGATGCTGTGGTCACGATGGGCCGCGCCGGGGGCTGATCAGCCCGCCCATGCGCCTGTGCCAAGGCCTGAACGCACGCCCACACAGCGCCAGCGGAAGCGTCCGAAGGCATGCGGCAGCGGGAGGAGAGGTCGTTCAAACGCAGTGTCTTGTGGCGCTGGGGAGGCGATTGGATGGCCGTTGAAAGCACCTTGACCATCAACGCGCCGGACGACGAAGTGAGTTCTAGGTTGCCGAGCTGCAGCACGATCAGACGAATCCCCTGGTCGGCGCAGAGCTCAACCGTCTTTGGTACGTCGATCGAATCTCGACCAATTCGATCAAGCTTCGTCACGACCAGCGTGTCGCCGGCTTCCATCCGATCAGCAGCCTCTTGAAGCCGGGCCGCGCTTGTGCGCGGACAGAGCCCGAGATCTTCTCTTCAACGAATCGGAGTGCCTCGATCTTGTAGCCAGAGGCTCCGATTTGCTCACACTGGTTCTCGGTGAGCTGATCAACGGTCGAGACGCGGGCATAGGCGAAGGCTCGAGACATGACGCACTCCAATGTGTCGAAAAGTGGCGTCAATTTCTCTTGGACCGTCAATAAGTGTCAATGGCTGGCTTTTCGACATGGTTGGGCCGCCTGTTGAAAAGGGATCACTTCTTGGCTGTTGCCGCGACGGCGGCGCGCGGTCAACTCCTGCGCCGATCATCCGCTACTGCAATTGGGGCATGAGGATCCGACCCCGTCGGTGCGATGTCGAACTGTGCGTGCCCTTTCGGGGCGAGCCTCCCGAAGGCAACGCGCAAGGGTGGGACGCCATCCTCTGCCGTGGCGATTCAAGGAGCTGGGTTCGCTTGCGCACAGACCGCGAGCCCGTCGGCGCCTATGTTCTGCGTGGCGTTGTAGGCCCCTGGGCCCCAGCCAGTCACCGAAACGCGATGCCCCCACGCCCTTTTGGGCGAGACATCGCGTTTCGGCCGATTCACTCACACAAGGAACGAACATGGAAACCAACTACGTCACTCGTGACAACTTCGGCATGTACGCCAACAGCGCCTCTGGGCCAGGCCCCGCGCTGATGGGTGCCAACACGCTACTGGGCAACGATGTTTACAACAAGGACGGCGAGGACCTGGGTGACATCAAGGAATTCATGATCGACATGGCCTCCGGCAAGGTCGCGTACGCAGTGCTGTCGTTTGGCGGCTTGCTGGGCATGGGCGACAAGCTGTTCGCCGTGCCCTGGGCAGCATTGACACTGGATACCGTGAACAAGCGCTTCACGCTCCATGTGCTGAAGGAAGCCCTGAAGGACGCACCGGGCTTCGACAAAGACCGTTGGCCTTCGATGTCCGACCGCACCTGGGCCAGCGGGGTGCACAAGTTCTACGGTACACCCTACAGCGCCGAATAACGCCGTGCGGGGCTTGAAGGTTCCGCACTTCATTCAGCCAACTTTCGGAAAGATTCCATGATCAAGAACACCGTATTCAAGCTTGCGCTCCTGACCGCAGGTCTGCTGGCCCTGCCGATCGCCCAGGCAACTGCAATGTCCAAGTCGGACTACCAGTCCACCAAGACCCGCATCAAGGCGGACTACACGTCGGACAAGGCAGCCTGCGGCTCGAAGACCGGCAATGCCAAGGAC